>Ga0182742_1000690_pt1 | contig 49753 bp, 58 predicted proteins | sample eDN5th37CBELigMG_FD_128880 | JGI IMG/M metagenome (GOLD analysis project Ga0182742, IMG submission 128880) | Enriched Miracle-Growth compost microbial communities from Emeryville, California, USA - eDNA 5th pass 37_C BE-Lig MG (version 2)... ...
GGGGAAGGGCGGTGCCCCGAAGAAGGCCAGCACCCTTGTGGCGGACCGCAGCCGGATCAGCGCTCACATTTTGCCGCTCCTGGGCAGCCGGAAGGTGGTGGACCTGACGCGCGCGGACGTCACCCGCTTCTTACGGGACGTGGTGGCCGGGAAGGCGGCCCGAACCACGAAGACAGAGAAGAAGCGGGGCAAGTCAATCGTAGAGGGCGGGAAGGGAGCCGGGGCCCGGACCATCGGCCTGCTGGGCGGCATTCTCTCCTTTGCCGTTTCCGAAGGGGTCATCCCGGCCAATCCCGTCCATGGCGTAAAGCGGCCGGCGGATCAGCGGAAGCAGGCTCGCCTCACCCCGGAGACCTACCGCCAGCTCGGCCAGGCGCTGGAGAGATGGGAGGCAGGGGCCGGCAACGAAGCCGCCATCTTGGCCATTCGCCTGCTGGCTCTGACAGGCTGCCGAAAGGGAGAGGTGGAAGCGCTGCGGTGGTCTGAGGTGGACATGGGGGGCTACGCACTGCGCTTGGAGGACAGTAAGGAAGGAGCCTCAGTCCGACCGATCGGGCAGCCCGTGCTCGACCTATTGGCCAAGGCGGAGCGGAAGAAGGATGCCGTCTATGTCTGCCCTGGCCAAAATCCCCAGAAGCCTTACGGAGGCTTGGCAGGAGCGTGGAGGCGGCTGGTGAAGGATGCGGGGCTGGAAGGGGTGACCCTTCACACGCTCCGCCATAGCTTCGCCTCGACGGCGGCGGATCTGGGGTACAGCGAGCCGACTATCGCGGCGCTGATCGGCCACTCCTCTGGCACGGTTACCGGCCGATACGTACACCACCTCGACGCGGTGCTGGTCGCCGCGGCGGATCGGGTAGCCGGTGAGATTGCGCAGCAGATGGCGGGTGAAGCCAAGACGCCAGAGTAGCGCCGAACAGCGTTCCCAGCGTTCCAGCGTTCCTGATCAAGCAAAATCAATAGGTTATACGGAACGCTGCCAATCTGTGGGAGCGTTCCGGGAGCGGTGTTTAGCGTTCCGCATGGGGCGTAGGCACAACGTGACTTGACGCTATGTCAAGTCGTGACATATATGAACTCCATCAACGGGGGCAGTGTGATCCGGCACCAGGAATCTGCAGCGCTGCGACGTCTGTTGACGGCAGGAGCCGCGATTGTTTGGCACCCTCATGCTCTAAAGCGCGCTCGCGAGCGCGAAGTGTCCAAACTGGATGCTGAACGTGCCATCCGGCGCGCTCAGGTAACAGGACTAGATCTACAAGCGAATGGCGAAGAGCGCTGGCGCATTGCCTGGGCTGATGAGGACGGCTGCAAGTTTACCGTCGTTGTCACCCCTATTGAGCCGGACGTTCTTGTCATAACGGTCCTCGATTAACGGAGAGAACCATGCAGCGTCGTATTATGGAGAGGTACGAGGAAGAAGGCCTCGGCCTGCCTTACCCGATCGTCCTCATCAATGCGGCGGTCGAGTATCTCGATGAGGAGGGAAACCTTGTTGGGATTTCCGTGCCTAATTTAGAAGGCCTCGCCGCGGCTGTAGCGGTGGCACGAGCCTTCATTCCGGTCGAGCTGGACGGCCGAGAGGTGCGCTTTATGCGCAAGGTGATTGGCGTCTCCGCGAAGGAATTTGCGGAGAACCTGCACATGGACCCTGCCACTTTCTCTCGCTGGGAGCACAATAAGCAGCGCGTCGGAGCTTGGGCAGACAAGGAGGTGCGTATGGCCACTGTCGCCATCCTGGCCCAGCGCATGCCTGAGCTAAGGGCTGATATGGATGCCCTGTTTGCATTGAAGGCGAGGCAGCGTGCCGATGATGAGGCTTGGCCGGAGATCGTGATGCATCTTCGCACTGCTGAGGACGGGCCGATCATTGAGCGCCGGAACTCGCGTCCAGAAGAGAGCTGGGCGCCAGAGCTGAAGGCTGCATAACCGGCAGGGCTGCTTGGAACTCTGTCTCCCGGAAACGTGCCGAAGACTGGCACGACGTGTCGTCGGTAAGAGAGGATGGCTATGGAAAAGGATGAGGCTGCGTCTGCAATTCAGCGCGTCATTCGCAATGAACTTGATGATTGCGAGAGAGCGATGACGCGTGGTGACATCGCTGCGGCCAAGAGAGAACTGGACGATGCCATTACGAAGCTAAAGCGAATCGCCAGAGATCTCGACTGACAGATAGATGACCCGCCCGGCCCTGCCGCGGCGGGCTTCGCGTTTCATGCGCCTTGCTTCAGATCAGTGGCCCGCTGGTGCCGGTAGCCTTGCGACGGGTTTCGGCCTCGCGCTCAGAGCAGATCTCCTGCCAAAGCTCGTAGGTCTGGCTCACCATGCGCTCCATCTCTTCCATAGAGAGCAGGTCCAAGCCTTCATCAGTATGCAGGACAGCCTGCTGCGCCTCATCTCCCTCATCTTTAAATTGAAAAATCCCGAATCGCACATCGGCAAAGTCAGGTTCTGCTGCCCGAATGCGCTCATGCATCATAGAAAAGGCGAAGCGCCTAGCTTCTCGGGTAAGGGATTTGCTCCTGCGAGGGTCAACAAAAGGAACTAGGGGGAGACCATGAAAAGATATAACCATGGAGAACCAGAAGGTAATCCTGTGGCCGGGTCCCATCTGGATTGGATAAAAATCATGCCTGCGGCCATAGATATTCGCGGCATTAGCAAATTCATAAAGGGCGCTGGCTGTCCGAAGGTTTGCCTTTAGTTCATCAGCGGACCTGCAAGTGTTTTTGAGAAGCGCCTCAATCTTGTTCCAGGGAGTGGCGGATACTTTGCTGAACATCGCCGGTTGGACGTTCAGTATGTCATGCAAGGCAGATCGCATGGGCTGATAGGAGAACGGCGGCCTTCCATCACGTATCTGCCTAAGAGCCTTTTCCTGCAGTTTCACAGGAAGGGTAGTGATCCGAGCCAGATCAGTGTCAGGCAAAAGGCGTGTCTTCACGCGGTTCTCCAGCCTTCGGTGCGAATCCAACGGAGACCTTATGATACTTGAAGCGCTCGGCAATTATCGAGTCAGGAATTCTCAGGCCGAAGGTCACCGTCCTCCGGGACTTCTCTACGATGAAGTGCCAGGGCGAATCCTTCGCGTGGGACAGATCCACTAAGCGCCCAGGTGACAGCGAGCCATAGGAGCGCATCACGTGCTCCACCAACCCCAGAATATGAGGGTCGTCCAACTCGGGCAACGGACGTGATCTTCCCGTTAGTACATCCATGCCTGTGGCGCGGAAACAAATCGGGTCACTCCCCGCCGGTTTGAAGGCCTGATAGGCCGTGGGATGAACAGGGCCATACTGCCAAGCTTCAAAATACCCGGTTACCAGAGGACGTCTCATCGCATTCAAGAAAGTGCCGTGAGCAAAGTACAGAAGCTTCTGCAGCGCCAAATTGGTCACGGCAACGCCCCTCCGCTCCGCCTCGCTGAGCATACAATTCGCAACTACTCTAACATCAAGCGGAGCGGTATTCATGAAGTCCTGTTCGGCTGACTTTTAAGCGGGTGCATGCTAGCACTTCGGCGCCTCATAGCATATGGATCCAGAGGCTTGCGGCGGCATCACTGACGATTGGAAGCTGCTCAACCCTTCCTCAGCCGCACCCCCGCGCCACCGCCGTTTTCCGGGATGAACTCGACGCCTGCCGCCTCAAGGGCGGCGCGGATGGCGTCCACTGTCCGACCGTAGAGGGTCTCGCCCCGCTCAAGGCGGGCAATGGTGTTTGGCGACACCTCCGCCATAGCGGCTAGATCGCGCACTCCGAGCTGAAGCGCGGCGCGGGCCATGCGGCACTGAGCTGGAGTTAGGCCCATCTGGTAACACCGTTACTATTTAGCTTGACGGTCGCTCCGTCAACTTGATAGCTATGTTACCAGCTTGATGCGTAGGCACAAGCAAAACGGCTGAGAGAACGGCTGCCACCGGCCTCCCAGCCTGACCATCACCTGTTCCTGTGGAGAACCGGCATGGCTAACCGCGCCGATAGCACACCCGCGCCCGCCGTCAGAAGATCGGTCGCCGCGCCCATCACCATCCATCCTACGGCCCTGCAGCGATCCCTGGCCTATGTGGCCAGCGGCGATCTGCCGCCCCTCCTGGCTGGTGGATATGCCGCCGCCGTCGCGCTGGGCGGTTTCAGCCTGGGCCTGATCCTGGCGGGAGGCATGCTCTAATGCCGCCCGTTCCTAAGGAGATCAGTGAGCCGCATGAGGCGGTGGACAGCGCGCTTTCTAACATTGGAACCGCGGTGACGCTGCTACACCTCGCATTGGAGCAGTTCGGCAACGACCATACCGGCTTAATCGAAGAGGTCGGACATTTCTTGGGCGCCGAGATTGAGCGCCTGCGGGCCGAAGCGCAGGGCCACATGGACAAGCTGTGGGTTGCGTCGGGTGGCAGCACTGTGGGGATCGCGCGGCGATGAGCGTCGCGAGAAGAGCCGCACTGGCTTCCCTCCTGCCGATTGCCGCGGCGCCTGGCCTGGCGTCAGCCGCGCCGGCTTCTGCCGACCCAGCGCTTGCCGCGTATCGCGACGTAATGTCGCGCAAGGCCGCCATGGAGCGCGCGGCCCATCAGGATTGGGCCTGCGTTGAGAGGTGGTGCACTGACGAATCGGCGGCCATCGAGGCGCTGATTGAGCAGAGTCCCGGCGGCCTCCCGGCCTTCCTGCGGCGCCTGATCATATTTGCCGAGCGAATGGAGGACGGAACGAGTTGGAGCGGGCTCGACGTCGAGGCGGACCTGCTGCACTCCCTCGCGCAGCAGGCGCGCGCGATGCTGGGCGAGGCAGGAGGCGCCGCGTGAGCCCGAGCCTCCTGGGCTTGTTCCATCGTGGGGCAACGGTCCTGCTGCTCCACGCTCTAATTGCCTTCTGGCGCCTGCGCATCGCCTTCAATCAATGGCGCCTCGCCCGCATCAAGCGGCGCTCAGCTCAGCTCGATTTCTTTAGTCTACCTCGAATGTAGCCTTTGACTACCTAAGCGGCATGATGCTACAACCGTTTCCAACAACGGAGAGCGCCATGGCCAGCGATCTTGACGAGCAGCGGTTTGGGATGCGGGAGGCTGCTCTGTACAGCGGCTTCTACCCCAAGCTGCTGCGCACCCAATTGGAGCGTGGAACCTATACCTGCGGCGTCCGTCACCCGCCGCCGGTCAGCCGGTGGACCTTCAGCATCGCGGACGTGCTGTTCCTTCGTCTCCTCAACGACTTGACGGGAGTCCCGCCAGGTTTCGAGCCGAGCCGCATGGTCAACGCCGCCCGCGCGCTCACGCAGGATGCGCGCGATGTCTGGGGAGGTCGCGAGCCCGATGACCTCAAGGTGGCGCTGGGCTGGGAAAGCACCGTTGATCTGATGGAGCACGTCAAGGTCCGTGGCAACTTCTCCGCCGCTTGGATCAATGGCTCTGATCGCTGGCCCCGCATGCAGATTGTGGTTCCTGTCGGCCGCGCTGTGGCGGATGTGCGCGAAGCGATGAACGAAAAGCCCCACGTCGTGACGATGCCGCCGAACCCGTTCGGCTCTGCGCGGTCTGGGCGGGAGGAGTGATGCCAACCTTCATCCCCAACTCCACCTCCTCGCCGCACCATCCGATCACGGCGGAGTCGCTGATCTCGATCGATGACATCGCGGCCCTGCTGGGCGCCGACGAGAAGATGATGGCTGGTCTGTTGAGCGGGCCTTTCCGCCCGGTGCGGCCCGGCTACCTGACGCTCCGCTCCGTGCTCGGCCTCTACATCGTGCTGTACCTGCACCAGGCGGAGCTAACGAGCCTCGGCCACATCGTCAGCATCGCAGAGAGCGCCGCCGACGGCGCGAAGGACGGCGGCAACCGCGGCATCCTGATCGCGTGGGAGGGTCGTAAGCCGAAAGCGCAGTGGGTGTCGCCCGGCTCGCCCAATCTCGACGCGGCGCTGCATGTCCCGGTGATGCTGCTGCCGGTTGACCAGATGCTGGAAGATCTGGGCCAGGCCGTCGAGGAACTCCGTGCTCAGCGCCACAGCAGGCTGAATTGAGAGGAGGCGGGATGCTGGTGAACGACACCTCCTGATCCTTCGCGGATCGCCCGCTCCAGCCCGCTTCATCACGAGGAACACGATGACCAACGAAACGCGCCCCGAGGCGCGCACGCCCGAGCCTTGCCTGCCGCCCGCCCTCCGCAAGCCGCGCCTGCGGCGCTGGGAGGCGGCCGAGTATCTGGAGATCGCGCACGGCATCAGCATCGCGCCCGCCACGCTGGCGAAGATGGTGACGACCGGCGGTGGCCCGCACTTCCACAAGGCGCTCCGCACGCCGCTCTATCCGCGCGACGAGCTGGACCGCTGGGCCGCCGAACGGCTCGGTAAACTGCGCGCCAGCAGCAGCGAGGTGGCTTGATGGACGCTGCTGGATACGCCGCGCAATCCGATCCGGATTGCAACCCTCACTTCCGCCGCCGCTGGACGGAGCCCGAAACCCCGCCCTGGCAGAAGCCCGAAAGCGCCTGCAAGACCCTGGAGAATCTGTCTGCGGATGTGGTGATCGCCTGGCGCCGGAAGGCGCCGCAGCGGATCGCCTGAACGGCGAAGGCGGCAGGCAAGATCGAGGAAGTAGGTGCTGGGGAGCGCTGGCTTTCTCGCAAACTCTGAGCCTGCTGCCAAGCCCCTTTACGAAGGAGAATGGCGTGGCATTGCTGTCGCCGGCCGATTTGGCTCAGCGCCTGAATTTGAAAAAGCATCCGCGCTCCTGGCGGGGTGACTGCCCGAGCTGCGGCTATCGCAGTTCCTTCAGCCTGCGTTCGGGAAAGGAGCAGCGGGCCTTGCTCTACTGCTCCAATGGCTGCCCGCAGGAAGCACTCGGAGACGCCCTCGCGCGCATTGCCGGCCATGTTTGGGAACCGCCGCAGCGTGACGTGCAGGATGAGGCGGCGACCCGCAAACGCAAGCAGGCGGCGGCCGTATCGATGTGGAACGGCAGCATTCCCGCTGCCGGCACGCTGGCTGACCGCTACCTGACCAGCCGCAACCTCGCCGGCTTGGCTGCCTCCTCCGCGCTGCGCTTCCGGCAGGACGTGCACCACCCGGAGGGCGGAAGGCTGCCGGCGCTCATGGCTGCCGTGACCGACGTAGAGGGCAGCCTTATCGCGGTGCATCGTACGTTCCTCGACGCCACCACGGCCGGAAAGGCGAAGGTTACCCCCGTCAAGGCATCGCTCGGCCCTGTCTGGGGCGGTGCGATCCGACTGGACCCGATCGCGGCCGAGCTGGTGATCGGGGAGGGCATCGAATCCTCCGCCTCGGCCGGCCGCCTAATGGGCTTGCCGGCCTGGGCGGCGCTCTCCGCTGGGAACCTGGAGAGGGGCCTCAAGCTGCCCGCCGAGGTGCGCAGCGTCGTCATCGCCGCCGATCGCGATCCTGCCGGCCAGCGGGCTGCATGGAACGCGGCGAAGCGCTGGCGTGCCGAGGGGCGCAAGGTCCGCGTCGCCACACCGGATGAACATTCCGATTTCAACGATTTGGCGAGCGCCGACCTGACGGTGCGGGAGGCTGCGCATGTCTGAAGGCTTTACCGTCCGTGATGATCGCCCGGAGGATGAGGCCGAGGAGGGCCGCCGCGGTCCCGGCCAGCGGCAAAAGATCATCGACGCGGTGCTGGATGCGGGGGTGACCTTCTGGCGCGATCCGGACTGGAACACTTACGCGACCGTCACCGGCCAGGATGGCGAGACGGCGCGCTTTCGGGTGCGTTCCCGTGCCTTCAGTATGCTGGTCCGCACAATCTACGCCGAGCGCCACCCGACCAAAAATGGCCACCCTGGCAGCGTGTCCGACACCGCCCTCGCCGAGGCGCTGCCGGCGCTGGAGGCCATGGCAATCCGTGAGGCGCCACGCGATCCCGAGGTGCGGGTTCTGCGCGACGGGGAAGCGGTCTGGCTGGATCTTGGTGACAACGCCTGGCGGCTGGTGCGGGTGGATGCCGCCGGCTGGAAGGTGGTCGATTCTGCTGACGTGCCGCTGATCCGCTCGCCGGGCATGCGCGCCCTCCCGGTGCCCGTGCGCGATCCGCAGGCGCTGCAGAAGCTGCGAAAGCTGCTGAACCTGTCCGCGCCGAAGGATGCGGAGGACTGTGACGACCTGACCGATCTGCAGCTGGTGGTCGCGTGGCTGCTGGCCGGGCTGTTTCCAAGCGGGCCGTACCCCGTGCTGGCGCTGGACGGAGAGCAGGGCAGCGGCAAGAGCACGGCAAGCAAGATGCTGCGCCGATTGATCGATCCGAACTTGGCCGAGCACCGCGCGACGCCGCGCTCCGAAGATGACCTGCTGATCGCCGCCCAAAACGGCCGCGTGGTGGCGATCGATAACGTCAGCTACCTGGAGGCGGACATGGCCGACGCGCTGTGCCGCCTTGCGACGGGCGCCGGGTTCAGCAAGCGCAAACTCTACTCCGATGGCGAGGAGATCATTGTCTCCGTGGCCCGGCCGGTGCTGCTGAACGGCATTCCTTCGCTGCTGGCCCGTGGTGACCTGGCCGATCGCGCCCTGGCCATCACGTTGCCGCCGATCCCCGACGCCGCCCGTAAGCCCGAGGCGGACGTGTGGGCCGATTTCGCCGAGGCCGCGCCGGGCATCCTGGCGCTGCTGCTGGACGGACTGGCGATGGCTCTGCGCCGCCTGCCAACCATCCGGCTGTCGCGCCTGCCGAGGATGGCCGATTTCGCCCGATTGGCCTGCGCCGCCGCTCCGGCTTTCGGCTGGACCGAGGATGCGATGCTGGAGGCGATCGAGGGCAACCGGCGGGCGGCGGTGGCAACCGTCATTGAGGCCGACCCTATCGCGGTTGCGGTGGAGGGTATCGCCGCGACCTACCGCCTGTGGACCGGCACCGCGACCCGGCTGCTGGAGTTGGTGAACGGGGCGGTGCCGCTGGAGGTTCAGCGGGAGCGTGGTTATCCAAAGGATGCCGCCCGGCTGTCTGCCCGGCTGAAGCGGGTTTCCCCGGCTCTCCGCCGCGCCGGGGTGGAGGTGATCCTTCCGACGTCCGGGGGACGGGCCGGGCGCGAGATCCGAATTGAGCGGAAGGAGGCCGAAAAGCCCAACGGGAACGCTGATGAGCGTTCCGGGAACGCTAATGAAAACGCTCAGCGTTCCGCTAACGCGTTGAATAATAAGGGGTGGAACGCTGGGAACGGTGGGAACGCTGAACCGCTCCACTCTGGCGTCTCGGATGTCTGGGAGGTCGCGATATGAGCGCCACCCTGACGCTGCGCCGGCTGGAGGAGGCTGGCGTTCGGCTGAGCGTGGAGGGCGAGATCCTGCGGCTGCGGGGGCAGCAGCCGGAGCCCGCCCTTCTGGCCGAAGCCAAGGCGCGCAAGGCGGAGCTGATCCGGCTGGTCGCGGAACGCGATGCTGAGGAGATCGAGGAGCGGCAGGCCATCCAGGCGGAAGCGATGGTGGGGCGGCCTGGCTCTGAGCACCGCCGGCAGGTTGAGGGCCTGATCGCCAGCGTGCTCCAGCGTCCGCCCTCCTGGGCCGATCCCGCTTCCTGCCCGGCGCCAGGGAGCTATTGCGGATGCTGCGGGCGGTTCGACGCCAAGCCGTCCGGGCGTTGGTGGCGTGAGCGGGAAAATCCTTCAGGATGGTGTTGCTGGAGCTGTCATCCTCCTGTGCACCTCTCTGTCGAGGACGTCGTGGAGGTGCGGACATAGGGCCGGTGGAGATGCTGTGCCTAGGGTGAAAACCCAGTCATTGAAGGCCGCTTTCGACCCTTAGCACACCACCGAGCGGCTATGGCGGCTTACAAGAGCAAGCCGTTTAACGGTAAGGCTTCCGCGCCCAAATGGGCTAGAGGCTGTTATGGACCCATCGCTAAAATACTGAATTGCTGATCTCCTAAAATCTTACATTTATAACTTACAAATATAAAATCATCTATGTGACTATCGCCATGTACGCCAATTCTCCGCATTCAGTTATGTGTATGTCAGCCATAGGCAAATCGGATTCTGTCGGGCGAAAAGTGCCTTTCCAGAGATACAGAGATTTCTGACTCCACCAATCACGCCGTCCGTAGCCATGGAACGCAAGTGTTCCTCCATTTTCATGCTTTTCAAAATAGGATTTGAATGATGGGGATTCGTTGCGCCAATGAAATTCTGCGGCCTCCGCAAATTGATCCCAGGTTTCTATTTTATTTCTTTTGCATATTTCTTGAATCGGGGTGTCTCGGGATTGCCAGTTCAGTACTAATAACGCTGTCAGCATAATCGGTATTGAGATGGCGAATTTCACGGTCATTGATCTGGGTCGAGGACGCATCCGCTCGTTCTCCATCGCACGTCTCACTTCTCCCGCCCGGCTTCTAGAGGCTGTTATGGACCTATCACTAAAAGCCAAATTTTGCTGACCTTCCGCTGCGAACTCGCTTGCGGAAGGCTGGACAAGTTCAGCGGGTTATGAGTGGTCCATAACAGCCTCTAGATTGGCCCCCAATCACCAAGTAGGCTTGTCGATCTGATGAAAAGCATTGCGCTCGATCAGCAGCCGACCTCCTTAGGGGGAGCCGCTTCCAAGCCCATTAGGCGGTGGGCGATACGTGGATGTATCGTGATCGGTACTTTGCTTGTGAACCCGCCGCAATCTCGTTCCTGCAGTTTGGGTTATGAGGTGTTCTTCGCGGAAGATAGTTCTGAGATTACCGAAGGTGGGAAGAGGATCATTCAACTCTATGCTGATCCCAACCCAAATTATCTGTGCGGCCGCCGCTGGTCCAACCTAGAGATTGTTGGCCATACTGATTATCCTGGGTCTTCGGCATATAACTTGAAACTGAGCTATGAGAGGGCCAACGCAGTTCGCCTTGAGTTCATGAGGTTAGGTGTTCCTCTCGAACGCATGAGCGTTACAGCCCGCGGCGCACGGCTTCTTAAGATTCCGACCGAGCGAGCTGAAATCCAAAATCGACGGGTTGAAATTCTCCTTAGGTAGCCCCCGGACCTCGTTGCTTGCCGTGCTTTCAAGGCATCCCGCGTTGGGTATCTGCAAGGCCGAAAGTCTGCTTCCCACCCCTCTCGGCCATTCCTGATTGGGTTCCCTACGTAGGCCCGCCGTCTCCCGAATTTTCGCTCTAATTTCAATGCACTGAACGTCTTCGTTTCGCTTGCCGCGATCGCGCGCGAAGCGGTAGCGCTGCCAGACATGGCGCGCAAAAGCTCCCTGATGGGCTCGATCAAGTCTCTGTTCTCCGCCCCCGAAGGCCGGGCGGCAACGGGGCGTTTGAAGGACGCGTGGGCGACCATCATGCTGGGCGGCGCCGGTCCCACCGCTGCCGGCATCTCCATCTCGCCCGAGACGGCGCTGCGCTGCACGGCCGTTTATGGCGCCGTGAAGGTTCTGGCAGAGACCGTCTCCCAGCTTCCGGTCCATCTCTACCGCCGCACGGCCGATGGTGGCCGCGAGCGCGCCGACGATCATCCGTTGGAACCGCTCCTGTCGGACGCGGCGAACCCGTGGACGCCGGCCAGCGAGTTCCGGCTGGTCATGCAGACGCAACTCGCCCTGCACGGCAATGCCTTTGCGTGGATCGGGCGGGCCGGAGCCGAGGTTGCGGAACTGATCCCTCTGGCACCGGGCAGCGTTGGCATTGAGCCCGACGCCGTGACGCGGGAGCCGGTTTACACCGTCACAGAGTCCGATGGCCGCCGACGCAGCTACGGCCGTTCGGAAATCCTGCATATCCGCGGCATCGGTGCCGGCCTGAACCAGGGCGATAGTCCGGTTCTGCTGGCGCGGGAGGCCATCGCGCTGTCGCTGGTGCTGGAGCAGCACGGGGCAGGGCTATTCGGCCGTGGTGCGCGGCCGGGCGGCATCTTGAAGTCTCCCAACTTCCTGACGATGGAGCAGCGCAGCTCGCTGCGGGCAAGCTGGGATAGCCAGCATCAGGGCGGCGCCAATGCTGGCAGGACCGCTATCCTGGAATCCGGGCTGGAGTTCCAGCCGCTGCAGCTCTCCAGCGTGGATGCGCAGTTCCTGGAAATGCGAAAGTTCCAGCTGCAAGAGATCGCCCGCATCTGGCGCGTGCCGCTGCACCTGTTGGCGGATCTGGATCGTGTCACGCACAGCAATGCCGAAGAGATGGGCCAGCAGTTCCTGACCTTCACGCTGCTGCCGATCCTGCGCGCCTGGCAGGACGCCATGCGGCTGACGCTGCTGACGCCAGAGGAGCGCGCCGCCGGGCTCTACATCGAGTTCCTGGTGGATGACCTGGCCCGCGCCGACTTGGCCGCACGTTTCACCGCGTACAGCCAAGCCATCAGTGCCGGCGTGTTCAGCCCGAACGAAATCCGAGCGATGGAGAACCGCAGCCCCTATGCCGGCGGCGAAGTCTTCACGCGGCCCGTCAACACCGCGCCCGTGAATGGCGCTCCTGCTGGAGGTGCTACTGATGCGGGTTGAGAAAACCGCAGGCGTTGAGACGCGCTTCGCGCCGCAGGAGAGTGGCGTCATCAGCGGCTATGCGGCCGTCTGGGGCAAGCGCGATCTCTTCGGCGATGTCGTGCAGCGCGGCGCCTTCGCAAAGTCGCTGGCCGCTCATGAGGCAGCCGGCACCCGCCCGTTGATGCTTTGGGCGCACGATGCGGCCCGGCCGGTCGGCGTGTGGACTGACCTCCGCGAGGATGCCACCGGCCTGCACGTCACGGGCATGTTGGTGATGGACAGCACCGCCGGGCGCGACGCCTACGCGATGCTGAAAGCGCAGGCCCTCGACGGCCTGTCCATCGGCTTCCGCACGGTCCGCGCCGCGCCTGCTACGGGCGGCGGCCGGATCGTCAGCGAAATGGAACTGATCGAGGTTTCGTTGGTCTCTCGTCCGGCTCAGGCCGCGGCGCGCGTGGCCAGCGTCCGATCGGCTCCCACCCAACCCGAGGCGGCCGGGCTTGCCGCATTCATCCGCCAGTGCGCGGGCAAACTGAGGAAGGCATGATGCACAACTTCGCATCGCCGGGCGTCGATCCGCGCACCGGCTGGGAAACCCGTGAAGCGCCCGAAGGCCAGGAGAACGGCGAGGCCAGCGACCTGGCCGAGATCCGCTCTGCGGTTCAGGGCTTCACCGCGAGCGCTGATCAGCGCTTCGGGCAGCTCGACACGGCGCTGACGGAGATCCGCAGCCGCCTGGACCGAACCGAGACGGTTCTGCGCCGCCCTGGTGCCACCGTTGAGCAGCGCCAGGGGCCGGAACTGGAGACGCGGGCGTTTGCCAGCTTCCTGCGGCGTGGCCGGGAGAGCCTTGAGGCGCCGGAGCTGCGCTCGCTCCGTGTCAGCGACGATACGGCTGGCGGCTATCTCGCACCGGACCAGTTCGTGGCGGAACTGCTGCGCAACGTGGTGGCGTTCTCGCCTGTCCGCTCCGTGGCCCGCGTGACCAACACGGCGGCTGGCGCGGTGCTGCTGCCGAAGCGCACTGGCGGCATGACGGCGCAGTGGGTGGGCGAGACCAGCCCGCGCCCGGAGACCACCGTGACCTTCGGGCAGAACCGATATGAGGTGCGGGAGATCGCCTGCTGGGTGGACGTCTCCAACGCCATGTTGGAGGACAGCGCCTTCGACGTGGCGGCGGAACTGTCCTTCGAGTTCGCCGAAGAGTTCGGCCGGGCGGAGGGCGCTGCCTTCGTCAACGGTGACGGCGCGCTCCGCCCCATGGGCTTCATGATGGACCCTGCGGTGCCAACTGTCGCCAGCGGCAATGCGTCCAGCTTCACCGCTGATAGCCTGCTGGACCTGTATCATTCCATCCCATCCGCCTACCGGGCCAACGCGGTGTGGGGCATGAACAGCAACACGCTGGCCACGGCCCGCAAGCTGAAGGACACGGCCGGCAACTACCTGCTCGCCACGGCTGGGCTGGCGGGCGCGATGGCTACCACGCTGCTGGGCCGCCCGGTGGTCGAGATGCCGGACATGCCGGACGTGGGCGCCAATGCCACGCCGATCATCTTCGGCGACTTCGGACAGGGTTACCGCATCTTCGACCGCGTTGCCCTGTCGGTGCTGCGTGACCCGTACTCGCAGGCCACCAACGGGATGACCCGCTTCCATGGCCGACGCCGTGTGGCGGGTGGCGTGGTCAAGGCCGAGGCCCTGCGCAAGCTGAAAATCGCCACGGCCTGAGAGGAGACCGACCATGCGTGATCTGTCCCACAACATCAGCCCGGCGCTGAGCCTGCCGCCCGCGGCGCGGACGGCCAGCGCCAACGGCACGGCCGTGGATCTGCTGGGCTTCGGCACGGCGGCGATGGTAGTGGCGTTCGGCGGCTGGACCGACGGCACCCACACTCCGAAGCTCCAGGAGAGCGACAACGGCAGCAGCGGGTGGACGGATGTTGCACCGGATGATCTGGCCGGCAGCTTCACCCCTCTATCTTCCGCGGCCGGTCAGAATGGCGTGCAGCGGGTCAGCTACATCGGCAGCAAGCGGTACATCCGTGCCGTGGTGACGGTAGCTGGGGCGACCACGGGCGCGCTGGCCAGCGTACAGGTGATCCGCGGCAATCCCTCCTCTGAGCCGGTGACCTAAGCATGCCCTGGGCAGCGCCGCGCTTCTGCACGAAGCCGGGACACCCCGCCTTCACAGGGCGGCGCTGCCCGGAGTGCGAGCGGATCTGGGACCGCGCGGCGGGGAGTGCCTCCGCCCGCGGCTATGGCAAGGACTGGCAGCGGCTGCGTCAGCGCGTGCTGGCCGAGGAGCCGCTGTGCCGCTTGTGCCATGCCGAGGGCCGGGTCACGGCAGCAACCGAGGTGGACCACATCGAGCCGCTGCACCTGCGCCCCGACCTGCGCCTCGTCCGCTCGAACACCCGCCCGATCTGCCACCCCTGCCACCGGGAGGTGACGCGGGCCTTCAACCGAGCGAGGGCAGGCGGGGGCCGAACCAATGAGGGGATAAGGGGGTCAAGACCTGACGCCCGAGGCGCCGAGACCGCGCCCCCCGCAGCGCACGCAACATCGCCCGGAATGGGCTTTCCGAGGAAAGGGCCTTCCCGATGAAGGGTGGTAAGCCGGATCTGACCGTCATCGAGGGCGATTTCGCCCCCAGCAAGTGCCCCGCGCCGCCGCCTGGCCTCAGTGACGAAGCACGCAAGGAGTGGAAGCGGGTGGCGGCCGTCCTGCACCGCCGCCAGCTGCTGGGCGACGACACCATGGCCACCCTTGAGGCTTACTGCCGGGCAGTCGGAGCCATGCGGCAGTATTCTGCCCTGATGGATGCCGAGGGCCATGTGGTCGAGGGCAAGAACGGCCCGGCCAGCCATCCCGCCTTCAAGATGCTCAGCATCGCCATGCGCGACGTGCGGCTCTACGCGGCCGAGCTGGGCCTGACGCCGCAGCGCCGGGGCAAGTTCACTGATGCGCCGAAAGCCGATCCCTGGGAGGGGATGCTGGCGTGAGCGCGGCTGGCTGCCTGACGGGTTCCCGCTTTCTGGAAGCCGAGATCCCGGACCCTCTGGGCCACGGCGAGCGGGCGGTGCGCTTCGTAGAGAAGCTGCGCCACACCGAGGGCGCGCTGGCGGGCCAGCCTTTCCGGCTGCACCCCTGGCAGGCCCGGATCATCCGTAAGGTCTTCGGCGATGTTCACCCCTCCGGCCTGCGGAAGGTGCGTACCGTCTTCATGTTGCTGCCCCGAGGTTCCGGCAAGACAACCCTGACGAGCGCCTTGGCGCTGCTGGGCCTGATGGGACCGGAGCGGGATGCCGCCGGGCAGGTGATCAGCGCGGCGGCCGATCGGGAGCAAGCCAGTATCGCCTATAACGGCGCCGCCCGCATGATCCGGGCTGACCCGCACCTGACGGGCGCTACCCGGATTGTGGACAGCCGCCGGATGATCAGCCATCCGCGCTCGGAGAGCACTTACCGGGCCATCAGCCATGAGGCCTACTCGAAGCACGGCCTGAGCGTGACCATGCTTCTGGCTGATGAGGTGCATGCCTGGCCGACGCGGGAGTTGTGGGAGGTGCTGGTTTCCTCGATGGGAAAACGGCTGTGTCCACTCTCCATCGTCACCACCACCGCCGGTCACGGCCGCGGCGACCTAGCCTGGGAACTGTATGAGTATGCCCTGAAGGTGGAGCGCGGCGAGGTGGAGGATGAGACCTTCCTGCCGGTGCTCTATCAGGCGCCGCACGACTGCGACTGGCAGGACGAGGCGGTGTGGCAGGCGGTCAATCCAGCCCTGGCGGCGGGCTTCCGCAGCCTGGACGAAATGCGGATGACGGCCCGGCGGGCGGCCGAGATCCCGAGCCAGCGCGAGATGTTCAAGCGCCTCTATCTCAATATTTGGGGCGACTCGGCGGCAGTCACCTGGGTGGACATGGCCGTGTATGACCAGGGCGACGCGCGGCCGGTGGAACTGTCCGATCTGACGGGGCGGGCGGTCTATGTGGGTGTCGATCTGGCCAGCGTGTCCGACCTGGCGGCCGTCTATGCCGTGGCGGAGGACGGGGAAGGGGGCTGGCTGGTATGGGGCCGCCAGTATTGCCCAGCCGAGCAGTACCGGCGCCGGGTGGCGGACAACCAGCCCTATGCCGAGTTCAAGGAGTCCGGCCGGCTGGTGGTGACCGAGGGCAACAGCATCGACCAGGAGCAGATCCTGCGGGATCTGGTGGACCTATGCGGCGAGGTTCCGGTGCGGGAGATCGCGGTGGACCGCTGGGGCGCCGTGAGCTTCCTGCAGCGGCTACAGGAGCATCAGCTGCCTGTGGCGCAGTTTGGCCAGGGCTTCGCCTCCATGTCGGCGCCGTGCAAGGAGATCGAGCGGGCCATCCTGGGACGGCAGTTCCACGCTGGGCGCGACCCGGTGCTGCGGTGGAACTTCGCCAATGTCCGGGTGGAGCAGGACGCGGCCGGGAACATCAAGTTCAGCAAGGCCAAGGCAATGGGGAAGATCGACGGAGCCGCGGCCGTCGCCATGGCGATCGGCCGGGCCATGGCAAACCAAGCCGGGCCGATGATCTATCAGGTGGAGGGCGCGCGGCCGGAGGGGCTGCTTTTTGTCTAACGCCGAGGAATTTCCTGCACCGGAGGAATCACGGGGATACTGAATTTGATCCTGCTGACGGTGCTCTGCTCAGCACTTTTGCTGGCGCCCCCGCCGATCTCAAGACTCCAGACCTTAAGACCTGCCTTGCCCTCGCCAGTCGTCCTGTCTGAAACGGTTATCGCGACATCGAACTCGACCATCTGACGGAGCTTATCGCCGTAAGCGTAGGTCTCTGGCGTAAGGAACACAGGGTTAATTGCACCGCCCGCATCTGAAATGCTCGAACGGCGTTCGATTGCGTCCTGAACGCCCTCTTGGATCTGGACAATTGTCTCAGTGATGAACTCTTTCAGATCCATGGCGCCCGACCTCTAGGTAGAGCCGCCGCTTCCGCAGCGCTTCCGGGAAGTCTAGGGAACGCGGCCAGCGTGCTACTAACCGACTGAAAAGATTGGCGGACCCGACACGATTCGAACGTGCGACCTTTGCCTTCGGAGGGCAACGCTCTATCCAGCTGAGCTACGGGTCCTCGCCAGGGGCTTGTTTAGCGGCAGCCGAGGCGCAGGGGAAGCCCCTCCCTGCGCGAATCATTGGTTTCCTCAGCCGCGCAGGGCAGCCTCCACCGCTGCGGCAGTGGCAAAGAGGGCGGCGTCGCCGTCATGTGCCCCGCTCAGCATGAGGCCGACCGGCGCCTCCCCGGGCGCGTGGCAGGGCAGGCTGATGCTGCACCGGTCGAGGAAGTTGAAGGCCGCCGTGTTGCGCAGCAGCAGGAGGTTGATTCGATTGTATTCCGCCTCATCCTCCACCGCGCTGATGGCAGGCGGCGTCAGCGCCGTGGTCGGGCAGAGCACGGCGTCGTAGGGTGCGGTGCGGGCTGCCGCCGCGGCGATGATGCGGGCCCGGGCCTTGTGCAGGTCCAGGTAGTCCGCCGCGCCCATGCTGGCACCCCGCAGGATGCGGGCCAGGATGCGCGGATCGTAGCGATCGCGCGCGCGCTCGAGCAGGGCGCGGTGCCAGGCGTAGGACTCGGCGGCGGTGAAGCCGCCCGCCGCGTTGACCACAGGGATCTCCGCCAATTCCGGCAGGGTGAAGCGCTCAATGCGGGCGCCGGCCGCCTCCAGCCGCGCCACGGCGCGTACGAAGGCCTCCGCCACCACCGGCTCCAGCCCTTCGAACAGATAAGTCGCTTCCGGCAGCCCGAAGCGCAGCCCGGCAACCGGACGGGCCGGCGGCGGGGCGGCCGTCTCGGCGCCGGCCATCAGCGCGTCCAGCACGGCGCAGCAACCGACGGTATTGGCCAGTGGCCCGATGCTGTCGAGCGAGCTGGAAAGCGGCAGCACCCCCTCCAGCGGCACGCGCTTCGCCGTCGGCTTGTAGCCGACGATGCCGCAGAGTGCTGCCGGCACCCGGCAGGAACCGCCGGTGTCCGAGCCCAGCGCGCCCAGCCCCATCCCGTCGGCCACAGCGACCGCCGCGCCGGACGAGGAGCCGCCGGGCAGCCGGCCCGTGGCGCGGTCCCAGGGCGAGCGGGGCGTGCCGTGGTGCGGGTTCACCCCCAGGCCACTGAAGGCGAACTCCACCATGTTGGTGCGCCCGAGGACCACGAAGCCAGCGCGCTCCAGCCGGGCCACGGCGGGCGCGGTGGCGGTGGCGGGCGGCGCGTCCTCCAGTGCCACCGCGCCCGCGCGGGTCGGCAGGCCCTGCTGGTCGAACAGATCCTTCACCGAGATTGGGATGCCGGCCCAGGGAGAGGGGGCACGGCCGGCCGCGCGCAGCGCGTCCATGGCGCGGGCGCTGGCGCGGGCTTTCTCTGCCTGCACGTCGAGAAAGGCGCGGCCGCCCTCGCCGGAGGGGTCGGCGATGCGGGCGAGCGCCGCCTCCGTCAGGTCCAGCGCAGTGGTGCGGCCCGCCGCGAGGGCTTCGGCGGCGGCGGCGAGGGAGGCGATCGGCAGGCTCATGCGGCGTTTGGCTCCGGCGGAACAGACGGGCCGCATGCTGAGCATCCCAGTGCCGGATCGCAAGGTGGGGAGGGACTGCGATTTCGGGGTTTGACAGCTCCCTCGGTTCCGGCGCAACCTTCACCAAAGAAAGAGCATATGGGGGGACGTACGATGACGCGACGTCTGATGAATTGGGCGGCCGCAGCCGCCATCGCCCTGCTGGGCTGGACCTCCACCCCTTCGCAGGCGCAGGAATGGCGCGGCTGGAACATCCATCCGCCTGATTACCCCGTGTCCAAGGGCATGGACCGCTTCTCCGAACTGGTCGCCCAGCGCAGCAATGGCCGCCTGAAGCTCAAGACCTACCACTCGGCGCAGCTTGGCCAGCAGGACGAGGCCATCCAGCAGATGCGCCTCGGCTCGATCGACTTCGCCGAGTTCAACCTGAGCCCGCTGAACAACCTGGCTGCCTCCACCCAGGTGCTCACGCTCCCCTTCCTGTTCCGTGACGTCGAGCACCTGCACCATGTCGTGGACGGGCCGGTGGGCGATGCGATCGCCGCCGACCTTGAGAAGGTCGGCATCGTGCCGCTGGCCTGGTACGACGCCGGCGCGCGCAGCATCTACACCCGCACCAAGGTGACCAAGCCCGAGGACCTGAAGGGCATGAAGATCCGGGTGCAGACCTCGGACCTCTGGATCGACCTGATCAAGGCACTCGGCGCCAACCCGACGCCGCTGCCCTTCGGCGAGGTCTATACCAGCCTGCAGTCCGGCGTGCTCGACGGCGCCGAGAACAACTGGCCCTCCTATGAGAGCACGCGCCACTTCGAGGTGGCCAAGTACTACATCACCACCGAGCACTCGAACGTGCCCGAGATCCTGGCGGTCTCCGCCATCCGCTGGCGCCGGCTGAACGATGCCGACAAGAAGCTGGTGAAGGAGGCGGCGCGCGAGAGCGCCACCTACCAGCGCCAGCTCTGGGCCGAGCGCGAGAAGGTCTCGCGGGACCGGGTGGTCGCCGGGGGAGCCGTGGTGACCGATGTCGAGGACCGCTCGCCCTGGTCCGCGCTGATGAAGCCGGTCTATGACAAGTACGCGGCCGATCCGAAGATGGCCGATCTGGTCAAGCAGATCCGCGACACGAAATGAGCCGGTGATCCGGGGCGCGGCGTCCGCAAGGGCGCCGCGCTTTTTTCATGTCCGGGGGCGGCCTCGCCTGGCTGCCCCGCCTTCCGCCGGAGTTGCCTTCCCTCGGAGTCCACCCGCCCATGAAGCTTTTCTCCCGCGTGCTGGATGGCCTCGCCAAGCTGGTCATCCTGCTCGCCTCCATCGCCATGGCGTCACTGGTCGTCATCACCGGCTGGATGGTGTTCGGCCGCTACGTGCTGAACGACACGCCCACCTGGGTCGAGCGCGCGGCGACGCTGATCGTCGTCACCATTGCCCTGCCGGTCGCGGCGGTCGGCGTCCGGGAGCGCTTTCATCTTTCCGTCCTCGGCTTCCGCGAAGCGCTCCCGCCAGGCCCCGCCCGTGTCATCGAGATCATCTGCGACATCATCGTCGGGCTGTTCGGCCTGGGCATGGCGTTCTGGTCCTGGGAACTGGTGGAGACCAGCCAGGGCATCCGCATTCCGCTGCTCGGCATCAGCCAGGTCTGGACCTACCTGCCGCTGATCGTCAGCGGCATCCTGATCACCCTCTTTGCCATCGAGCAGGCGCTGCTGGCCCTGATGGGGCGGCACACCGAAGCTCGTTCCGCCTCCTCGCTGGAGTAGCCCGCCCGTGGAAATCGGCCTGATCATCCTTTTCGCCATCTTCTTCGGCGGCATCGTCATGGGCGTGCCGGTGGCCTTCACGCTCGGCCTCGCGGCGCTCGGCGGCTTTTTGTGGGAGGGCATCAGCCCCGCCGTCGCCTTCCAGCAGATGACGGCGGGGATGAGCTCCTTCTCGCTGCTCGCCATCCCCTTCTTCATCTTCGCCGGCGAGATCATGATGCATGGCGGCATCGCCCAGCGTCTGATCAACGTCGCCGCCGGCGCCGTCGGCTGGATGCGCGGCGGGCTCGGCATGGTGAACGTCGCGGCCTCCATGCTGTTCGGCGGCATCTCCGGCTCGGCGGTGGCTGACGCTTCGGCCCTGGGCAGCGTGCTGATCCCGGCGATGAAGCAGAAGGGCTACGACACCGACTACGCGGTGAACGTGACCGTCACGGCTTCGATCGCCGGCATCATGATCCCGCCCAGCCACAACATGATCCTCTACTCGCTGGCGGCGGGCGGCGGCATTTCGGTCTCGGCGCTGTTCTTCGCTGGCATCGTGCCGGGCGTGGTGATGTGCCTTTGCCTCGCCGTCGCGGCCTATGTGCTGGCGGTGCGGCGCGGCTACCCGGCCGAGCAATGGCAGGGCTTCGGCCATCTGCTCAGGACCTTCCTCGACGCCCTTCCGGGGCTGATGACCGGCGTCATCATCCTGGGCGGCGTTCTGGGCGGCGTCTTCACCGTGACCGAAAGCGCCGCCTTCGGTGCCATCTGGGCGCTGGTGGCGACGCTGGTGGTCTATCGCGGCCTGACCTGGGAGACCTTCAAGATCGCGCTCGCCGCCTCGGTCCGCACCACCGCGGTGGTGCTGCTGCTGGTCGGCACCGCCACCGCCTTCGCCTATCTGCTGGCGCTCTACGGCTTCGCCGACATGCTGACGCGTGGCATGCTGGCGATCAGCCAGGACCCGACCGTCATCCTGCTGCTGATCAACGTGGCGCTGCTGCTGCTCGGCTGCGTGATGGACATGGCGGCGCTGATCCTGATCACCACGCCGATCTTCCTGCCGGTCGTGCAGCAGCTTGGCATGGACCCCGTGCAGTTCGGCATGGTGGTGATGATGAACCTGGGCCTCGGCCTCACCACGCCGCCGGTCGGCGCGGTGCTCTTCGTCGGCTGCGCCATCGGCAAGATCCGCATGGAGCAGACCATGAAGGGCATCTGGCCCTTCTACGCGGCCATCCTGGTGGCGCTGGCCTTGACCACCTACTGGCCGGCTGTTTCCCTCACCCTGCCGCGCCTGCTGCTGGGCTACGGCCAGTGACGTCCTGAGGAACCGAACCCATGTCCGCTTCGCAAAAGCCCGTCCTGCTGACCGGCGCCTCCGGCAATCTCGGCCGCATGCTGGCGCGCGAACTGGCCGCCCTCGGCCACAGCCTGGTGCTGACCGACATCAAGCCCTTCCCGGACGCGATGCCGCCTGGTGCGACCTTCACCGCCGCCGATCTTGGCGACGAGGTGGCCATGCACCACCTGGCCGATGGCTGCGGCGCCATCCTGCATTTCGGCGGCGTCGCGGTGGACCGGCCCTTCGAGGAGGTGCTCGATCCCAATATCCGCGGCCTCTACCACATCTACGAGGCGGCGCGGCGGAACACGGCGCGGGTGCTCTTCGCCTCCTCCAACCACTCGATCGGCTTCCACGAGCGCAGCGAGAAGCTGGACTATGACTGCGCCTTCCGCCCCGACAGCTTCTACGGCCTCTCCAAGGCCTATGGCGAGCTGATCGGCCGGCTCTACTGGGACAAGCACGGCGTCGAGAACCTGAACGTGCGCATCGGCAGCTGCTTTCCCGAGGTGGCGAATGCGCGGATGCTCTCCACCTGGCTCTCCTACGCCGACCTGGCGCGGCTCTGCGACGCCTTCCTGAAGGCGCCCCGCGTCGGCCATGCCGTGGTCTGGGGCGCCAGCGACAATCCGGCCAGCTTCTGGGGCAAGGACCACCGCGACCGCATTGGATGGCAGCCGCAGGACACCGCGGAGTCCGCGCGCGAGCAGGTGAAGGGCAAGGTCTCCGATAATCCGGTGGTGGAGCGCTACCAGGGCGGCGACTACTGCGCCAACGACTACAGCCGCGCCACGCCGAGCCCGAAGGACCCCTTCGCGCTCGACTGATCCTTGATCCTGGGGGCGGGGATGCCCGCTCTCTCTCTCTCTCTCTCTCTCTCTCTCTCTCCATGCCCGGAGGTCGCATGCGGCTCGAATCCGGCCCCTGGCGGGCCGAACTGCTGCCCGAGCGGGGTGCCCACTTCGCCGGCCTCTCCCATGCCGGCCGCGCGCTGCTCGACCCCGCACATGGCGCCTTCTGGATGCTGCCCTGGACCAACCGGATCGATGGCGGGTGCTTTCCCTGGGCAGGCAAAACCTACCACTTCCCCATCACCCACCCCGATGAAGGCAATGCCCTGCATGGCCTCTCCCGTGCCTTGCCGTGGCAGGTGGAAGCCGCCTCGGCGGAGCGGGCAGTGCTCACCCAGGCGCTGGCGCAGGCGCCATTCGACTATGCCGCCCGGCTGGAGGTCACGCTCTCCGAAGCCGGGCTGGCGCTCGACTTCACCCTGCGCAACCAGGGCGCCGGACCCTGCCCGATGGGCTTCGGCTGGCATCCCTGGTTCGCTCGGCCGGCGGGCTGCACGGTCCGCTTCGCCAGCGAGGCCACCTTCCGGCGGAACGCGCGCAAGCTGCCGGTCGAGGCGCTTCCTTCGCTCGGCCTGGACGGCGGCGAGGCGGACTGGCTCGGCACCGACGGCCATTTCGCCGGCTGGGACGGCATGGCGGAACTGCACCGCCCCGACCTGACCCTGGTGCTGCATGCCACCGGCGACTGGTCGCGCAACCTGCAGTTCTTCGCCCCCGCCGACCGGCCCGTGATCTGCCTGGAGCCGGTGAGCCATGTGCCCGACGTGATCAATCGGCCGCAACTCGCGCCCTGGGGCGCCATGCATGTGCTGGCGCCCGGTGAGGCGCTGCGGGGCGGCATCACGCTCTCCGTGACAGGACCAGACTGAGCGCGGGGCCGGGGAGGCGGAGCCTCCCGGGATGGCTGGCCAGTTTCGCGGCGCTGCGCCATCCTTCTGCCCATGCCGAACGCGCTTGTCCTCGGGGCCGGGATCATGGGCCTCTCCGCCGCCTGGGGCCTGTCCCGCGCGGGCTTCACCGTCACCGTGGTCGAGCAGGACCCGGTGCCGAACCCGCGTGGCGCCAGCGTGGACGAGCACCGCCTCATCCGCCATGCCTATGGCGCCGCCGCCGGCTACACGCGGATGGTGGAGGAGGCCTATGCCGCCTGGGACCTGCTCTGGGCCGATCTCGGCGAATGCTTCCATGTTCCGACCGGCGTGCTGGCGGTGGCGAGCCGGCAGGAAGGCTGGCTGGCCCAGAGTCGCGCCACGCTGGCCGCCCAGGGCCATGCTTTCACCGACCTCGACCCCGCCCGGGTTGCCGCCCGCTTCCCGATGCTGGGCACGCATGGCATCGGCGCCGCCTTCCACATGGCGGAAGGCGGCGTGCTGCTGGCTGGCCGCATTGTCGGCGCGCTGGCGCGGCATCTGCGCGGGCGCGGCGTGCAGGTCCTGCGCGGGCGCGCCACCGAGGTCGACCCGGTCCGCGCCAGCCTGACCCTGGCAGACGGCACGCGGCATTCGGCCGATCGCCTGGTTCTCGCCGCCGGGCCCTGGGCGCCGCGCTTCGTCCCCGGCCTCGCCGGGCGCGTCACCGCCTCGCGCCAGATCGTCGTCTATCTGGAGCCGCCGCCGGCGCACCGCGCCGCCTGGGAAGCGGCCCCCATGCTGCTCGACCTCTCGGACGAAGGCGGCTTCTACGCGGTGCCGCCGGTTGCCGGCACGCCGCTGAAGGTGGGCGATCACCGCTTCTCCCTCCAGGGCGATGCCGAGGACCCGCGCGAGGCCAGTGCCGCCGAGGCGGAGGCCATTCTCGCCCTGGCCCGGCCGCGGCTGAATGATGCCGGCGCCTATCGCGTCCTCGGCGCCCGCGCCTGCTACTACGACGTCGAACCGGAGGAACGCTTCATCGTCGAACCGCTCGGGGATCGATGCATCGTCATGAGCGGCTTCTCCGGCCACGGCTTCAAGTTCGGCGCGCTGCTGGGGCTGGCGGTGGCGGCCGGGAACACCGGTGCGCTCCCGGGCTGGGCGGCAGGGCAGGGGGACGCCGCGCCCCTCCGCCTACCATCAGGGCGCCCAGGGGAGTAGCTCCGTCACTCCGCCCCCGCCCTCCATCATCGATGGGTCACGCGCCGCGCCGGAAGTGGACGCGCAGCTTGTGCCATTCGCGAATCGCCACTGGAGGCGCCGGGGTATCGTCTTCTCGCCATCTGCTTGCTGCTGCCCCTGCATCGGCTTGGCCGAGGCAACGGCGACAGGAAGGGATGCGGCAGGCCGGCGAGCGGCCGCGCTCAGTTCTCCGGCGGTGCCTTGCGCGCCGCCGCGACCAGGGCCTGGATCATCCAGCGCTTGATCCGCCGCGCCTCCGCGTCCTCCACCTGCAGCACGTCCTTGAACACCACCATGGCCTCCGGCCCGACCACCAGCGCCACGGCCTTGGCGAGGGTATCCAGCGCCGCTGGCCCGAAGCTCTCCCGGCCCGGTGCAAGAGCCGCCTCGATCAGCGGCGAGCGGCGGTTCTGCCGCAGCGGCACGCCACTGTCCCCGGCACCGTCGAGGCCGCGGGTGAGCGATTGCGAGAGCATCACCCTGAGCGGCGCGTCATTGGCGCGGACCACCTCGTGCAGGGCGGCATCCACCCGCTGGAGCCTGGCCAGCGTGTCCTCGCCGGCTGGCGCGTCGCGGAACAACTGCTCGGGCTCGGGGGTGGCGATGTCGAGGGCGGCTTCGAGGAGCAGGGCGTCACCGCTCGGAAAGTAGCGATAGGCCGTGGCGCGTGACACCAGCGCCTCCTCCGCGACCTCCTCCAGGCTCGGGCGGCGGCCCTGCCGCATGAGCCGGGCGGCGGCCTGCAGCAGGTCCTTGCGGGCGCGGCGCCGCTGGTTCACCCGCACGCCGCGCCCGGCGGCCGTCGCCTCAGGCATCCTGCGGCAGCTGGCGAAGGATGGCGCCGAAGTCCAGCCAGACATTCTCCCGCCGGATGCTGCCGTCGCCGGCGAATTCAAGGACGTGCAGCAGCCGGAATTCGAGCGGCCGGCCGCGGCCCTCCAGCCCGAAGGGGCGGCCGGGGGCGGTGCCGCGCCAGATCGCTTCATCGACCATGAAGTTCTCGCCGTAGAGGCGCCGGACGCATTCCACCCGGCTCTCGGCCAGGTCGGAGAACATGGTCTCGTAGAAGGAGCGCGCCCCTTCGCGGCCCTGTGTCGGTCCGGCGGGCCAGCCGACGATGTCGTGCTCGGCATCGGGGGACAGCGTCGCGAGGACGCCTTCGACGTCGTCGCGCGCCTCGAAGCCGAAATGCTCGTCGATCTTGCGGTCCATCTCCTCGCGGGTCAGCGCCACCATCGGGTCCTCCTCTCATGGGTTCCCTGGACGTCGGCATCGTAATGAGACGAAAATATCAATGCAAGATCGAAATGTCTCGATGGGGATGGGGCGCCATGACCGTCGGTGATCGTGCCGGTGAGGAGGAGGATGACGGCCGCCAGGGCCGTCATGGATGCCCGGCGCGGCGACGCTCCAACGGGCAGGAAAAGCTGGGGTCCGGGGGAATTCCTTCCCCCGGATTCTTTCTTTTTACTTGAAGATGATCGGCGCGTCGTCCGCCGGCATGTCGGGCAGCGGCACCTCGATGCGGATGCTGCTGGGGTCCACCTTCGGGCCGGAATCCAGCCAGTAGGTCACGCTCTGCGGCCAGAGGATGACGGTCGCCACCAGGATGAGCTGCATGCACACCCAGGGGATGGCGCCCCAATAGATGTCCTTGGTCAGCACTTCCTTGGGCGCCACGCCGCGCAGGTAGAACAGCGCGAAGCCGAAGGGCGGGTGCATGAAGCTGGTCTGCAGGTTTACGCAGAGCAGCACGCCGAACCAGACCAGGTTGATGTCGAGCTTCGCCGCCGCGGGTGCCAGCAGCGGCACGACGATGAAGACGATCTCGAAGAAGTCGAGGAAGAAGGCCAGGAAGAAGATGAAGACGTTGACGAAGATCAGGAAGCCGGTCTGGCCGCCGGGAAGGTGCGAGAGTAGGTGCTCAATCCAGAGCGCGCCGTCGACGCCCTGGAAGACCAGGCTGAACACCGTCGAGCCGACCAGGATGAAGATTACCATGGCGGTCAGCCGCATGGTGTTCTCCATCGCCTGCCGCAGCAGCGGCCAGGTGAGGCGCCGGTTCGCGGCCGCCAGCGCCATGGCGCCCACCGCGCCCATGGCGCCGGCTTCCGTCGGCGTCGCGATGCCGAAGAAGATGGTGCCGAGCACCAGGAAGATCAGCACGATCGAGGGCACCATGCCCTTCGCCACGCGCCAGTAGAGCGGCCAGCCGCGCGGGCCCAGCGCCTCCGGCGGCAGCGGCGGCACACGGTGCGGCTGGAAGATGGCGACCAGCGCGATGAACAGGATGAACAGCGCCACCTGCAGCATCGAGGGGCCGATCGCGCCGGCATACATGTCGCCCACCGACTTGCCGAGCTGGTCGCCCAGCAGGATCAGCACCAGCGAGGGCGGGATCAACTGGGCGATGGTGCCGGAGGCGGCGATGACGCCGGTGGCGATGCGCATGTCGTACCCGTAGCGGTGCATCACCGGCAGGCTGATCATGCCCATGGCGATGACCGAGGCGGCCACCGTGCCGGTGATGGCGCCGAGCACCGCGCCCACCAGGATGACGGCGATGGCGAGCCCGCCCGGCACCTTGCCGAAGAGTTGTCCGGTGCCCTCCAGCAGGTCCTCCGCCAGCCCGCAGCGCTCCAGCACCGCGCCCATCAGGGTGAAGAAGGGAATGGAGAGCAGCAGCTCGTTCGACATGATGCCGAACACCCGGAAGGGCAGGTTGCCCAGATAGGCCGAGGTGAAGAAGCCCATCTCGATCGACAGGAAGCCGAAGAACAGGCCGGCCGCGGCCAGCGAGAAGGCCACCGGAAAGCCGATCAGCAGGAACACGACGAGACCGCCGAACATCAGCGGCGGCATCATCTCAAGGGTCAGCATCGGGGAGGAGTGTCCGCGTTACGGGGTGGCGATCATTGGTCGGGGCGGTGGTACTCGGTGACCACCTCGGTCTGCGGCGTGATGCCGCGCAGCAGCGCGATGCGCTTGATCAGCTCGGCCAGGCCCTGCAGCCAGACCAGCACGAAGCCGATGGGCAGGAGCAGCTTCACCGGCCAGCGGATCAGCCCGCCGGCATTGGAGGACTCCTCCATGCGCAACCAGCTGTCGAGGAAGAAGGGCCACGTCATCCAGGCCATCAGGCCCATGGCCGGCAGCAGGAAGAGGATCAGGCCGACCACGTCCACCCAGAGCCGGGCGCGCGGCGAGAGGTTGCCGAACACCAGGTCGACGCGCACATGCTCGTTCCGCATCAGCGTGGGTGCCGCGCCGAGCAGGACGATGCCGGCGAAGAAGTACCACTGCACCTCCAGCCAGGCGTTCGAGGAATAGTTGAGGCCGTAGCGCACCACGGCGTTGCCGGCACTGACCAGACAGGCCAGCAGCACCAGCCAGTAGGCGATCACGCCGAAGGCGGTGCTGACCTTGTCCATCGCCCGACTGAAGCCAAGCAGGGCACCCATCCCGCGGGTCCTTCCAGGTCTGACAGAAACAAATCCGGCGCCGCTCGGGCGGCGCCGGGGGTGGCGTTCAGCGGCGCTGCTGCGCCTCCTGGCCGTACATAGCATAGACGAACTGGTCGAAACTGTGCTCCGTCACCCGGAACCAGCCATATTCCGTGTCCCGGAACTCCCGCCAGCCCTCGTAGATCTTCTTGAAGGTGGCGTTCTGGGCCGCGATCTCGTCGTAGAGATCGAAGCTGGCCTTGTAGGAGGCGGCCATGACGTCGCGCGGGAAGGCGCGCAGCTGCGTGCCGGCGGCGATCAGCCGCTTCAGCGCCGCCGGGTTCTGCACGTCGTACTTGGCGATGGAGGTGAGGGTGGCGTCGTGGCAGGCGCTCTCCAGGACCTCCTTGTAGAGCTTCGGCAGCGCGTCGTACTTGGCCTGGTTGACGTAGAGCGAGAGGTTGAGGCAGCCCTCCCACCAGCCCGGGAAGTAGTAGTAGGGCGCGACGCGGTTGAAGCCGAGCTTCTCGTCGTCATAGGGGCCGATCCACTCGGCGGCGTCCACCGTGCCCTTCTCCAGGGCGGGATAGATGTCGCCGCCGGCGATCTGCTGCGGCACCACGCCGAGCTTCTGCATCACGTTCCCGGCCAGGCCGGCGATGCGCATCTTGAGCCCGTTGAGGTCCTGCACGGACTTGATCTCGCGCCGGAACCAGCCGCCCATCTGCGCGCCGGTATTGCCGGCGGGGATGGAGACGATGTTGTAGCCGGCGAAGAACTCGCGCAGCGCCTCGCGGCCGCCCCCTTCGTGCATCCAGGCGTTCATCTGCCGGGTGTTCAGGCCGAAGGGGAGGGTGGCGTCGAAGGCGAAGGTCGGGTCCTTGCCGACGAAGTAGTAGGAGGCGGTGTGGGCGCACTCGACGGTGCCGTTCTGCACCGCGTCCGCCACCTGCAGGCCGGGCACCAACTCGCCGGCGGGGAAGGCGCGGATCTGGAACTTGCCGTCCGTCAGCGCCGCCACGCGCTGCGCGACATGCTCGCCGGCGCCCCAGATGGTGTCGAGCGAACGGGGAAAGGAGCTGGCCAGCCGCCAGCGGATCTCGGGTGCGGTCTGGGCAATGGCCGGGGCGGCCAGCGCCGAAGCGCCCAGCACGGCGCCACCGGTCAGCAATTGGCGACGGATCATTCGCTCTGCGACTCCCTTGGACATTCGGCGGCTGGCACCGCCGGCTTGTCCCATTTTGTGGGCAGAGGCTCGGCTTTGTCATCGTCCATGGGCGAGGACGGCGAAATATTATTATGGAGGATTGTTCATCTTTTCCTCGCTCAGTGCCACCGGCAAACGATTCTGGACTGCCGCGTTGCGTCTCTCAGGGGACAGGGCCGGGCGAGGGGTGCGGATGCCGAAGGAGGGAAGCTCGAAGCTGGCGGTCTATGCCGCTTTGGCCGGGAACGTCGCTGTCGCCGCCACGAAGTTCGGCGCCGCCATCCTGTCCGGCAGTTCGGCGATGCTGAGCGAGGCGATCCATTCCACGGTCGACTCGGGCGACCAGGTCCTGATGCTCTACGGCATGCACAAGGCGAGCCGGCCGGCGGACGAGCTGCATCCCTTCGGCCATGGCCTGGAGGTGTATTTCTGGAGCTTCGTCGTCGCCATGCTGATCTTCGGCGTGGGCGCCTGCGTCTCGGCCTGGGAGGGCATCGAGCAGGTGCTGCACCCGGTGCCGGCGCAGAATGTCTGGATCAGCTACAGCGTTCTCGCCCTTGCCTTCGTCTTCGAGGGCATCAGCCTGTTCTTCGGGGCGCGCGAGTTCCGCAAGCAGGCGCGCCCGCGGGGAAGCTGGCTGCGCGCCGCTCGCGGCACCAAGGACCCGGTCGCCATGACGGCGGTGTTCGAGGACAGCGCGGCGCTGGCCGGCGTGGTGATCGCCGCGCTCGGCCTCACCCTTGACCACGTCTTCGGCTGGCCCGTCATGGAGGGGATGGCCTCGCTGCTGATCGGCCTGCTGCTCGGCGTGACCGCGCTCTTCCTGGCCCGCGAGAGCCGCAGCCTGCTGCTGGGCGAGAGCGTGGCGCCGGAGGTGCGGCAGGACATCGCCCGGCTGGTCCGCGCCGACCCTCGGGTGGCGCGGCTGGACCGCATCCTCACCCTGCATCTCGGGCCGGACCATGTACTGGTCGCCCTGACCCTCGACTTCCAGGACCAGCTTGGGGGCGAGGCGGTGGAGGCGGCGACGCGGGATATGGCCCGCCGCATCCGCGCGGCGCACGAGCAGGTCCGCACGGTGTTGTTCGAGCCCCGGGACAAGCCCATCCGGGCGGCATCCGTTGCCTGACGGCCCGCCCGGGGGAGAGCGGCTCAGTTCAGAAAAAGCTTGCCCGGGTTCAGGATGCCCTTCGGGTCCATCGTCGCCTTCAGGCTGCGCATGACCGCCAGCACCTCCGGCCCGTGCTCCTGCTCCAGGAACTCCCGCTTGCCGAGGCCGATGCCATGCTCGCCCGAGCAGGTGCCGCCCAGTGCCAGGCCCTGCGCCACGATCTGCCGGTCCAGCGCCCAGGCCTTCTCCAGCCCCTGCGGGTCATCGGCGGGGAAGAGGATGACGACATGGTAGTTGCCATCCCCCACATGGCCGACGATGCAGGTGTTCTGCCCTGCCGCCACCGCCGCCTCCTTGGCGCCCATGATTGCCTCGGCGAGGCGGGAGATCGGCACGCACACATCGGTGGTGATGCCGCGGCAGCCCGGATAGAGGGCGTTGGCCGCCCACCAGGCGTCGTGCCGGGCCTTCCAGAGCTTGTTGCGCGCCTCGGCGTCGTTGGCCCAGGCGAAGCCCTTGCCGCCCATGTCGGCGGCGATGGCCTCCACCGTCGCCGCCTGCTCCTGCACGCCCGCCGGGCTGCCGTGGAATTCCAGGAACAGCGTCGGCAGCGGCTCGAAGTCCAGCTTGGAATAGGCGATCGAGGCGCGCATCTGGTCGGCGTCGGCCAGCTCGATGCGGGCGACGGGAATGCCCGCCTGCATGGTCATGATGACCGTCTCGACCGCCGCCTGCAGGCTGTCGAACTGGCAGACGGCGGCGCTGGTCGCCTCCGGGATGCCTTGCAGCCGCAGGCGGATCTTGGTGACCACGCCGAGCGTGCCCTCGGATCCCACGAAGAGCCGCGTCAGGTCGTAGCCGTTGGCCGCCTTGCGGGTGCGGCCGCCGGTCTGGATCACGCGGCCATCGGCCAGCACCACCTCAAGCCCCAGCGTCGCCTCGCGCATGGTGCCGTAGCGCACCGCGTTGGTGCCGGAGGCGCGGGTGGCCACCATGCCGCCGAGCGAGCAATGGCTGCCGGGGTCCACGGGGAAGAACAGGCCCTGGTCGCGCAGGTAGTCGTTGAGCTGGTGGCGGCTGACGCCCGGCTCCACCAGGCAGTCCATGTCCTCGGCATTGACCTCCAGGATGGCGGTCATGCGGCTGAGGTCGAGGCTGATGCCGCGGCGGACGGGCACCACATGCCCCTCCAGGCTGGTGCCGGCGCCGAAGGGGGTGACGGGCACGCCATGCGTGTTGCACAGCGCCAGCAGGCGCGAGACCTCCTCGGTGCTCTCCACGAAGGCCACGGCATCGGGCAGCACGGGCGGGTTGGCGTCCTCGCCCTTGGCATGCTGCTCGCGCACCGAGGCGTTGGTGGAGAGCCGGTCCCCCAGGAAGGCCCGTGCGGCGGCGATCACGGCGTCCACGGGGTTGGCGGTGATGGTCATGCAGTCTCCTCATCCCGCAACAGCGGGCAGGTCAGGCAATGCGGGCCGCCGCCGCCCAGGGTGAACAGCGACAGCTCGGGGTCGAGCACGGTCAGCCCCTCGGCGCGGAGCGCGGCGTTCAGGGCCTTGCTGCCGCGGGCCGATACCACGCGCCCGCCGCCCAGCGCGAGGATGTTGCAGCCGAGCTGCATTGCGTCCCGGTAGGGGATGGAGAGCCAGCGGATGCCGTGCGCCTCCAGCCACCGAAGGAAGTCCTCGTCCAGCACCTCGGCGCAGGCGACAGCGAGACCGGGGGCGGCCATGCAGAACAGCACGTCGAGGTGGAGGAAGTGCTCGTCGAAGGGCTCCAGCCGCACCTCCCAGCCCTCGGCGCGCAGCCAGCCCGCGAGCTGCTCCGCGCCTGCCGCATCGGTGCGCCCGCCGGAATGGCCGATCACGGCGAGGCCGGGGCGGAGGATATGGATGTCGCCCCCCTCCAGCGTGCCGGCGGAGGATTTCTTCCAGAAATCACTCCCATGGGCGGCGTGGAAGTCGATCAGCGCGGCATATTCCCCGCGCCGCTGCGGCCGCTCAAGCTGGCACAGCACCGGGCCACGATGCGTCACCACCACGCTGTCCCGCGTATAGACCATGTAGGGTAGATGCGGCTCGGGAGGCAGGTGATGCACGGTGGCGCCGCCCTCCCGCAGCGCCGCCACCAGTTCGGCATGCTGGGCGGCGAGATGCGCGGGCGCCGGGGCCTGCCGCGCCTCCGCCAGCGTGCGCCGGGCGATGCTGTTGGTGGGCAGCCACCGGTAGTGGTCCGGCGGGCAGACCAGCACTTCCCGCAACGCGCCGGTTTCCGAGGCGATGCGCCAGCGGAGGGCGGCCGGAGAGGGGGCATGGCTCGTCGCGCAGGACATGGTGCCGCACGCTACGCCCGCCAGCCCGGAGCGGCCAAGGGAAAGCAGCCAGCGGAAAGCGGCCGCCTCAGGCGGCGGCGGCCTGCCGGCCGGGATAGCGGCTGAAGCGGAGGCCCGGGCCGCCATCGCGCGCGCCGTCATCCGCCAGGAAGACGATGCCCGCCTCCTCGAAGGCGGCGCGCAGCTTCTCCAGGATGCTGACGGTCACATTGGGCACGCCATAGACCGACTCGATGCGCCGGATGCTGGCCTGGCTGACCCCCGAGCGGCGAGCCAGCTCCTCCACCGGCCAGCGCAGCGCCGCGCGCGCCATCCGGACCTGACAGGCCGTGAGGAGGATTCCACCAGTCAGCATCACTCTACCCTCGTCTTCCATTGAAGGATTTCTGCTTGAGGGTGCGGAAAATTCCATCCTTCGGCTGGCCTGCCTAGCCCCTGCCCATGCATCCAAGTGCGAGCAGGCGCATGGGTTTTGGCGATGGCGAAGCGAAGCACCCCGGTGGGGATGCCTGCCGCTGGAGAGCGCCGGGGGGCGGGGAACGGGCCTGGGACGCCTCTGCCGGCCGCGGCTCCACAGCCATCTGATGTCTAGGCCCCCTGGCATCGATGCGGAGGGTTATGCGCCGGGTGCAGCAGGCTCGCGCGAGTTCCCAGCGCCGGCTGGCCCGCAGCCGCGCCATCCTGAACCAGGACTGCGGCCCAGAGGGCAGGGAAGAGGGGCCGGCCCCCTCACGCCATGGCGAAAGCGCATCGATCCTGCGTTGGACACGTTGACGCTTCCGCCACAGCGGGCCTAGCGTTTTCCGTCCATCCCGGAGGAAACGAACACCCTATGGCAAACAAGGTGAAGGAGGCGTGGGCGCAGGGCCGCGCTGTGGTCAATGGCTGGCTGGCCATCCCCAATGCCTACAGCGCCGAGGTCATGGCTCAAGCCGGCTTCGACAGCCTCACGGTCGATATGCAGCATGGCGTGCAGGACTATCTCTCCGCCGTCGGCTGCTTCCAGGGCATGCAGCCGCATGCGGTGACGCCGATGGTGCGGGTGCCCTGGAATGAGCCGGGCATCATCGGCAAGGTGCTGGATGCCGGCGCCATGGGCGTGATCTGCCCGATGGTGAACACTGCGGAGCAGGCGAAGCAGCTGGTCTCCTCTTGCCGCTATCCGCCGGAGGGCACGCGCTCCTTCGGCCCGATCCGCGCCGGCATCTATGGCGAGGCGGGCTCCTACTTCGCCACGGCGAACAAGGATGTCGCGGTCATTCCGATGATCGAGACGCAGGAGGCGCTCGACAACCTCGAGGCCATCCTGGACACGCCGGGCATCGACGGCATCTATGTCGGTCCGTCCGATCTCGGCCTCTCGCTCGGCCTGGTGCCGAAGCTGGACCGCGAGGAGCCGGAGATCCTGAAGATCTACGAGCGCCTGCTGAACGAGTGCGGCAAGCGCAACATCGCAGCCGGCCTGCACAATGCCACGGCCGCCTATGCCAAGCGGATGATCGGCATGGGCTTCAAGCTGGTCACCATCGGCAACGACAGCGGCCTGCTGCTCCAGGCGGCGCGCGTCGCGGCGGCGGCGGCGCGGGGCGAGGGCGGCGGCGAGCAGGCGGCGCGGCACAGCCAGGCCGGCGGCCAGCGCGAGCCGGGCGAACTGCGCAAGTAGTCGCGCTCGTGTCCGGGAGGGGCGCCACCCCTCCCGGCCTCATACCCCTGCTGACTGATTGCGGGGTCCGGGGTGACACTGTCACCCCGGCGGGGTTCCAAGGGGGCAGCGCCCCCTTGTCCCTCCTCAGGCTGCGGCGCGCTGCGCGGCTTCCGGCAGCTGGGCGATCAGCGCCTTCAGCATCTCCATCTCGCCCGCGTCCAGGTCGGTCAGCGGTGGGCGCACCGGGCCGGCGGGGCGGCCGACGGCGGCGCAGCCCGCCTTCACGATGGAGACCGCATAGCCCTTCCTCCGGTTGCGGATGGCGATATAGGGCAGCACGAAGTCGCGCAGGCCTTGGAACACCGCCTCGCGGTCGCGCCGGCGCACCGCGGCGTAGAAGTCCTTCGCGAATTCCGGGACGAAGTTGAAGATGGCGGAGGAGTAGGTCGTCACGCCCATCTCCAGGTAGGGCAGGGCGAAGGTCTCCGCCGTCGGCAGGCCGCCGACATAGGTGAGCCGGTCGCCCATCTTGGCGTAGATGCGCGTCATCAGCTCGATGTCGCCAACGCCGTCCTTGAAGCCGACAAGGTTCGGGCAACGCTCGCAAAGCCGCGCCAGGGTGTCCTCGTTCAGGATGGCGTTGTCGCGGTTGTAGACGATGACGCCGAGCCTCGTGCTCTTGCACACCGCCTCGATATGGGCGGCGAGGCCGGCCTGCTCCGAGTTCACCAGGTAGTTCGGCAGCAGCAGCAGCCCGTCCGCGCCCGCGCTCTCGGCCGACTGCGCCAGCTCCTTGGCGATGGCGGTGGACATGCCGCAAGGGGCGATGACCGGCACGGCGCCCTTCACCTCATCGACCGCCGCCTTCACCACGCTGGCGATCTCGCCGGCGGAGAGGTTGAAGAACTCGCCGGTGCCGCCGGCGGCGAAGAGGCCGGCCGGCCCATGGCTCAGCATCCAGCCGACATGCTCGCGATAGGGCGCCGCGTCGAAGGAGAAGTCGGGCCGGAAATGCGTGACCGGGAAGGAAAGCAGGCCGCTGCCGATCTGCTTCGCCATCTCGGCGGGGGTCATCTGGGGCATGTGCGTTCCCTTGTCGCTCAGGAATGACGTCAGGTCATCCTATGTCTGGCAAGGTGGCGAGGTCCATGCCCGAAATGCGGGGCCTTAGCGCTTGGCCGTCAGCCCGCGCGTGATCGCCGCCTCGCCGAAGCGGGCGCGCAGCTTCTCCATCGCCTCCCAGCGGGCGGCGCGGCGAGGGGCCTCGGCATCCACCAGGTCGCCCAGATCGGCCCCCGCGCCCGGCAGCAGCGGCTGGGCGCCGATGCCGATCAGCCGGAAGGCGGTGCCGTCCGCCTCCCGCGCCAGCAACGGCCTGGCGGCGGCGAAGAGCGTGTCCGGCAGGCGGGTCGGCGCCGGCAGCCGCGCTTGCCGGGTGCGCAGCGCAAAGCTCGACGTCTTGAGCTTCAGCACCACTCCGCCGGCGGCGAAGCCCTTCTCCTTCAGGCGCCGCGCCAGCTTCTCGCTGAGCCGCCAGAGTGGTGCCTCCAGCTCGGCCACGCTCCGCAGGTCTGTCTCGAAGGTGGTCTCGGCGCTGATCGACTTGGTCTCGCGGGTCGGGTCCACGCGGCGGCTGTCCTCGCCCCGTGCACGGGCGGCCAGTGCCGGCCCCTCCTCGCCGAGCCGCGCCGCCGCCTCCCGCGGGGAGAGCCCCTGCAACTGCCCCAGCGTGATGAAGCCCAGTCCGTTCAGCTTGCGCGCCAGCACCGGCCCGACCCCCGGCAGCACCGAGACCGGCTCGCCCGCCAGCAGCGCGGCGGCCTCGGCCGCGCCGATCACCGCGAAGCCACGCGGCTTGTCTCGCTCCACCGCCAGCTTCGCCAGCAGCCGGTTCGGCGCCAGGCCGATCGAGACGGTCACGCCCACCTCCCGCTCCACCCGCCGGGCGAAGCGCGCCAGCACGGCGGCGGGAGGCGCCTTGTGCAGTGCCGCGGTGCCGGAAAGATCGAGCACCGCCTCATCGATCGAGAGCGGCTGCACCAGCGGCGTCAGATCCTCCATCAGTGCCCGGATGGCGCGGCTGGCGGCAGCGTACTTCGCCATCTCCGGCCGGATCACCACCGCGTCCGGGCAGAGGGAGAGCGCCTTGAACATCGGCATCGCCGAGCGCACGCCGCGGATGCGCGCCAGATAGCAGCAGGCCGCCACCACGCCCCGCTTGCCGCCACCCACGATCACCGGCTGCGCCCGCAGCTCCGGCCGGTCGCGCTTCTCGACGCTGGCGAAGAAGGCATCGCAGTCCACATGGGCGATGGCGAGGTCGGTCAGCTCCCCATGGCGCAGGATCCGCCGCCCGCTGCAAGCCGGGCAGGTGGCCTCCTCCTGGAACAGGCGCAGGCAGTCGCGGCAAAGGGCGGGCATGGGCGTATTTTAGGGCCGGAAAGGGCCGGGGAAGGAATTCCCCCGAACCCCCATCTTCTTTTTGTCCGTTCAGCGGCGGTCCCAGAGACGCGCGGCGCCGAACACGCCGGACGAGTCGCCATGCTTCGCCCGGACCAGCCGGACCGCCGCCACGTCGCCGAAAACGTAGGGCGCCATGCGGCGGGGCACCTCGGCATAGAGGTGCTCCAGGTTGGAGAGGCCGCCGCCCAGGACGACGGCGTCGGGGTCGATCAGGTTGGTCACGGCGGCCAGCGCACGCGCCAGCCGGTCGGCATGATCGTCCAAGGCCGCCCGCGCCGCCTCGTCGCCTGCGGCCGCGGCCTCGGCGATGCCTCCGGAATCACGCTGGCCCTCGCCCTTCCAGGCCGCGGCCAAGGCGGGGCCGCAAAGCCAGGCCTCCAGGCAGCCCCGCTGGCCGCACCAGCAACGCGGGCCGGGATGCTCCTCCGGTCGCGCCCAGGGCAGCGGATTGTGCCCCCACTCGCCGCCCACCCGGTTGCGCCCCTCGATCACGCGCCCATCCACCACCACGCCACCGCCGACGCCGGTGCCCAGGATCACCGCGAAGACCACGCCATGCCCGGCGCCAGCGCCATCCGCGGCCTCGCTGAGCGCCAGGCAGTTGGCGTCGTTGGAAAGCCGCACGGGGCGGCCGAGTCGGGCCTCCAGGTCGCGGTCCAGCGGCCGGCCGTTCAGGCACTGGGTGTTGGCGTTGCGGACCAGCCCGCTGGCGGGGCTGAGGCTGCCGGGGATGCCGAGGCCGACCGTCGCGCCCGTGATGCCGAGATCCGCCTCGGCGCCGGCCACCAGTTCGCCGATCAGGCGGAGGATGCCGTCATAGTCGCCGGGCGTGGCGGCGCGCCGGCGCAGCCGCACCGCGCCCGCTTCGTCGAGCGCGACGATCTCCGTCTTCGTGCCGCCGAGATCGATGCCGATGCGCAGGGTCATGGGCGGGAGAATACAGGGCAGCGTGGCCGGGGCCAGAGGGCGCCACGACCCGCTCCGCCCTCAGCTGCGGCGCAGCGCCAGCGTCACCCCGCTAAGCGTCAGGACCATGGCGATCATCTGACGTGGGCCGAAGGGCTCGCCCAGCACGGCGGCGGCGGTCAGCGTGCCGAGCAGGGGAACCAGCAGCATTCCCGTCGAGGCGGCCGAGGGTGGCAGGCGCCGCAGCGCGCCGAACCAGGTCAGATAGCAGACCCCCATGGGGAAGATGGTCATGTAGACCATGGCGCCGAGACCGGCCGGCGTCAGGGCGTTGAGCTGCGGATTCTCGAAGGCGAGGCCGAGCAGGAACATGGGCAGGCAACCCAGCCCGACCTGCCAGGCCGTCGAGGCGATCGGCGCCAACGGCAGCGGCGCCCCGTTCAGCACGGTGCCGAGAGCGAAGAGCACCGCCGCCGCCAGCGCGAAGCTGACGCCCGGCAGCTGTCCGCTTCCGGCCGCGAAGCTCTGGCCACCGAGGAGTACGCTGATGCCCGCCACGCCCAGCAATAGGGCCACCACGCCGCGCCCGGTCGGGCGCGTGCCGAGCACGGGCCAGGCGAAAATCGTCGCCCAGATCGGCATGGTGTAGACCAGCAGCGCCCCCTCGCCGACGCTGACCCATTTCATGCAGAGCGAGGAGAAGCCCATCCAGGCGAAGACGTTGGTGAAGGCGGCGCCCAACAGCCGTGGCACCGCCTCACGCGGCACCCGCAGGCTCTGCTTCATCAGCACCGTCACCAATGCGAGCCCCACCGCCGCCACCACCCCGGCCAGCCCGCGCGCGAACAGCGGCGGCCAGACCTGCAGCAGGAACTTCAGGGCCACCCAGTTCAAGGCCCAGCCGCAGGCGGTGGCCAGGAGGCAGGCGATCCCCACCATGCGCTCCGGGCGCGGGTCCGTGGGGAGAGGGGCAGGCAGGCTGCCGAGCTCCGCCTCCTCGACCTGTGTCAGGCTGCGCGTCATGTCGCCGGACCTCTCGGATGCCGGGGCAGAGTGGTGGGCACGGCTGTGCCGTCTCCCCTCAAAGGGTTGGCGCTGATCCTGCCATACCACGCCGCTCCCCGCCCAAAGGCGCAGGGTGCCTTTGAAGCAGGTCGGGACGGGCGTGTGACCCTGCATCGCCCGGCCGGGCGACGCCTTTTGGCAGGCTGAGCAGCGACAGCGCGATTCTGCCTTGCCGGCTTGCCTCGGGCAAGGCGCGCAGGCTGTGCTGAAGGGCGGTCTGCCCGGCTGAAACTGCCACGCCTTGTTCAGTGTTTATTCGAAACAAAAACATGGGAGGTAGTGCGCAGATGAGGCATCTCGGCATTGGCCTGAGGGGCCTGGCCCTCGCTGGATCGCTCGCGGCCCTGCCGGCGATGGCGCAGCCGGCACCGGGCCTGAACTACGTGCAGCCGCTGAGCCCGGCCGCGGTGACCCAGGTCCAGGAACGCCTGCGCCAGACCGGCGCCTATGCCGGGCGCGCCGATGGTGTCTGGGGACCGGACAGCCAGTCCGCGCTGGAACGCTTCCAACAGCGCAACGGTTTGCAAGTCACCGGCACCATCAACCAGGCCACGGCCGCCACGCTCGGCCTCAACCCTGGCGAACTGCTGGCCGGCCCCGGCGCCCCCGCCAGTGCTGCCCAGGAGGCCGGCCCTGGCCCCCTCAGCCGCGCGGCGGTGCGCAACCTGCAAGGCCGGCTTCGCGCCCTGGGCTTCTATCGCGGCGCGACGGACGGGGTCTGGGGACCCGGCACGCAGGCTGCGATCGAGCGCTTCCAGCAGGGGCGCGGCTTGCAGGCGACCGGACAGCTCAATCCGGCGACCGCACAGGCCATGGGACTCGACCCCAACAACCTGGAGGCCCCTGCGCGCTAGTCCCGCATGCGCCGATCGCGTCCTGGCGCCGCACGCATCGGTTCGCCATATGGGCAGGCAGGAAGAGGGAGGGCGGTTGATGCTGGGCAGGCTCTTGGGCGCGATCACCGGCGATGCGGGACAGGTGGAGCCGAAGGATCTCGGGCCGCGCTTCCTGGAGGCGCTGCTGCCGGGCGAGGAAGTGCTGGCGGCCTTCCGCACGGTGCGGGACGGCTTCGCACTGACCGACTGGCGCATCATGCTGCTGGACCGCCAGGGCGTTACCGGCTCCAAGACCGAGGTGGTCAGCATTCCCTACAAGGCGATCCACCGCTTCTCCGTGGAGGCCGGCGGTACGGCCGATCTGGACGAGGAGTTGAAGGTCTGGGACCGCAGCGGCGCCGAGCCGACCGCCTTCAGCTTCCGCCGCGGCACGGGAGCGGCCATGGCGGCGCAGCGCGTGCTGGCCGAGCGGATGCGGGGCTCATGAGCGGACGCTTGCGTGCGGCTTCTGGTGGTGGTGCAGTCCGCCCATGAGCGAGACCACCCTCGATGTGCAGGGACTGACCTGCCCCTTGCCTGTGCTGAAAGCCAACAAGGTGCTGCGCGGCCTGCCGCCCGGCGCCAAGCTGACCGTGCTGGCGACCGACCCCGCCAGCGTGAAGGACTTCCAGGCCTATAGCCGCGAGACCGGGCATGCGCTGGTCTCCTTCAGCGAGGTAGCGGGGCTGTACCGCTTCACCCTGCGGCGGCGCGAGGAGCCGGCGGGGGAGAAACCGGCCAAGTGACCCTCCTGCTGGTCTCGCATCGCGCCTGCCTCGGGCATTCCAATGGTCCCGACCACCCGGAATGCCCGGACCGGCTGCGCGCGGTGCTGACCGCCCTGGAAGCGGAGGAGTTCTCCCATCTGCTGCGGGAGGAGGCGCCGCGCGCCAGCCTGGAGCAGCTCTGCCGCGTCCATCCGGAAGCCTATGTGCGCGGCATCCTGGACATCCGCCCCGCCGAGGGCGAATGGGTGTCGCTGGACGGCGACACGGGCATGAGCGCCGGCAGCGCCGAGGCCGCCCTGCGCGCCGCCGGGGCCGGGGTGGTGGCGGTGGATGCCGTCTGCCGGGGCGAGGTGCGGCGCGCCTTCTGCGCCGTCCGCCCGCCCGGCCACCATGCCGAGCCACGCCGGCCGATGGGCTTCTGCCTCTTCGCCAATGCTGCGGTGGCGGCCCGGCACGCCCAGGCGGCGCATGGCCTTGAGCGCGTCGCCATCCTCGATTTCGACGTCCACCATGGCAACGGCACCCAGGCCGTGGTGGAGCGCGATCCCAGCATTCTCTTCGCCTCCACCCACCAATCCCCCTGCTATCCCGGCACCGGGGAGGAAGGGGAGCGCGGAGTTGGCAATGTCTTCAACGCCCCGTTGCCGCCGGGCGCCACCGGTGAGGCCTTCCGCGCTGCCTGGGCGGAACGCCTGCTGCCGGCGGTGGAGGCCTTCGCCCCTGGCCTGATTGTGATCTCGGCGGGCTTCGACGCCCATGCGCGCGATCCTCTGGCGCAACTTCGCCTGCGGGAGTCGGATTTCGAATGGATCACGGCGGAAATCTGCCGCCTGGCCGAGCGCGCCTGCGGCGGCCGGGTCGTCTCCACGCTGGAAGGCGGCTATGATCTGGACGCGCTGGCGACCTCCGCCGCCAGCCATGTGCGTGCGCTGATGCATGCCTGACCTGCTGATACCCTGCTCCGAGGTTCCTGCCCCATGCCCGAGACGCCCCCCCTGACGGACGTCGCTTCCCTGTCCTTCGAGGCCGCCCTGGCGGAGCTGGATGCCATCGTTCGCAAGCTGGAGGGCGGCCAGGCGAAGCTGGAGGAGGCGATCGCCGACTACGAGCGCGGCGCCGCGCTGCGCCGCCACTGCGAGGCCAAGCTGGCCGAGGCCGAGGGCAAGGTGCAGGCGATCGTCGCCGGACCGTCCGGCGGGCCGGAGGGCGCCACCCTGCGCGACCTGACCTGACCATGGCTGACATCCAGACCTCTCCGCTCGCCACGGCGCTCGGCGCGGCCGTCAGCGAGATCGAGCACGCGCTCGACACCCTGCTGCCGGCCGAGGAAGGGCCGGAGGCGCGTCTCTACGCCGCCATGCGCCATGCGGCCCTCGGTGGCGGCAAGCGGATGCGCGGCTTCCTGGTGCTGGAGGGCGCGGCGCAGTTCGGCGTCTCCCGCACCTCGGCGCTGCGCGTCGCCGCCGCCATCGAGATGCTGCACGCCTATTCGCTGGTGCACGACGACCTGCCGGCGATGGACAATGACGACCTGCGCCGCGGCAAGCCGACCGTCCACAAGGCCTATGACGAGGCCACCGCCATCCTGGCCGGCGACGCGCTGCAGGCGCATGCCTTCGCCGTGCTGGCGCATGAGGACACGCATTCCGACCCTGCCGTGCGGGCCGAGCTCTGCCTGCGCCTAGCCCAGGCGGCCGGACCGCGTGGCATGTGCGGCGGCCAGATGCTGGACATGCTGGCCGAGGAGGGCAACGAGGCGCCGAGCGAGGCCGCCATCGGCCGGCTCCAGCTCCTCAAGACCGGCAAGCTGATCGAGTTCTCCGCCGAGGCCGGCGCCATCCTGGGCAAGGCGCCGGGGCAGCAGCGCCATGCCCTCTGCGCCTACGGGCGCGAGCTGGGCGCCGCCTTCCAGATCGCCGACGACATCCTCGACGCCACGGCCAGCGAGGCCGAGGCCGGCAAGCGCACCGGCAAGGACGCCGAGGCCGGCAAGGCGACGCTGGTTGCGCTGCTTGGCCTTGATCGCGCAAAGGTGCAGGCCGAAAGGCTCGCCGAGCAGGCCTCGGCGCATCTCGACAGTTTCGGCGAGCGCGCCGATCTGCTGCGAATGCTGGCCGCATACACCATTACCCGGAGGTCCTGATGGCGAATCCCCAGAACCCCGCCCGGACGCCTCCCAACCAGCCGCCGGCTACCCCGCTGCTGGACCGGGTGCGCATCCCGGCGGATCTGAAGAACTTCTCGGCCGAGCAGTTGAAGCAGATCGCCGACGAGCTGCGTGCCGAGACGATTCACGCGGTCAGCCAGACGGGCGGGCATCTCGGCGCCTCGCTCGGCGTCGTGGAGCTGACGGTGGCCATCCATGCCGTCTTCGATACGCCGAAGGACCGGCTGCTCTGGGACGTCGGCCACCAGGCCTACCCGCACAAGATCCTGACCGGGCGGCGCGACCGCATCCGCACCCTGCGGCAGGGCGGGGGGCTTTCCGGCTTTACCCGCCGCAGTGAGAGCGAGTACGACCCCTTCGGCGCCGCGCATTCCTCCACCTCCATCTCGGCCGGGCTGGGCATGGCGGTGGCGCGGGATCTCAAGCGCCTCAGCGGGAAGAATGGGGGTGGCTACCGGGACGACCGGCACGTCATCGCGGTGATCGGCGACGGCGCCATGAGCGCCGGCATGGCCTATGAGGCGATGAACAACGCCGGCGCCATGAAGTCCCGCCTGATCGTGGTGCTGAACGACAACGACATGTCGATCGCCCCGCCGGTCGGCGCCATGTCGGCCTATCTGTCGCGGCTGATCTCCTCGCGGCCCTTCCTCTCGCTGCGCGAGGTGATGGCCAAGGTCGCCCGCCGCTTCCCGGCGCCGCTGGAGCGCGCCGCCCGCCGCGCCGACGAGTTCGCCCGCGGCATGCTGACTGGCGGCACGCTCTTCGAGGAGCTGGGCTTCTACTATGTCGGGCCGATCGACGGCCACAACATGGACCACCTGCTGCCGCTGCTGCGCAACCTGCGCGACGCGGAGGAGGGTGCGCCCATCCTGCTGCACGTCGTCACCCGCAAGGGCAAGGGTTATGCTCCGGCCGAGGCGAGCGCCGACAAGTACCATGCGGTCAGCAAGTTCAACGTCGTCACCGGCACCCAGGCCAAGGCGCCGCCGGGGCCGCCGACCTATACCAAGGTCTTCGCCCAGTCGCTGATTGCCGAGGCGGAGCAGGACGACCGCATCGTCGCCGTCACCGCCGCCATGCCCTCGGGCACCGGGCTCGACGCCTTCGGCAAGCGCTTCCCGAAGCGCACCTTCGATGTCGGCATCGCCGAGCAGCACGCCGTCACCTTCGCCGCCGGCATGGCGACCGAGGGGATGAAGCCCTTCGTCGCGATCTACTCGACCTTCCTGCAGCGCGCCTATGACCAGGTGGTGCATGACGTGGCGCTGCAGAAGCTGCCCGTCCGCTTCGCGCTGGACCGCGCGGGGCTGGTCGGCGCCGACGGCGCCACCCATGCCGGAGCCTATGACATCGCCTATCTCGGCTGCCTGCCCGACATGGTGCTGATGGCCTCGGCCGACGAGGTGGAACTGGCGCATATGGTCGCCACCGCCGCCGCGCATGATGCCGGGCCGATCGCCCTCCGCTTCCCGCGCGGCGAGGGCTTCGGGCTGGAGCCGGTGCCGGCGCGTGGCACGGTGCTGGAGATCGGCAAGGGCCGCGTGCTGCGCGAGGGGAGCAAGGTCGCGCTCCTCAGCTACGGCGCGCGGCTGCAGGAATGCCTCAAGGCCGCCGAGGAACTGGCGGCCCGTGGCCTCTCCTGCACCGTGGCCGATGCGCGTTTCGCCAAGCCGCTGGACACCGCCCTCGTCGAGCGGCTGGCGCGCGAGCACGAGGTGCTCATCACCATCGAGGAAGGCTCCGTCTGCGGCTTCGGTGCGCTCGTCATGCAGCACCTGGCCTGGAAGGGCGCCTTCGACACCGGGCTGAAGTTCCGGCCGATGACCCTGCCGGACGCCTTCATCGACCACGATAGCCCCAAGGCCCAGTATGAGAGCGCCGGGCTCTCCGCGCGCTCGATTGTGGCGACGGCGGTGGCGGCGCTCGGCGAGACCGCCGGCGTTCAGCCGGCGCGCGCGTGAGCGCCAGGGGGCGCTGCCCCCTGGAACCCCCGCCGGGGGGATAGTATCCCCCCGGACCCCGCCTCTCGTTGGGCGCGGTCCTGGAGCGGAAGACATGCCCAAGCAACGTGCGGATGTGGCCCTGGTCGAGCGGGGGTTGGTGGAGTCGCGGGCCAAGGCCCAGGCCCTGATCATGGCCGGCAAGGTGTTCTCCGACACCAGGCGGGTGGAGAAGGCCGGGCAGCCGGTGGCGGAGGACACGCCGCTGGAGGTGAAGGGCCAGGAACACCCCTGGGTCAGCCGGGGTGGCATGAAGCTGGCGCATGCGCTGGCGCATTTCGGCTTCTCGCCGGAGGGGCGCATTGCCGTCGATGTCGGGGCCTCCACCGGCGGCTTCACCGACGTGCTGCTGCAGCACGGGGCCGCGAAGGTCTATGCCGTGGATGTCGGGCATGGGCAGCTCGCCTGGAAGCTGCGCAGCGATCCGCGTGTCGTGGTGCTGGAACGCACCAACGCCCGGCGACTCGACGGCCACTCGATCCCGGAGGCGCCAAGCGTGGTGGTCTGCGACGCCAGTTTCATCGGGCTCGCCACCGTGCTGCCCGCGGCGCTGGGGCTGACGATGCCCGGCGCCTGGGCGGTGGCACTGATCAAGCCGCAGTTCGAGGCCGGGCCGGAGAAGGTGGGCAAGGGCGGCGTGGTGCGCGACCCCGCCGTGCACGCAGAGGTCTGCGAGCGCGTGCGTGGCTGGTGGGAGGGTCTGCCGGGCTGGACGGTGCTGGGAATCGAACCCAGTCCGATCCTCGGGCCGGAGGGCAATCGGGAATTCCTGATTGCCGCCCGGCGCGAGGGCTGAAGGTCAGGCCGGGCGCGGCACCGCCATTTTGGTGGCGCCGGCGATCTCCTGCAGCAAGGACCAGACGCGGTGCGGATCCATCTGCACCTCTGGGTCATTCAGCAGCCGGTCAAGCTCCAGAAGCTTGGCTTCCATTTCACGCTCGGACATGCGGGGTCTCGTGTGCGGCACAGTGGTTGTAAGAACCATGCAACGCAGCATGAGACAAAAAGTGGCAGCACGACGTCAAAATCTTAAGGCTGAGCCTGCCAAGCCTTCACATTAACTTTAAGATTTGATCTCGGTTTCGTATTCGCGTCTTAGGTGAGTGACAGGATGGCCGGCTGAAGCGCCGGCAGCTTGGCGGACGGATGGGCCTGGTTGCGGAAGCGCAACTCGCCCTGCTCCGCCGCATCGGGCGGCACCATGCCGAACATCTCCATGCGCGTGGTGCAGGTGGCTGCCGTGATGGGCGACGCGCCGGACGTGGTGAAGAAGCGGCGCACTGCGCCCTCCAGTTCCAGCGTCTCGCGCAGGCTGCGCCATTCCGCGCGCTCCACATCCTCAAGGAATACCGAGACGATGCCGGCGCGGCTGCCGGAAAGACGGCTGGCGGCGGCAGATTCCAGCCGGCGGACGATAGCGCCGGCCACGGCATTCTCCCGCCCCGCCCGGGCTGCCATGACAAAGACGCTCCCTCCGGCGGGGTCGGCCGTCACCGCCAGATGGGCATCGGGGCCGAACTGGCTGCGCAGCCGCTCCGGCAGGCCCTGGCCGGCAGCCTGGATGCCGGCCAGCATCAGCGGATCGAGCTTCAGAACCGCGGCGGCGCTGGCATCCTGGCGCTTGCGGTCGGCCAGCATGGCGCTGATCCGCTGCTGCAGTTCCATGAGCTGTTCGGGACCCCGGATTCCGTCGGGAAGAGTCATCTTCAGCAGGTAGCGGCCTGGATGGGCGGCCAGCCAGGTCTGCAGGTCAGGGTTGATGCCGTCCATCAGCCGGCACCAATCGCCGCGGGGCACCTGCCGGCCTTCCTCGGCCGAGAGCGTCTCGCAGGCCAGTTCCGCCTGCACGCCATCCCGCTCCAGCAGCAGGTCGTAGGGCGTGTCCTCGGTCAGGCCGGTGAAGTGAACGGTGAAGCCGCGCTCGCGCTGGCGTGCTGCCTCGCGCAGCAGGTGGAACAGCGGGATCAGGGTGGCCTCGCCAGTCAGGCCCTGCAGCAGGCGCTCGCGCAGGCGGGTGCGGGAAGCGGAAGGAAGGGTGTCGGCCAGCGCCACGGCCTCGCGGGCCAGCGTCAGGACCAGGCGCTCGGCGCGGCCGAGGCGCGGCGCCTGCCGCTGGCTTGCGAGGCGTGCCAGGATCAGCTCCAGCGCGTGCCGCTGCTGGGTGGCACGCCCGCGCCAGGACTGCGGGGTGGCCTGTGCCGCCAGATCAGCCATGCGGCGCTGCCAGGACGTCTCCCCGGCAAGGGCGAGAAAGCCGCGGCAGGCGTCGTAGGTGTCATCGACAGCGCGAAGCATGGGGGATTCTCCGCCAAACGGACAATCCCGCTATCCGGACCTACTTTCAGGGGGTCAAGCTAGTGGGCAAATTTTACTCACGGGCCGCCATCACGGTCAGTTGCGCGGCAGGCGCGGGCGCTCCGGTGCATCGGGGTTCTGGGCGCGGTGGCGCAGCAGGTGGTCGGCCAGGACGCAGGCCAGCATGGCCTCGCCCACCGGCACGGCGCGGATGCCGACGCAGGGGTCATGCCGCCCCTTGGTCAGAACCTCCACCTCCTGGCCAAAGCGGTCCACGGAGTGACGCGGCGTCAGGATGGAGGAGGTGGGCTTCACCGCGAAACGGGCAATGACGGGCTGGCCGGTCGAGATGCCGCCCAGGATGCCGCCGGCATGGTTGGAGAGGAACGCGACCTCGCCATTCCCGCCCATGCGCATCTCGTCGGCGTTGCCCTCGCCATCCAGCGTGGCGCTCGCAAAGCCCTCGCCGATCTCGACACCCTTGACGGCGTTGATGCTCATCAGCGCGGCGGCGAGGTCGGCGTCCAGCTTGCCGTAGAGCGGCGCGCCGAGGCCGACCGGCACGCCCTCGGCCACCAGCTCGATGACGGCGCCCAGGCTGCTGCCGGCCTTGCGGGTGGCGGCGAGCTTCTCCTCCCAGAGCGGCACGGCACCGGGATCGGGGCAGAAGAAGGGGTTGCGCTCCACCTCGGCCCAGTCGAAGCGGCCGCGCTCGATGCCGAGCGGCCCCATGGCGACCATGGCACCGCGGATGGTCACACCGGCGCCCAGCACCTTCCGCGCGATGGCGCCCGCGGCGACGCGCACCGCCGTCTCCCGCGCGCTGGAGCGGCCGCCGCCGCGATAGTCCCGCACCCCGTATTTCAGGTGGTAGGCCAGGTCGGCATGGCCGGGGCGGAAGCGATCCTTGATCTCGCCGTAGTCCTTGCTCCGCTGGTCCTGGTTCTCGATCAGCAGGGAGATGGGCGTGCCGGTGGTGACGCCCTCGAAGACGCCGGAGAGGATGCGGACCTGATCCGGCTCCTGCCGCTGCGTGACGAACTTCGACTGGCCGGGCCGCCGCCGGTCGAGGAAGGGCTGGATGTCGGCCTCGGAAAGCGGGATGCCCGGCGGGCAGCCATCCACCACGCCGCCGATCGCGGGCCCATGGCTCTCGCCCCAGGAGGTGACGCGGAACAGGTGGCCGAAGCTGTTGTGGGACATGGATAGGGCACCGGCGGCAGCGATCAGGGCCGGTGGTTATGCGGGCCGTTGCCGCAAACGCCAAGGGGTGATCCCGGAATGGCGGGAGCCAAGATGGCAGTGTCACCTCGGCGGAGAGGGGTGGGGGAGGCTGCGCCTCCCCCGAAGGGCTTCAGGCGCCGGACTGTGGTGGCTTGCGGCGTCCGGCATTGGGAGACACGTCAATCGGCCCTCCCAGGGTGGAGGCGAGCTCGTTGGTATCCCCCGGCTGCACTTCCCCAGGCGGAATCGGCTGCCGGATGGTGCCGCTGGCGGTTTCCTGCTGTTCGGCCTTCCCGAGATGCGACTTGCGGATGGTGCCGCTGTCGTCCGGGTTCATCGCGTCGCGGTTCTGCTTCTCGTTATCGGCCATCGAGGCCTCCTTCCGGGCCGCTCCCGCCTCAGGAGCGGCTGGTGGAATCGTGGGTGTGATGGCTGTCCCGCTCGCCACCGCCGCCGGAGATGCGGCTTTCGCGGCTGTTGGTCGGCGAACCGGGCACCGCCCCTTCCTTCGAGCCGCCGCCCTTGTGGCCGGTCGGGGCGGACTTGCTGGGGTCCTGGCGATTCTGATGGCTGCTGCCGGGGCCGCCGTGGCGGCCGGTGTCGGGGTTGTGCTCGGGCATGCTGCCGTCTCCTCTCCCGCGGGCTCAGCGGTCCTGCTGATAGCCCTTGTTGGTCGTGTTCTGCTTGATGTCCGCGCTGCGGCCCTGGTGCTGCGGGATGTTGTTCTGCGGCCGGGCCTCGCGCTCCGCCTTGGCGTTGGGCGATTCCCGATCTCCGCCAGGTCCCGGAGGTTGGTTCGCGGGCGGGACGGGCGGCATATGCGCCTTACTCATGGCGATCTCCTCAATCCGTGGGATGGCACGCTGCGTTCAGCCGGCGTGCTTGGCGGCGGCTTCCGCGCGCTCGGCACAGTCATCCTGCTCGGCCTGAGCGGCAGCATCGGCCGCGGCCTGGTCGGAGCCGCCCTCGTCGCGCCGCATCGCCGCGGCGGCATCGCCCTCGGCGCCGGCGGAAGCCGCGCCGGTGCGTGACCCGGACATGGGCGTCGGCCCATGCGCCGCAGGCGGCAGCGGCGGTTGCTCGTGCTGGCTCATGCGCGCCTTCCCTCACGCGGCCCCGATTGGCCGCATGGGGAAGGAACGGCGGGAGAGGGGGGAGGTTGCCGCGCCGCACGGAGGCCGCGGCGCGGCAGGCGGCTCAGACGGTGGCGATGTCCGGCGCGTCCACCGCCTTCATGCCGACGATGTGGTAGCCGCTATCCACGTGCAGCACCTCGCCGGTGACGCCGGCACC
>Ga0182742_1000691_pt1 | contig 49721 bp, 43 predicted proteins | sample eDN5th37CBELigMG_FD_128880 | JGI IMG/M metagenome (GOLD analysis project Ga0182742, IMG submission 128880) | Enriched Miracle-Growth compost microbial communities from Emeryville, California, USA - eDNA 5th pass 37_C BE-Lig MG (version 2)... ...
ATATCCAAAAGGATTTAGATTTTTTCATATACCAGTCACCTACACTTTCTCTCGGGTGTTCTTACCGAAAATACCCGATGGTTTCAATATAAGTATTAAGATTAAGATTACGAATGCTGCTGCATCCCGCCATAAAGAATATCCTAATGCACTTACAACGGTTTCAACTACCCCTAAAAGTAAGCCACCAACCATTGCTCCTGGAATACTACCAATACCACCAAGTACAGCTGCAATGAATGCTTTTAAACCAGGTAATACCCCCATTAAAGGTTCAATTCTCGTATAATAGACACCAAATATAACTCCTGCAGCACCAGCTAATGCTGAACCAATTGCAAACGTTGCAGAGATTGTATTGTCTACATTGATCCCCATCAAACGAGCTGCATCTGGATCAAGTGATACCGCACGCATCGCTTTTCCGATTTTGGTTTTATGAACAATAAATTGCAATAAAATCATCAGAACAATAGTTACAGCTAAGATTAAAATTGATATTGAACTAATACTGACACCGAAAATATCCACTGACGTTTTTGGTAGTACTTCTGGATACGCTTCTGGAGAAGCACCTCGGAAGAATATAACTGTATACTCAATTAATAACGAAACACCAATTGCTGTAATTAGGGCTGCAATACGTGTTGCACTTCGTAATCGTTTATAAGCAACCCGCTCAATGATTACACCGATAATGGCACAAAGTAGCATGGAAATAATAAGGGCTGGGAAGAACCCAATTTCCCATCTTGAAATTGCATAAAAACCAATAAACGCCCCTAGCATAAATACATCACCATGAGCGAAGTTAATTAGTTTGATGATTCCGTATACCATTGTATATCCTAATGCGATCAATGCATAAATACTTCCAAGTGAAATACCATTTACTAATTGTTGAATCCATTCCATGAGCTCTCACTCCTTTTTTCTTCACTTTTAACATTTAAATTGTAAAAGGGAGGCTAAACTCGCCCCCCTTTGTTCATTGGTTTTAACGTATTATTACGGATTAACTTTAGAGTTGAATTTTTGATTACCGTCTACGTATTCTAGAACTGTTGCGGATTTAACTGGGTTGTGTTTTTCATCAACTGAGAATGTACCTGTAATTAAGCTTAAATCTGTTGTTTCAGCTAAAGCCTTTTGAATCGCTTCACCATCTGTTGAGCCTGCGCGTTCAATTGCATCTTTGATGAAGTACACTGTGTCATAACCAAGTGCATGGAATGCGTTTGGAGCTTCACCAAATTCTTTGTCGAACGCTTCAACAAATCCTTGAATTGTTTCTTCTGGATCTTGAGAAGAATAGTGATTTGTAATGAATGTATTATTCAATGCGTCTTTACCAGCAAGATCTACTAGAGTTGGAGAATCCCAACCATCAGCGCCCATTAAAGGTGCTTCAATTCCTAATTCACGAGCTTGTTTTACGATTAACCCTACTTCTTCATAGTAACCAGGGATAAATACGAAATCTGGATTTGCAGATTTAATACGAGTTAGCGTTGATTTGAAGTCTGTATCATCAGCCACATAAGCTTCTTCTGCTACTACAGTTCCTCCATTTGCCTCGATTTGCTCTTTAAATGCGGCAGCTAGTCCCTTTGCATAATCCGATGCATTGTCTGCATAGATGGCAACATTTTTTGCGCCAATTTCATTTGTTGCAAAGTTTGCGGCTACTACACCTTGGAACGGATCAATGAAACATGTACGGAATACAAAATCATTCATAGTTCCATCTTCATTTTCTGTTACGTTTGGAGCAGTTGCTGCTGCAGCTACTGTTGGAATTTTATACTGATTTGCAATTTGAGCTGTTGCAAGTACGTTCCCAGAAGTTGCAGGTGCAATCATTGCAGTTACTTTATCTTGAGTAGCTAATTTAATAGCGGCATTTGTTGCTTCTGCGTTTTCTGATTTATTATCAACTTTTACTAATTCAATTTGTTTTCCATCGATTCCACCAGCAGCGTTGATTTCTTCAACTGCTAATGTAGCACCATCGGCAATCGATGCACCATATGTTGCAACTGATCCTGAAAGTTCTAAGTTTGCACCGATTTTAATTACATCACTGCTTTCACTAGATGAAGAATTTCCACCTTCTGATGATGTTCCTTCACTAGAGCTACAACCTGCAAGTGCTCCTACAATAAGGGATGATGCTAAAAATACTGATGCGAATCTTTTTAGTGTTTTCTTTTCTGTCATTGTTCTTTCCCCCTGAAAGTTTTTCGATAGAATCGTATTTTTTAATTATTATAATATTCAGACTAATTAACATCAATAGGTAATCTAAATATTCTGAAATTTAGAGTCAATCAATTATCTAACTTCAGTTAATTGCTATATGATTGTAAAACATTCTAGTTATTTAGTCTAGTATAATTTTTAGTAAATTTAGATTGTTTTAAAAAATTTATTTATTCAGCATAATAGTTTATTAACCTTTATCCGCGTTTTTATTGGTTTCTTCCCATTTCACCCTACTATAAAAAATTATCGTATAATACTAAAGGTAGATTATAATACTATTCTTAGAAAGATAATCTCCAAATATATAAAGCTAACATATGTACGTTGGATATCACTTGCGATTATTTTCATCTTCCATTCCGGCTAGTCTGTCTTTTAGTTTTTCTCTAAAAAACAAAAACTGACCAGCAGCATACTCTAGTCAGCTTTTTATAGCTATTTTTTTGAAGATACAAATCACGACTTTTGTATCCATCACCTAAAATTTTTTTCATTTCATGACGGCGCTTCTCTTTAGTAGTTTCCTGCTTTGCACTGTAAATATAACGTGCATATCTTTTTGATAGCCTGGTGTTAATGATTGATAAAATGCTAATAGGTCTGGTGAATTCTGAAGATCCTTCTCAAACAGTTGGTAATCACTTAAGATAAACGATTATTATCCATTTTTGATGGGAATCGTATTGAAACGGTTGTACCATTGCCTTTACGGCTCGTGTAATGTATGGATCCATTATATTTTTTCACGATATTATGACAAATCATTACACCTAGACCGGTACCTTTACTTTTCAAAGAATAAAAGGGATTTCCAAGTTGTTCTAGTTCTTCTTCCGACATCCCGATTCCTTTATCAGTTACCCTGATTTCTAAATGATTTCCCTTTGTTTTCCCTGCTGTTATAGATATAATCCCACCAACATTTGAAGCTTCTATCGCGTTTTTAACAATATTTATCAACAACTGATGTAGCTCCATTTTATTGATTTCTATATAACTTTCAGTTTCTACCATCACTTCAATTTTATTTTTATTTAGAAGACCATAAGATTGAAGTAATTCCGCCACACTATATATTGCAGTTTGTAAATCAATACTCTCTGTTTTTACATTTTTCGCTGGTTGAGATAGGGACAATAGCTGGTTAATAACCTGCTCTGCATTTTCTAGTTCTTCTATTAATAATGGTAGACTTTGCATCAGCGAATGATCTACTGTGATATCTTGTTCGTACAATTGTAAATAGCCTTTTACAACAGTTAAGGGATTACGAATCTCATGTGCTACAGCTGCCGCAAGCTCTCCTGTTGTTTTCAATCGTTCGGTATGTTTTATTTGTTCATAATAAAGTTGCAATTTATTAATACGCTCTGCCGTAAAATAAAAAATAAAGAAAAGCACAGCCTGACTACCGAAAAAAATCGCCATATTTCCAACAATATCGTTCATAAGATAAGGAAAAATATTTTCTTTCCCACGATACATAATATACCCTATCGTTCCTATGAGTAGAAAAGGATTTAAAATAATGGAAAAATAAAATAGTCGCTTATCAAAGAACAGAATTGAAATAGCAGGTATTAAATATATGAGTAATATAGTTGAGCCTGTATCCGGATAAGATAGAAATAATGTATAGAATAGTAAAGTTGCAATCAAGACGATCATCCATCTTAAAACACTAGACCTATATTTTGGATAAATTAATAAACAAATAGATATCAAAATGACAAATACAATATGAAAATAATAGTTAATACTCCCTTGTCCAAAAAGTGGATTTTCTACAAATAATCCAACAGTCATAAAGATCATTAATAGAAACACAATAATATAGTAATTTTTACTAACTAAATTAGTGACAACCTTATTCATTTTCTCTCCATTCTTAGTACTTACTAAATACTCCGTTCAAGCTAAAGTTTTTTACCTAATTATTGTACCCTTTTACAATATTTCCTACAATTCTGTTTTATCTATCATAAATAAGCATTGTCCTTCATATTATTAGATTTATTAGAAATATATTCATTTTAAGAAGGAGTGATAACAATGAAAATTATTGGGTGGAGGTTATCTAAAAAATTTTTTCCCACTTTGTTACAATGGTTTTTAAATATTTGCCTGATTATTTTAGCTCTTATTTTATCATTCCTTCTCATTGAGGAATTAATGGGGTTTTTCATCACCCTAACTTTAGGTGGTAATAGTGATTATAAGCATTTCCTTGCAAGTATTCTCCTCTTTTTCTTATACTTTGAATTCATCACCATGATTGTTAAGTACTTTAAAGATGACTACCACTTTCCCCTTCGCTACTTTCTCTATATTGGCATAACAGCTATGGTACGCCTGATTATCGTTGATCATGAACATCCTTTAGACACATTAATCTTCTCTCTTGTAATTCTAATTTTAATCATTTGTTACTTCATCATAAATATTACGCCTCTCGAAAGACCAAAACATTCTCAACTTTTCAATAAAAGTGACCAAAGTTAAAAAGCCATCCTTTCTTAGCCTTGAGTATGCATGATATCCTCCTATGCGTTATAAACCTTATTCCCAATTTTTTCAGTTAGTGCATACACTAATGAAAAAACGGGGGATTTAAATACCTATGTATAATGGTTATCCATATTATTACGTTCAATATGTTCCAATGAATCCAAACACCAATTATTATCCAGTGATGCCACAATATGCACAACGAAATCCACAACAAAAACCAAGTGTTCAGCAGATTATGCAAACGATTCGAAGTCAACATGGCTATTTATACACGCAGCTAGAGCAAGCCGGTGTAAACCGCCAGTTGATTGAGACCTTATTTTTCTATATCGTGAATTTTACAAGAAACGAAGCAAATATTAATCAATCCGCTAGTCAAGTTTATACACAGTTCCAGAGGGAAACACCTTGGTTTAATACCCTTGTTCGCTCAATGAATATTCCTTTAAACACGCTTGATCGGGTACTTACGAGTGTCATTGAAATTACTATAAATATCCTTAGGGGTAGTCAACCAGGTCCAAGTCCAACACCACCACCAACTCCATCTCCAGGGCAAGGATGGGCAAATTGGGAGAGTCTTGGAGGTACGATAGTAGGAGCACCTACAGTTTCTTCCTGGAGCCAAAACCGTTTAGATGTATTTGCTAGAGGAACAGATAATGCACTGTATCATAAATGGTGGGACGGTAGTCGTTGGAGTGATTGGGAAAACCTCGGTGGCGTTTTAACCTCTTCCCCTGGAGCAGTTTCTTGGGGTCCGAATCGAATCGATGTCTTTGTTCGAGGAACAGATAATGCACTTTACCATAAATGGTGGGACGGTAGCCGTTGGAGTGATTGGGAAAGCCTCGGTGGCGTTTTAACAAGTGGACCTGCCGCTTCTTCCCGCCGTGTGAACCAATTAGATGTCTTCGTGAGAGGAAATGGCAATCGACTTTATAAGAAAACATGGAACGGTACAAATTGGGAAGAGTGGGAAGACCTTGGTGGAAACCTAAACTCTGAACCTGCAGCTATTTCTTGGGGTCCTAACCGTATTGATGTTTTTGCAAGGGGTCAAAATAATGATTTAATTCACAAATGGTGGAGCGGTAATAGTTGGAGTAACTGGGAAAGCCTTGGTGGTACCTTAACAAGTGCTCCAGCAGTTTCATCACGGCGTGCAAATCAACTTGACGTCTTTGTTCGAGGAACAGGCAACCGTCTATATAAACGTTCTTGGAACAACTCTCGATGGGACAGCTGGGAATCAATTGGTGGTACCCTAACAAGCGCTCCAGCGGCTGTTTCTTGGGGACCTAATCGAACAGATGTCTTTGCAAGAGGACAAAATAATGATTTAATTCATACGTGGCAAGGGCGATAAAATAGTGGCTCTTATTTAATTCAATCCGATGGGGATCATTTACACTTCCTCATCGGATTTCGATATTTATGAACGAGCAGTGCCTCTTGCTTTACCACAAGGTATACTGGTAAGTTATTTCCTCGTTTCAAATCAGTTTATTGTTAATCTAATGTGATTTAATCATATAATGAGATACAACAGATAATTTTTCTAAATTTTCTATTAATACTATTGAAAAACATGAAAGATTTACTACAATAAGTTAACTATTGCAAAAATTATTTGAAAGGGGCGATTTGAATGAAGAAGGAAAACTTACAACTAGTGACTGAGTTACGCCACGAATTACATACACACCCCGAACTTTCCTATGAAGAGGTTTGGACGAAACAACGATTAATCGAATTCTTAAAAGAACATACAAATAATCTTCAAATAATAGATGAAGGAAAAAAATACTTTTATGCTGCTTATCGAGCAGGTAAGGGGAAGAAAAATATTGCCTTCCGCGCTGATTTTGATGCACTTCCGATTCCGGAGACGATTGACCTTCCATGGGCATCTACCATTCCAGGAGTTGCTCATAAATGTGGCCACGATGGTCATTCTTCCTCATTAGTAGGTTTTGCACTTGAGGTTGATCAAAACGGAGCAGATCAAAATATCTTCTTTCTTTTCCAACATGCTGAAGAAACAGGTCAAGGTGCAATTGAAGCAAAAGAAATATTGCAAAAAGAAAGTATTGATGAAATATACGGCTTTCATAATATGCCTGGTATTCCATTAAAAACAGTAAGTATTATTGATGGTACTGCACATTTTGCATCACGTGGAATGGCTATTGAAATGGTTGGACTTCCATCACATGCTAGTGAACCGGAAAAAGGGATAAATCCTTCATATGCAATTGCTAAAATTATTGATGCACTACCAAAATTCACTTCTACTGAAAACAATGAAGGGCTCGTACTCTGCACAGTCATTCAAATTGATGTAGGTTCGGAAAACTATGGTATCGCTGCACATAGCGGTACCTTAAAATTGACTATTCGTGCAGAAAAGGAAGAAGAACTAGATCGATTACAAAATAACCTTGAAAACCTATCAAATCAACTAGGGGAAGAACAAGGCATACAAGTATCTTTTACTTATAATGATATTTTCCCGGAAACTGTTAATACAAAGGAATGTTCCGATCACATTAGAGCTGTTTGTAATGAGAAAGGTATTACTTGGCAGGAATTACCACAACCCTACCGTGCTTCCGAGGATTTTGGTGAGTATTTAAAACAAGTAAAAGGCTCATTTTTCTTCGTAGGAAGTGGCGAAAACCACCCTGGGTTACACACACTCTATTACGACTTCCCTGACGACATTATTGAGACTGTTGTAGAAGTCTATAAGGGGCTTGCTGGAATTAATTCGTAGTATAAAAAGAGAAATCATAGCTACTCTTATTCGCTTGATTTCTCTTTTTTCTTTAAAATGTTATTATTTAATTTCTTCTATCTTGTTTACATCCTGTGATTTTAATTCATCTGAAGTATCATCTATAACATCTTTCGTAGACGATTTAAATTCTCTAAGTGTATCACCCACCGCTTTTCCTAACAGCGGTAATTTTGAAGGCCCAAAAATGATGATAGCTAAAACAAGGATAATAATTAATCCTGGTACACCAATGCTTGCCATAAAAGCTTCCTCCCTTGCTTTTGTTATTCCTAAACGATTTCTCCGCTATTTTCAGCTGTTAGCGCTTCTTTTTCTTTTCTTCGCTTTTCAGCCCAACTAGATACACTAATGCTAACTTCAAATAGTAGTAACAGCGGGATAACAATGACAAAATCAGAAATGAAATCCGGTGGTGAAATTGAAACACCAACAATAATTAAAATAAAATAAGCAACTTTCCGCATTTTACGTAGCTTATCTGGGGTAACGACTCCTATGTTGGTTAAGAATAAGACAACAACTGGCAACTCAAAAACTAGACCAACTGGAATCGTTAGATTAAATAGTAAAGTAAAATATTGCTTAATCCCATAGGTTTCAACTGCACCAATTGATAGATTTACATTTGATAAGAAGTTGAGCATCAAAGGAAATAGAATAAAGTAGCTAAAGCTAATACCTAGTAAAAACAAGAAAAATGAAATGGGAATATAAAATATGGTTCCTTTTGCTTCCCTCTCATTTAACCCTGGTTTTACAAATAACCATATTTGCCATAAGGCAATTGGCAAAGTTATAAGAATGGCTAGAATTAATGCACATTTTACATAAATCATCACCCCATCGGTATATCCAAATAAATTCCAATCCACACCATGCGCTGATGGTTGTTCTTTAATAAGTTGTAGTGTTTTTGGAGCAAACCAAAAACCAACTAAAAGGGAGAACACTAGGGTTACTGTAATGATAATAATTCTTTTTCTTAATTCTTCTAAATGTTGCACAAGTGTTAATTCATTCTCTTCGTTCATTTTTACCACCCAATTTCTGATTGACCCAATTTTTTAATTTATTGTTTGCAAAAAGGAGAAAGTTATTCCAAATAAAAATATTAAAATCTACATATATTTTCGAGCTAATTCGTCAATTTTTTTAATAAAGATTTGACCTGCGATGCGAATCATAGTAATATTTTTTCATAATTCAAAAAGAATAGGTGTTAAATTTGCCGAATTTATTTAGAAAAAAACAGATTGGCGATTTACTAGGAAAAAAAGGCGGCAATCAGCTCAAACAAACACTAGGTGCATTCGACCTTATTTTGCTTGGCGTTGGAGCAATTGTTGGGACAGGGATTTTTATTCTACCGGGAACAGTCGCAGCTACGCACTCTGGACCAGCTATTGTCTTTTCCTTTGTTATCGCTGCCATTGTTTGTGCATTAGCCGGGATGTGTTACTCTGAATTCTCATCTGCTATCCCATTGACGGGAAGCGCTTATACATATGGATACATTGTATTTGGAGAAGTCGTTGCTTGGTTTGTTGGTTGGGCACTCGTATTAGAATATGGATTGGCGTCTGCTTCTGTAGCAACAGGGTGGTCATCCTATCTAATATCTTTATTAGAAGGTCTTAATATCACCATCCCGCATAGCTTGTCCGGGCCATTTAATCCAGCAGATGGCACGTATATGAACTTACCTGCCATATTAATCATTTTAGCGATTTCTTATTTATTATCTCGAGGCATACAGGAGTCAGCGAAGATTAACAAAATTATGGTTTTTGTTAAAGTAGGAGTTATTCTTCTTTTTATCATCGTTGGAGTATTTTATGTTAAGCCAGACAATTGGCAACCATTTATGCCTTTTGGGTTTAATGGTGTATTAGCTGGTGCTGCGTTAGTATTCTTTGCGTTCTTAGGATTCGATGCTGTTTCTTCTGCTGCAGAAGAAGTAAAGAACCCACAAAAAAATTTACCGATTGGAATTATCGGTTCTTTAGTAGTTTGTTCGTTACTTTATATAATCGTTTCATTAGTATTAACGGGTATTGCGCCTTATACAGACTTAAATGTGAGTAACCCGGTGAGCTTCGTTATTCAACTTGTTGGACAAGATTGGATTGCGGGTATAATTTCATTAGGGGCCGTTACAGGAATGATGACAGTTATTCTTGTTATGTTATATGGCGGTTCTCGACTAATATATGCCATTGCTCGTGATGGTTTACTGCCAAAGTCATTGTATAAAGTGCATCCTAAAAGAAAAACTCCAATCCTTAATACATGGCTATTTGGTATATTAGTAGCCTTTTGTGCAGGGGTTATTCCGTTAAGTAAGCTAGCTGAATTAGTAAACATGGGAACTTTACTCGCCTTTATGATTGTATCAATTGGCGTAATTAACTTAAGAAAAAATAAAGATATTCCGTCTGGTGGCTTTAAAGTTCCATTCTTCCCTGTACTTCCAGTTTTATCGTTCCTAGCATGCTTATTTTTAATTAGCCAACTATCCATTACGACATGGATTTCTTGTGGCGTATGGTTCGTGATTGGCTTAATCTTCTATTTTATTTATGGAAGAACACATAGTAATTTAAATTAATAAAAAAGTGAGTTCCATTTCAAAATGGGGCTCACTTTTTTTCATTTGACTGGATGCTAGATTACTCTTCACTTTGCAAGTACAGTTGATAGAGATAAGCAACCCATTTACATTGATCATATTCTTTTATATTTTTTAATAATCCTTGTAGAAGTACTGGCCTTAATGAAGGCACGTGTAAATGTTCTTTTAATAATTGTAAAGATTCGTAAACAATGGAGTCTTCCTTCATTTCATGTAATATACTATCTATTAGCTCAAGGATATGTTCCTTTGAATAACTTGCTTTTAGATTAATACACCTTAAATAGTCTAATGTAACTGCTTGTACTTTTGCATGTTCAGCAATAATGCTAACCTTCTCAACTATTGAATTGCATAATACTTGTAATTCAACCTTGTAATTATCTATTAAAAACAGTTCCGCATAACCTTTCACTAACCCATTAACAGAAAATACGACATCTAGATGCATATTCGGGTTTAAATTAGGAAATTGTCTCTGAACTACCGACGACATCATTTTATTGAGCATCGTTGTGTATATCTGAACTTTACTAAGAAGTTCTCCATTAAAAGAAAGCACCTGTTCTTGCAGAAAAATCTTCGCAAAACTTGCTTGTTCTTGAAATTCTTTAAACATCACATAAAGATAATTATATAATAGTTCATCATTTGGTTGATCCGGACTGACTGCGTGTTCAATACTAGTTATAAACCGAGTCATAAAATCATCAATCAAACTATTAATTAGTTCATCCTTCGATTTAAAGTGTAAATAGAAGGCTCCTTTTGATATCCCACACCGTTCTGTTATTTGCTGTACTGATGTTGCTTCGAAACCGTTTTCAGCAAATAATTCTAGTGATTTTTCCATTATGAGTTGTTTCTTAACCAATCTAAAACACTCCTACTCTTTCGTTTGACAACTGACCAATTAGTCATTAGTATAAATAACTGTAATGTAAGAGTCAATTTTTAAGGGCAGGTGTGAAAGTGAAAGGTTTAGTCAATTTTGTACTGAAAAATAAACTAGCTGTATGGTTATTAACAATCATTATTACTGTATCAGGTATTTACTCTGCTACAAGAATGAAAATGGAATCCATTCCTGACATTTCAATTCCTTACTTAATCGTTATGGGTGTGTACCCAGGTGCTACACCAGAACAAGTAATGAGCGAACTGTCCATGCCAATGGAAAAAGCTGTTGAAGGGCTAGAAGATGTGAAGGCAGTTTACTCGAGTTCATCTTCAAACGTCTCTCAAGTTCAAATCGAATATGAATATGGCGTGGATATGGATGAGAAAAAGCGTCAGTTAGAGTCAGCACTTGATGGGGTAACTCTACCAGAAAAAGTAGAAGAGCCTACAATTATGGCAATTAGCATGAATATGATGCCGGTTATTGCACTTTCAGTTAGTAGTACTGAAGAAGATATTGTTGAATTAACCTCAACAGTTGAAGATGTCCTATTGCCAAAAATCGAGAAAATCGATGGAGTAGCTTCTGCTACTATCACAGGACAGCATGTTGAAGAAGTAGAATTTACATTTGATGATGCGAAAATGGCTTCACTTGGGCTTACTGAGGATACGGTGAAGCAATTAGTTCAAGGAAGCGATATGGCTCTATCATTAGGTCTTTATGAATTTGTTGATGGAGAGGAAGCAGTATCGGTAGATGGGGATATTAAAACTGTAGACCAGTTAAAGGATATGCTTATTCCAGTAACGCCTACTGCTGAAAACCCATCACCATTTGTTAAACTTAGTGATATCGCAAAAATTGAAACAGTAGGTAAAGTTCAATCTGTTTCACGTACAAACGGCAAAGATGCCATCTCAATTCAAATTGTAAAAGGTCAAGAAGCGAATACTGTAACGGTAGTAAACGCTGTGAAGGACTTAATAGAAGAACAAGAAGATAAAATTGATGGCTTAGTGGTTGATATTTCACTTGACCAAGGTAAACCAATTGAGGATTCTGTTTTCTCGATGGTTGAAAAAGCAGTATTTGGTGGTTTAATCGCAGTATTAATCATTCTATTATTCTTACGTGATTTTAAATCCACGATTATTTCAATTGTTTCAATTCCAGTCTCACTCTTTATGGCGATTTTATTATTAAACTGGATGGATATTACTTTAAATATTATGACGTTAGGTGCAATTACTGTTGCGATTGGTCGTGTTATTGATGACTCTATCGTTGTAGTAGAAAACATTTATCGCCGTATGCATCTAAAGGATGAAAAGCTTCGTGGCCGTGCCTTAATTCGTGAAGCCACAATTGAAATGTTTAAACCAATCCTTTCATCTACATTAGTAACAGTGGCAGTATTTGCACCACTCCTATTTGTAGGTGGTATGGTTGGAGAGTTATTCATGCCATTCGCACTAACTATGGCATTTGCGCTAGGTGCATCCTTACTCGTAGCCATTACAATCGTACCTGCACTATCTCACTTCTTATTCCGTAAAAAACTTTATGGTGAGAAAACCGAGAAAGCTCATAAAGAAGTAGGTAAACTTGCATTATGGTATAAAGGTGTACTAGCAAAGGCATTAAATCATAAATGGATCACTTCAATCATTGCGATTGTTCTCTTAGTTGGTTCACTTGCACTAACTCCATTAATAGGTTTTAGTTTCATGGGCTCTTCTGAAGAAAAGGTTATGTACTTAACTTATACACCTAAAGCAGGAGAATTAGCGGATGAAACTGAAGCAAATATTGCTGAAGTAGAAAAAGAGTTAATGAAACGCAAAGATATAGATGTTCTCCAATTATCGATTACCGATTCATCTAGCGCAGATCCTACTGCAATGATGATGGGTGGCGGTGGAGGCGGTGCATTAATGTACCTAATCTTCGATCCAGATATGGATAACTTCCCTGAAGCTAGAGAAGAAGTTGAAGATTATGTCTTCAACATCGGACAATCAGGTGAATGGAAGTCACAAAACTTTAGCGCAATGTCAATGTCCTCTAATGAAGTAAGTTATACACTTTACAGTGAAGATTTAGATGATTTAATGACAGCTGTTGATCAAGTTGAAAGTGCTTTAAAAGATGTAGATGGCTTAGAAGATATTGAATCGGATGCAGAAGATCCGTATGTTGAAAATGTATTTAAAGTTTCTCAAGAGCACGTACTTCAATATGGTTTAACAACAGGTCAAATTGTAATGGCTTTATCAAATACAGGCTCTGATGAGGTATTAACAACTGTTGAAAACGATGGCGATGATATTGATGTCATTATTCAACGTGAGGCGAAAGTTGCACCAGAAACTGTAGATGAATTATTAGCTACTGAAATTCCAACAGCACTGGGAACAGCAATGCCATTATCAGAATTAGTCGATCTAGAAAAAGGAACAACATTAAACACGTTATCTCGCTCTGAAGGTGAGTACTATGCAACAGTATCAGGTACAATCATTGGAGATGACATTTCAACTGCTTCAAGTGAAGCCGAAGAGAAAATTGATGATTTAGATTTACCTAAGGGTGTTTCAACTGGTGTTGCAGGTGTTGCAGCTGATATGGCTGAAACATTTACACAATTAGGAATTGCTATGATTGCTGCAATTCTAATTGTTTACTTCATTCTAGTTGTTACATTTGGTGAAGGTTTAGCACCATTTGCCATCTTATTCTCTTTACCATTTACAGTAATCGGTGCTTTCATCGGGTTGTACATTAGTAACTATACAATATCTGTTCAAGTAATGATGGGACTATTAATGTTAATTGGTATCGTTGTAACAAACGCAATCGTTTTAGTAGACCGTATTATTCATATGGAACGTGATGGAATGGTAATGCGTGAAGCAATCCTAGAAGCAGGAGCTACTCGTTTACGTCCAATCTTAATGACTGCCATTGCAACAATCGGAGCAATGCTTCCAATGGCACTTGGTGTTGGTGGTGGCGGTGGATTAATGTCCTCTGACCTAGCTATCACAGTTATCGGTGGTCTATTAAGTTCTACACTATTAACATTAGTAATCGTACCAATCGTTTACGAACTACTATCTAAAATGTTAAAGAAAAACCGAAAAGACATAGAAGAAGACTAACAGAAATGCGGAAGCGCCCTGTTCTGCCCCGACAAGCGCTGGAAGGCCCGAATCGAAAGCATCTTTCCAGCTTTCGACCGAGGGACTGAAGCGACCTCGAGGGGCTGGGCGCTACAGCTGGACAGATCGAAATGCGAAGGCGGCTCGTTTTGCCCCGACAAGCGTTGGAGGGCTCTGACAAGTGTTCTTGCACACGTGGGAAGAGACCGAAACGACCTCGAGGGGCAAGCCGCCGCAGCTGGACAGATCGAAATGCGGAAGGTGCTTGTTCAGCTCCGACAACAACCTAAAAAGAAGGTGTCCCCTTTAGACACCTTCTTTTTTGTGTAATATAAGTAGATTTAATTCTATAATTATATATTTTTATAAGATTTACAAATTATCATGTATAGAATTCACTTTAAATGGCTACTATAAAAATAGTAGCTAAGATTTATAAATTCAATTATCAGAAAATAGCATTTTTATAGATTATCAATACGTAAACACTATAAGACCAGCTATTGTTTCACATGAAACATTTTACTAAAATACCATCCCATATTTTTGATTAAAGGTACAAATTTATAATAAGATGAATATGGGGTGATGGAATGAACATAAAAATTTATTTAGATAATGATCAATTTATTGCAGGTACGACGTTAAAAGATATAAAAAGTTTTGAACAGAATAATATGGCACTTCACGTATGTGAAAATCCATTGGATATTATTGAGAATCGGCAGAATCTCGCTTCTTCCTTAAAATGTGGTATTAATGATTTCGTTTGTGCCAATCAGACGCATAGTGCAAACGTTCATCAGGTTACTTTAGAAGATAAAGGTAGAGGGGCTCAAGACTTAAATAATGCTATTGAAAACACAGATGCACTTTATACGTTGGAACCCAATACATTACTTTGCACGTTTACTGCAGATTGTGTTCCAGTTATTTTTTATAATGAATCAAATGGGCTTTCAGGAGTTATTCACTCCGGCTGGCAGGGAACTGTAAAAGAAATAACACGAAAGGTATTTCAACGAATAATTGGCGAAAAACAAAGTGATCCTAAAGACATTCATATAATACTAGGTCCAGCCCTTAGTCAGGAAAAGTTTGAAGTAGATGTAGATGTCTATGAAAAATTTGCAGCTCTTGGATATGCGGATGATTTCATATACTTCAAGAAAGAGACCAATAAATATCACATTGATAATCAACTTACCGTAAAAAAACAATGTGAGTTAGCAGGTATTCCATCAGAAAATATTCTAATTGACAAAACATGTACATTTATAAGTGAAGAAGGTTTTTCTTATCGTCAAGATAAGAAAACAGGCCGACACTTAAGTTTTATTTTAAGAAAAGAAAAATAACATATATAGACATGAGTTCGAATAGTAGCGCGAACTCATGTTTTTATTTTGTTCTAAACTATTGATGATTATTACATCCTCAAATTCATATAATTTTCCATTGAACATTCTTTAAGGAGGCTATGTATTGCTTATTCATGTTATTAGCCGTGGCGAGTCACTTTGGCAAATAGCAAGTCAATATAATGTGAGTGTAAATGCTATCCAACAACTCAATCAATTGCCAAATCCAAACCAATTACTAATCGGCCAAGCAATAGTCATTCCTACTACAGCTGTCATTCACACGATTCAAAGTGGAGAAAATCTTTGGACCATAGCAAGAGACTATGGGGTTTCTGTTAATGCGCTTATTACTGCTAATCGAATCACCGACCCAAATCTCTTATACATTGGTACTAAAATCTACATTCCACCAATTATCCATATGGTTCAACCGGGTCAAACTCTATGGCAAATTGCCAATCAATACCGTACAACGATTCAAGCCATCCTCACTGAAAATCAAATCACAAATCCTAATTTAATCCATATTGGCACTCCCTTAATGATCCCAAGGAGAAAGCCGCTACTTGAAGTAAATGCTTATACTTACCAAAAGGATGAAGAAGCGGCTGAAACAATAAATGAGATTGGACATCTTCTTACATTTTTAAGTCCCTTTGCTTACCTTATCAAAGAGGACGGTTCCCTTGAGCCCTTCGCAGATAATCTAATGTTGGCTGCAGCAAAATCTAAAAATATTCAGCCAATATTAGCCATCACAAATTTGTCAGTTACTTCAACAGGTACGAACTTGGCACATGCAGTACTATCAAATCCTACAATACGAGAAAGCTTACTTACTAATGTTCTCCAGCTAATGAAGGAAAAGGGTTATAAAGGGTTAAATATCGATTTTGAATATGTACAACCTGAAGACCGTGAAAATTATAATGAATTCCTTCAATTAGCTGTGAATCGTTTGCATCCAGAAGGCTACTTTGTATCCACTGCAGTCGCACCAAAAACGAGTGACACACAAGAAGGGTTATTATATACTGCTCACGACTATGAAGCACATGGTAGAATTGTTGATTTTGTTGTTCTAATGACATATGAATGGGGATGGAGAGGGGCTTCACCTCAAGCTATTTCACCTATTAATCAAATGCGAAGAGTAGTAGAATATGCACTTTCAGTTATGCCTGCCAATAAAATCTATTTAGGGTTTCAAATTTATGCACGTGATTGGAAAGTTCCACATATTGAAGGAGCTACTGCGGAAACTTTTAGTCCCCAAGAGGCAATACGAAGAGCAACAAAATATCATGCGAACATTCAATACGATGATACCGTACAGTCACCCTTTTTCCGATATATAGATGAACAAGGTCAAGGGCATGAAGTATGGTTTGAAGATGCTCGAAGTGCACAAGCCAAGTTTGATTTAGTCAAACAGTATAACCTTAGAGGAATCAGTTATTGGGCTTTGGGCTATCCTTTCCCACAAAACTGGGCATTATTACATGATAATTTTGAAATTCAGAAGAACATTTCAACTGAAGGCCCCTAACAATTACACTGATGATATTCTAAGTTTCCTGGAACATAAACAGACTACTTATTCATATAATTTATAATCGAAAGTAATGAACGAACTAAAAGGGAGGAACAAATTGGACGTTTATGTACGACCAGGAACTACATTTTGGTATTTGAGTCAGCTGTTTTCGATACCACTTCGGTTAATAATTGACTCTAACCGTGATGTAAATTCAGAATATCTATCTATCGGACAAAGAGTAAAGGTACCGGGCTTTGTTACTATCAATTATCAAATTCAATACGGCGATTCATTATGGTTAATTGCTCAAAGAAATAATTTGCCGGTAGACAGCTTGATTTTAGTGAACCCTAATGTGAATCCGAATAATTTACAAGTGGGCCAAACCATTCGAATTCCACGAAGAGTCACTTATCGTTTAGTTAATGGAAAACAAAATTATGATTACAACACAATGATGAATGATATATGGACTTTGATTGCCGTTTATCCTTTTATGAGAATGTACAATATAGGAAAGACAGTTCTAGATAGGAACCTACCCGAACTAGTCATTGGTACTGGCTCAAAACGAATCCATTATAATGCTTCTTTTCATGCAAACGAATGGATTACTTCAGGTATCCTTATGACCTTTTTAAATGACTATTTGTTATCACTTACTAATCAAAGTTCTATACGTGGAGTATCTACTTTTCCATACTATCTTCAAGCAATGCTGTCCATTGTTCCTATGGTCAATCCAGATGGAGTCGATTTAGTTATTAATGGGGCCCCTAATAATGCATCCTGGCGAGATCAAGTTGTAGAATGGAATAATGGAAACACGAATTTTTCTAATTGGAAAGCGAATATTAACGGTGTGGACCTAAATGACCAATTCCCTGCAAACTGGGATGCAGAACGAGATCGCAATCCTAAAACTCCTGGACCACGTGATTATGGCGGCGAAGCTCCGTTAACACAACCCGAAGCCATTGCCATGGCTAATTTAACTAGACGAAGAGATTTCTCTCGTGTTATTGCGTTTCATACACAAGGAGAAGAAATCTACTGGGGCTATGAAAATATGGAGCCTCCAGAGTCAGAGATTATCGTCAAGGAGTTTGCTCGAGTAAGTGGTTACAGACCAGTCAAAAGCTTAGAAAGTTATGCTGGCTACAAGGACTGGTTTATTCAAGATTGGCGTAGGCCTGGATTTACTGTAGAGCTCGGATCTGGTCAAAACCCACTTCCAGTCAGTCAATTTGATGGAATATACGAAAAAGTCATGGGCATTTTTCTAGCTGGATTGTATATGTAATGACAAAACTATTCTTTGGATATTAGTTCTTGCTTCAAATGTTCCTCATCCTTATGAGTGATGGAAAATAATAGTCACCGTTTTGTATTTTTTGAATATCCTTACCTAGAATGTGTTTTTTTAAAACAACATCCAACACATTATTAACTCGTTGGAGGATAGGAGAAAAAATGAAACGACTATCACTTTTCCTTTCACTTTTTATTTTTGTATTTTTAGTTGGTTGTAGCGACTCAGATTCTAAAAAGCAAAATCAGACTGAGGAACCAATAGAAACAGAAGAAGTTAATACAACGGATAAAAAATCGGAAGTTGACAGTGTTACTAACATTAAGCCTTCTAATTCTGAAACGGACCTTGCAGAAGACTTTGCAAGTTATATCGATGAAATAGTTCTGCTGGCTCCAGAAGAAGATAGAATTATTAATCTTTACGATAGTGTGACTGGGTTAAATTATACTAATGACGAGGAACTCTACTACACACTTTTAGATGAAGTGGTTCCAAGTTATCGTCAATTTATTATAGAATTAGAGGCCATTACGCCACAAAACCCTCGTATCAGAGAGCTCCATGAAGTCTATATTGAAGCAGCAAATATTCAATATAATTCCTTTACTTTAATACTTTCCGCGATAGAAAAACAAGATATGGATACAATGACTGAAGCTAATCAAGGGTTAGATCAAGCTAGATCACTTCTGCGAGATTGGTTATATGAGGTAGATGCTATCTCAAATGAGACCGGTGTAAGTCTATAGCAATATAAATGATAAAATGCTTTTTAAATTTAAGATACCTTATATTGAGCATTTTAAACTAAAAGTTTTGCGATTTTTGTTTCTAACGAAAATCGCTTTTTTTAATGATAAAAACGCCTATAAAAGCCATATTAAATAAGAATCAAATTGAAAGGAGTTTTCATTATGGGAAGAGACGATAGCAATAGTAAAGGTACAAATAAACAATCACTACCCCAAACACCAAAGAACGCAAAAATTGCTCCTGGTGAAATGAGAGAAGAAATTGCTGAGGAATTAAACGCACTTCATCAACTGGCTCAAAAAGCAAAAAATAAACGAAAGTAAGGAAGTGTTCCCTTTGGACTACAATCGTGCACAGGAAATCGTTGCCTCACCAAAAGAGTTTGAAATTAGCTATAATGGCGTTTCTATTTGGATTGACAAAGTACATGATGATGGCAAAACTGCCACAGTTCATTTAAGACATGCCCATGAGGAACGTTCTGAAGTAGCGATCTCAGAACTTAAAGAGGAATACCTCGTTCAATAGAATAAACTATCCCACTGAATTCAGTGGGATTTTTATTTATACTTATACACTTCAACATAATTAGAATAAAAATGGAATATTCAGTTAAAAATACATAAGAGGTTTTACCAATAAAAAAGGATGATCATATGGGTAATAATATTATGTTATTTGGAATTTCCATTGCCTTTTTAAACTTATTTGATGGTATTGTAACAAACTATGGATTAATGAAAAATTGGATTGCGGAGATGAATCCTATTATGGACTTACTTATTTCTATCCACCCTGTTTTATTTCTGGGCTTGAAAGTAGGCCTTTCTCTACTGATTCTTTTTCTTTCATATTATGTTTATTTGAAGAGTAAACGAAGCTTTCAAAGGGTTTATTTACTAACACTCGTTTGCGTATTTTGTCTATATTTTGGAATTTGTGGTTTACATATATATTGGCTATCCCTAGTATAATTATTATTTAATCAAGAGACTTATTTCAAGAACCATTCTTTTAGGGCTGCGATTACTTAAAAGGCTTATCTGACCAAACATTTATTAAAACCTCCCTAAATAGTTGGTCCAATTTACTTGTAATATTCGCTTGGGGAGATATCTGAGCTGATAAAAAATATTGAACTGACTCTATATTAGTTACAATAAATTCATAAGTCGTTTGGTAGTCCGATGCACAAACTATATCATTCCCTAAAACTTTAAGTTTCACTAATTGCTTAATTTCCTGTTTTAACTTTTCATCATTCACTACTATAAATAGATCTTGAATACGATTTGGTGGAAATGAGTTATTCCTTTTTATCCAATGACATGCCAATAAGGATTTTACAACGTACAAGCAAATTTTAATTTTCAACTCATTTCCTATGAGATATTTCTTGTAATTTCCCTTTGCTAAATTAAAATAATGATGTGCGATAGGGACAGGATTAAGAACGTCTATTTCCAACATACGCATCTTTTCAACAAAATCATGATTTTGGATGTAAAAAGCTTCACTTCTTAACCATTCAAAAATGGTTGGGTTACTTTTTCTAAAAAGCCGTAACGCCTTAGTTAGCTCCCAACCACCAATATCCAAGTTCCCATCAATTGAACATTCTATGACATCTTTTTTTGAACCTATACCCTGTGGGTCAATGGAGAGATACCATTCAGGTCGATGAATATAGATAAATCGAACATCATAATCACTTCTACTAGAAGCAAATCCCCATGCACGGCTTCCTGAATCAGTTGCAAATAAAATTCTTACATTTTTTTGTTCTTCAATTTCCTTTAGTTTTAAACGTATAATTTCCTTCATTAATCTACTCACTAACTTTTTTTATTTATTATAAGGAACTTTTCTTATTCTATTCTGAACATGGAAAGCCATTATCCTAATTTAACTCTAATATAAAGAGATCCCTACGTTAAAGTATTTTTAAATATAAATATTCAATTATTAAATCGGCTTATACCCTCAATCAAGCCATATATTTAACATAAAATCCCATTTACTATTCACCATTAATTATTTCGATATAATAAAAATATTTCAAAATAATTATTCTGAAATAACGTTAGAAGCAACTCAATTATTGCAATTTTTTTAAAATAGACAAGGACTAAAGATTTCTCTTTAGTCCTTGTCCTTACAATCATAATGTTTCAAACAGCCACTGCCCATGTTTTATGATTGAATAAATGAGTTAATGTTTAGTAATCTCTATTTATTCAGCCGCTTATCTTTAGGTTCGAACGTTTTACAACACGTATCTCGAGAATTGCTTGCCTCTTCTGAAATCTTCTTGAAATCAAAATCTGAAGCAAACTCTGTATTTTTGTTTTTGGAATGATAATCCGCGTCTATCTGGATTTTTTCCGCTCCACAAAGATTTCCTTCTTTATGGAAAAAACAATTCGATACCGTACAGCCTACTTCTACATTTGGCATAGCTATCCTCCTCATTGATTGCGAATGAAAAGACTTAATAAGTAACTCCAAATTACTCATTAATACTTTTCGGTCTTATTCTGTCCCAAATAACCACTTTTATTTAGAAAATTTTTTTGAATAAAGTTCTTTACTTGTACTAAACATAACTTTAAAGAAAATTTCCTTTATAAAAACTACTTTTTATTAGTCCTATTAGACTTAAAATACATCAAAATTTCACCCGTTTTCATTTTCATCTCATTCAATTTTGTATCAACCCCTCCACAATCTGACCCCTAAACTTTTTATATAATTGATACTTTTTCAAATACCAGTTCTCTGCTATTGTTATCTGTAAATTCTTAATAAACGTAAGGAAGGGATGTAAAATGCAAAAGGTACAAAGTTATACTACTACTCGCACTCAAACATTTGATTTAATTATTTCTGCACTTCTTATTGCCCTTGTGTTTGTCGCTACAGTTTTTATAAATATTAAATTGCCTACTGGAAATGGCGGTCTCGTACATTTAGGTACAGGGATGCTGTTTATTGCATCAATTTTATTTGGTCCTAAAAAAGGGGCATTGGCTGGTAGTGTAGGGATGGCACTATTTGATTTAATGTCTGGATGGACATTATGGGCACCAGGCACATTTATAGCGCGTGGTTTACAAGGGTATATCGCAGGGAAATTTGCTTGGTCAAATGGTCGAAATGGTAACAGTATCGGATTTAATCTACTCGGAATGGTACTATCAATTCCTGTAATGTTAGCCGTGTATTATGTTTACGAAGCGATTCTTTACAATAGTTGGATTATGCCAGCAGCCTCAATTCCAGGAAACCTTATTCAAAATGCTGTAGGTATGATAGTTGCAATCCCAGTTTGTTTAGTTTTAAAGAAAATCCCGCTATTTAGTAAATAAGTAAAAAACTAAAGGAGAGAGCTAACAGTGCTCTCTCCTTTTTCTAATTTACTTCTTGTAAGGTCTTTCTTAACCAAAGTACATCTTCAACTGATTGCGGTTCCACCCCGTATAATTCTTGCGTTTTATAGGCATGAACATTTGTATAGATTTCCCCCATTTTTTCTAATACCCAGTCTTCTTCACGACTCTCTACAGGCCAGCAAAAGATATCCATTTTATTTAACTCTTTCGATACATGATGAATCCTTTCATATCCAATGTTCTCCATCTTTAAGAATCCATGCCGCTCATAAAAGCGAATTCTTGCACCTGAGTCAGGATCTTGAAGTGTTTCAGGTTCTACTTCAAGAATAATTGCCTTTCCTTTTTCTTTTAATAGATTTAAAACTTTCCCCCCAATTCCTTTTCCCCGAGTGTTTCCTGAAACTAAAATATAATCGATAAATATATAATCAAGTTGTTCAAAATAAACAACTATATAGTCGTTATCTTCCATTACTTGATACATTCCATACTTTTCTTGTAACAATGTTTCAAAGTGTTGCTTCGATTTCATTTCTCTTTCTGGAAAATATTCTTTCAGTCTTTCGTACCAATCTTTGCCCCCAAGTAACTCTTGAACCAGACTTTCTCTTCTCTGAATTAGCAATTTGAATGTCTCCCTTAGATAAATTTTTTTCTCTATCCACAGAGGTCTGAAATTTTAGCCATTCACATTTTATCATTTGCCTCATCAATAAATACATAGGAGAATGTGTAAAAAATGTTAAACTTTTTGAAAGATTTAGAATATTTTGTCGAAACGATTTCAATTCATTTTATTTTTAGTACAATAAAGTTCGCAAAGATTTCTTTTTGCTAAATATGTAAAAGACAATAATAATTTCAAGAGACGGGAGATTTTTGGAGAATGAAAGCAAATCAGAGCCAAACAACTGCACTACTTGGATGGAGTTTACAAGCAATTGAAGCAATCGATAAAATGGGACGTCCCTATGTTGTGGTGGGTCCACCTGAATTTCAATCTTTTGCTGATAAAAATGAAATCTCATTCGTACCATGGCTGTTTAATGTTCCAATTGAACAATCATTTGAATTATATGAAAAACTAAAAGAGTTTAATGTGAAACTAACAGTTCCGATTTATGAAGAAACTGTGGAATGGGCTGGCATGATAAACTCTTTACTCTTCGAAAATCCTAGACTATTTAACAAATCACTCTTATTACGAGACAAAGGACTTATGAAACGCCGCGCTCACTTAGCAGGCCTTCGAGTAGGTGTATTTGAAGAAGCCTACAACAAAGAGGATATCTATCGTTTCTTTAGAAGAATCAATCAGGCACTCATTAAATTAGATGAAGATCAACTTGAACCTATTCATGTGAAACCTTTTGACAAAGCAGGAACTGTTGGGCATCGCAAGATCAGAGAAGAAAAGGACATTGAAGAAATTGACGACGAAGAATTCCCACTATTAATGGAGAGTCACTTAGAAGGACAAGAATTTTCATGTGAAGCATTTATCCATAATGGTAATGTGGAATTTTTAAATATAACAGAGTATGTAAAACTTGGTCACTCTAATTTTGTTCCCGCATCCCCTACGCTAGAAAAATGGAGACCGCAAATTAGAGCAGAGATTGAAAAATTGGTGAGTGCATTTGAAGTAGACTATGGAATTATTCATCCAGAATTTTTCATTACTCCAAATGGTGAAATCTACTTTGGAGAAGTAGCGAATCGTATACCAGGCGGTCATATTTTTGAGCATATTGAAAAGGCTTATGGTTTTAGTCCATATCAAGGACAAATTCTTTGCAGTGATCCAGATACAACAAAAGAAGAGTTGAAATCTTTCTTCCCTGAAGAGATTGTGTCCGCAAAGGGATACTCTGGAAACTTAATGGTATACCCAAAGGTAAAAACAATCTCAAGGCTTAATATCCCTGTTGAGTTAAAAGAACATCCTTATTTTGTAAAACATAATATGTTTATTCCAACAACATCTAAAGTTTCTGAACGGGTAGGCTTTGGTAATCATTACGGTTCTATCAACTTCTTTGGAGATGATGCCCAGGAAATGAGAAGGCTTTTAGAAAAATTTGAAAAACATAATTTCTACTTATAAGGAGTGTATGAAGGAATGAGCCCAACTGTAACGACTGAAAAAGTGACAAGTACTCAAACAAGACGAAAAACAACAAATGCTTCTAAGGCCAAAAAAGTGACTAAACAAATTGAGCTTCTAGAAAAGAAATTCGTAGAAGCATTAAATATACTTGATCAAGCAAAACCTTTTGCAAAAAGTCTTTATCAAACAGATGTCTTCCAACTAGCAAATGAGTTAGCATCTAGTAACGGCGGTATGGCAGTTCTTGATAAATATGCCCATCTATTCGATAAAGCTGGTGTTTTCCTGTCTGGTGACTGGGAAGATCCAACTAAATTACAGCCTCCTTTTGTAGGGAATTCGTTAAGATTAAGAGGGATATATTCCATTCTGGAATTACTTAGTGAAATGCGTATGCTTGCCATTGCCAAAGGAACTTACAAGCATGATAGCATTTCGAAAGAAGAAGCATGTACTTTTCTAAATGAAGTAGTTGCCTTAAATCTCGACCTTTTAACTCCTCAAGAAACACAAGACCAAACAATTCCTCAAGAGGAACATTTGATTCGGGCACAAAATTTATTATCTTATCTTGGGCAAGAACTTTCCTTTAAAGATGTTGCGGACCAAATGATTATCGAAATTGATCGGTTAGCAGTACAACGTCCGATTATTACTCGTAGAATTTTAGAAATGATTCAACTATCGCAGCAATTAGTAACTAACGAACTTAATCCTTCTACTCTAGAAGTTCTTGAAAAGTACACACAAGCTGTTTACGCTCCTACGCCACTGAGTAAGAAGGCTGTTGATCAAAGAGACTACCGGTTAAAGTTAGAGCAAGCAACAGATGAAGAACTTACTACTGAGGCAAAATTATTTTCTCAATCTTTAGATGACACAGGTCTTGTATCACCTTTCCATGTGGTATTAGTCCGTTACTTAAATCGAAAAAAAGCGGATATCCTACCATTATCCCTATCATTGGGGGAATCAGGTAGTATTAGCTTTAATGACAATAAAAAACTAATACATGATTTAATTCAGATTGCCATTTACCCTGAAACTAGTCAGACGATTTATGGTCTATCAAGAATGTTGAATCGTGGTGTGTTAAAGATTGATACTCTACTTCCTGCCATTCAACAATTGTTCGAACTTCCAATTCATGCCGAAGTACGAAAATCTCTTTCTCTTTTCATTAATGAACAAAGTAGCATAAGCATGAACGGGATTCTTATCGCAGGAGTAATTAGTGTTCTTGGTCAACCACTTGGTATCGGACAAGGAAAAAATCCAATATGCCAGTCCGCAAGAGCCATTTCCCTTTGGGCACAATTCGAGCCTGTGCAACTCCTTACTCACATTGCGCATGCTGCACAAGACAACAATATTGAAATGAGTTTTGAAGGTGAACCGCTCCATTCCAACTTACTCATTGAAGGAGTTGCTAATGGCATACAACAAGACTTAGATGTTGTCTCTATTTTGCTAGTTCCACACCTTGATAAAATCTATAACGAGATGATTAAACGAACACTGCTTCGAGGCGAAGATGGACATAAGTGGGTCAATCGAGAGTTTTATGGTAAGTGGATTCCAAGTGGATTCATCAATGCCATTGATCAACTTACATTGAATGTTACAAACTATTCAGCATTTGTAAAATTATTTTATGCGACACACCATCCTGATTATAATGAAGGATTAAAGCTAATTTATCCAAACCCTGTAGGTATTTTCCTTACAAATGTACATGGGGAACTACTTGGGCTTCATGCTGTATCAATTCAAAGAATTGAAAAGGACCACAATGGGGAATATCGGATTTATTTCTATAATCCAAATAACGATAGTACTCAAAATTGGGGACAAGGGATTAAAGCAAGTGTATCTGGATTTGGAGAACTAGAAGGTGAATCCTCTCTACCTTTCCATGAATTTGTATCTAGAATGTATGCTTACCACTATAACCCTTATGAACAAGGTGACACTTATATGGTAGAAGATAGTTTAGTACTACAATGCAAAGTCCTTGCAAAGGAAAGCTGGGGAAAAAGCTCCACATGGTCGTAATTTATTAAGCATGTTCGTTCTACATCCTTAATAAGTAACTTGTGAAAAGACCCGAAATTTTTTTCGTGGTCTTTTGCTTTTTTGGTTAAGTCATCCATTGTAATAAATTTAATTTCATGGTACATTTATCGAAATTTTCAATATTCTAATAATAAGACATTTACAATCTTTTTCAATCATAAATGTTTAAAAACCGTTATTTATGTTAACTGTAATTTATAGGAAATATGCTGAAAGGAGAATGTGAAAATGGGACTTTACCTTTATTCATCAGAAAATGCATTTCAAAAAGCCTTTCAACAATTGTTACAAGCACCCTTATTTAGTAAAACGTTATTTCAAGATACGGTTTTAAACGAAGCTTTGACTCTCCTTCAAGAGCCTAATGGGTTAGATAAACTTTATTATTATGCACCGCTGTTTGATGAAGCTGGGCTATTTCTAGATAAGCCTTGGGAGGATGTACGAAAACTCAATCCTACACTAGTTAGAGGAACGCTTCATGCAGGAGGTATAGCCGCTGTAGCTGAGTCCTTAAGTGATTTAAGAATTCTTGCCATTGCAAGAGGTGACTATGTCCATCCACAAATGTCTTCTGATGAGGCAACAGAGTTTTTGACGAAAGTCTTAGCTTTAAATATTGATTTATTGATCATGAAGGAAACGGAAGAAAATAGGGTGAAAAAGCTTTATAAAGACGAACAGGCATCTGAACTTTTACACTTTATATCAGAGCATTGTTTTTCTTCTCGAGTATTTGAAAATCTCTACCAAGAGGTAAGTAATTTAGCTGTTCAAAGGCCAATTGTCACAAATAAGATTATAAAGCTTATTGCCAGTGCAAAAAAATTAGCGGGTGGACTAAAGGAAACTTCCTTCAAGTTACAAGATTATGAAAAAGCTGTCTACTCACCTTCAATTTTGGCTACTGGACCATTAGAAAGCTATGAACAAAAGTTAAAAAACTGTAATGACCTTACTTTAGCAGAAGAAGCGAAACAATTAAGAGAAACGATGGTGAGTACTGGATTAGTCTCTCCCTATCATGTAGTATTCTTACACTACTTAAATAACGAAAAGTCGTACTTACTAAAAGAAATTCTTGCTGTAGATGAAATCGCTCAAAAGAATTTACAGATGAATTTAATCTTAATTTCTTCCCTCATTTCTACTTCAGTTACAATTAAAACAAAGAGAAGCATTTATGGATTACTTCGTTTATTACAACGAGAGATATTCACCCCTGAGCTCATAAAAGAACTAGAGGAACTTGTGAAGTCACCTATTTTAGAAAAGCATGAACACTGTCTTTCTTCAGTCCATCAATTGACAAATAAAGAAGCATTACATGCACTTTTAATATCCGAAACAATCAATTTATTAGGAACTCCTTTAGGAATTGGGCAAGGCTTTAATCCTACATGCCAATCTACTAGAGCGCTTAGCTATTGGGCACAAAAGGAACCTGTGTTATTCCTTAAGATGTTAAATCACTTCTTAAGAACAGATAGTGTTACTTTTACATTTGAAGGTAGAGAAATTTCCACTAAGACACTGTTACCTATACCTCTTGAAGATACGATTAATATCGATGCGATCTCCTTACTGTTAGTACCTCATCTGGATGCCATTTACTTCGAGTTGTTAAAATTAGCGGACGGTCGTGGGCAAGATGCTCATAAATGGATTAATCCTGCATTTCATCTATCAGGAGTATGGGATGGTTTTTCCGATGTATATACGGATTTGCAATTTCAAACAAACTTCTGTCGTTTCTATCACCCTATCTTTAATCCTAATATCAACGAAGGTCTTCCACAGCCTGCAGGAATCACTATTTACAATCGTTCTGGCCAGGTATTAGGGGCTCATGCCATTCTTATTCAAAGAGTAGCAGCTGATCCTACTGGTACAATACGTGTTTACTTTTATAATCCCAATAACGACAGTTATCAAATCTGGGGAAAATCGATTCAAACGAGTGTCACAGGTAATGGAGAGCTTGAAGGCGAATCTTCTCTTCCCTTTGAGGAATTTATGACCTTCTTATATGCCTTCCATTATCCAGAAAAGTGAATAATGAGTAGTAGATTTACTAATTAAAAATTGTCATAAAAAAACTGCTTCGCATTTTTAATACCTTATTTTAGATGGATTATTTCGAACTTAAATCATCTTAATTAGGTATTTTTTTTAAGAGCAGAAGTATGTCGAAAAAATACGCCTATTTCTGCTTTCACTTTTTTATACCACCCAGTTAACTTTTGAGCTGCAAGCAACAGACATTCTTCTGATTCTTAGTTCTGTGCTTTCTAGGGTTTCCCACTATCATTTTCCTCTATTATGAATAGCAAAGTACTTTATATGCTAGGTATACTTTGAATAATTGATGTGAATATGAAACATACTACAAAGAAAAAACCCGTAAGTCACATTGACATACGGGAGAAAAAAACAATTATTGCTCTTCTATAATTTCTTTGACCTTATTTAATTGGTCCTTTACTTCCTCTAATTGTGCTTTATTGTACTCAACCATATCCATATGCTCACCATGTTCCACCGCATTTAATAATGCATTTTCTGCATGTTCTATAGAATTGAAAGCATGCTCAACTGCTATTTCCTGTGGATGGGACATCGCTTGTTTTACAGCACGATCTGCTTTTTGTACAGAGTTACCAAATAACGTAATGGGATGATCTTGTTTCCAACTTGTATCAGTGTGTTTAGCCAATTTTGCATCTTCCCTTCATATGGATTCGATAACACTACGTTCATCAAGATTTAGTATTGGAATAAGTCGAAAAATTATGCGCAATCTAATCCAGAGAAATTTTTAGTAAAGCGTCTAGAAACGGAAACTTCATAAGATCCCAATAAATTTAAATTATAATTTGGATAAATCAAGAAAATGACGAAACGAGGAATTTTATGACATCAGTTTTTCCCAATTAGAGAATTAATTGATTGATCAATTAACACTACTAAGCAATCAAACGGTGACTAATCTTCAAAAATCTTAGAAATGATAGTAGCTGAGAAAAACAAAGGCTTAGCGGAAAAATTATAAATAATCATATGAAGCCGATTCAATCCTTATCTCTATAAAAGAGAGATAAGGATTTTTTATAAAAAAATTTTTTAAATAACTAAATAAAAAAGTAATATTCTACAAAAACTTTTTCCCTTTGGTATATCAATATTACAAAGCTTTAAATTGTTAGAAAATTTCAAAAAATAACTCATCAATTATTATTCTAATATAACATAATTATTACCTATAATCCCTTAGTTGTCAGAAATATCAAAAAAGTATATTGACTTTAAAATATAGATTAATATATATTTTTAAAAAACATAGAAAAAATCCATTTATTCGAGGGGGAAATCGTTTTCAAATAGAAATTATATTAAACAAATAATTTGAAATTAGTATTTAGGGATTTTTATTTTTTTATAGAATGGGGGATTCTAAATGGTTCGTTTAAATGTTACTGAAGTTGCAAGGGAAGGAAAAGTTAACCGCTTTCATATGTGGATGCTTTTCTGGTGTTGTGTAATTATTACATTCGATAGCTTTGATTTAATTGTTTATAGTTCAATTATCCCTTCAATTATTGGGGAATGGGGGATTTCAACTGTTGAAGTTGGCGCGATTGGTAGTTATGGGTTCTTTGGGATGATGATCGGCGCTATCCTCTTTGGAATGGTAGCGGATAAATTTGGACGGAAAAATGTACTCTTATTTTGTGTTGGGCTATTTAGTGTTTTTGCCTTTTTACTATCATTTGCAACTGGACCTGTAATGTTTGGGATTTTCCGTTTTATCTCTGGTGTAGGAATTGGTGGTGTACTACCAAATGTACTAGCATTACTTTCTGATTACTCACCAAAACATAAAGCTAATCTTATGGTTGCCATTATGATGTCTTGTTTTTCTATCGGAGGCATTATTGCAGGATTTGTTGGCATGTACTTCATTCCAAATTTAGGTTGGCATAGTGTATATTGGGTTGCAATAATTCCAGCACTTTTCCTCCCTATAATGGCAAAATACTTTGTTGATTCACCAGAAAGCTTATTGAAAAAAGGGAAATTGGAAGAACTACGTAAAGTAGTAATACAATCAAATCCAACTCTATCAATTACCTCTAATACAGAATTTTTCAATGAAGAGCGTAAAGAGTCCAACCTTCCAGCTGTTGCTCTGTTTAAAAACAAGCTGGCTGTTGGTACAGTGATGATTTGGATAGCTTTCTTCATGTGCTTATTGATGATTAACGGAATCAATACATGGTTACCAAATTTAATGTTTAGTGCTGGTTATGAACTAGGTTCAAGCTTAAGTTTTGTTATTGTCTTTAACTTAGGTGCAATTTTTGGAACACTTATATTCGGCGGTCTAATTGATCGATTCGGCTTAAAACAAGTCCTTGTTCCAGCCTTTATCCTTTCTGCTGTATTTTTAACATTACTCGGATTTAAAAACAGTATGTGGATTTTATATCTTTTAGTATTTGCAGCTGGTGCTTGTACAATGGGTGCTCAAAACATTTCTTATTCATTCGTATCACAATACTATCCAGCCCATATTCGTGCAACTGGTGTAGGATTTGCCTCAGCAGTTGCACGTATCGGCGGTATTATTGGACCTACATTTGGTGGAATATTAGTTTACTTAAACATTTCATTCCAAATGAACTTCATCGCCTTTGCTATCCCTGGTATCTTTGCTGGTCTAGCATTCTTATTAATTCCATTTAAAAATGGAGCTGGTAATATGAAGTCACAAAATATGAAGAAGGAAGTAGTTGAAGAATTAGTTTAGCAATATGAAAAAGGAATCCAATCGTTGAAAGTTTGGATTCCCCTTTTTCCTTTTTACTGGAAATAAATCGAGTACAGTATGATTCATTTCAATCTTTCTATAAAATATTTTAAAATTCGAGCAGTCAGTCCCCAAATCGTATAGCCTTCATAATCAAAAAACCATTCTTCTATAGGGCGAGCCCCCCATTTATACTCTGTACCCTTCATAATTTTATGATAAGGGAAATCTTCTGATGGCTTGTGTTCTAATGATACGAAGTGACAATATGGTTCATAATTTAACAACCACTTGAGTGGTACAGTAAATACCTCCTCCACTTCATCTTTATTGTAAGAATGAGGCTGATAGGCATCCAGTACTGCCACAAATGGGTATACAACAAATGAAGGTGAAGTGACAAAAGGACTTAAGCTCGTTATGACTTCTATCTTATTAGGATCAATCCCCAACTCCTCATGAGTTTCTCTTATTGCTGCATCCAGAGGCGTGGCATCTGTCGGGTCAATTTTTCCTCCTGGGAAGCTGATGTCCCCAGGTTGTTTTCTCATTTTAAACGAGCGTACTTCAAAAAGGATATGCCACTCCTCATCCACCTGAACTAATGGAATTAATACAGCAGAACGAAAAGCCGTATCCTCTCCAATAAACAGAGGCTGATTTTGATTTAATTGTTCCCTCAATTTATCTACACTCATAATGTTTCCCCCAACATTTTTCTTATATCGTAACATGACTAATTTTCCGTAAGAACATTTTATCTCGTTCCAACGTAGTTCTATCTAAAAAGATAAGAAGTCTTCTTATATTATTGTTCATAGTATCCCAATAACTCTGAAATCGCCTTTGCTCCTTTTTTTAATTCTTTTATAATTTCATCGTATTGATTTTCTTCTACCTTATTAGATTCACCTATCAGGGCAAGAGAAGAAATTACATCTCCAGTATAATCCTGAATTGGCACAGCAAAACTAATGAAGCCCCTTGCATAGGTATCCTTAGTAATAGCATATTGATCATAATGGATTTTTAATATTTGTTCTCTCAAAACTGCTGGGTCAGTTATTGTATAATTTGTATACTCTTTCAAAGGTTGTGCTAGAATGTTTTCAATGATTTTCTCATTTTTGAAGGCCAAAATGGCTAACCCTTCCGCAGTGCAATGTAAATCATTATATCTCCCGCTTTTTGTTACCAATTTAATAGGTTGACTAGCCATTTCACGTATCAAATAAACCACCTGTCCGTGCTCCATGACACAAATATGTGCTGGTAAATGAAAGCGATTTGCAAGTTTACTAAGGATTGGCTTTGCATCTATGTAAATTTCTTTTTGAGCCTGAACAACTCCACCCAATGATAATAAGGCAAGACCAAGACTGTATCTCTCAGATTTTTTACTTTGAACAAGAAAACCCTCCTTAACTAACTCCTTCACATATCGATGTACTGTACTTTTGGATAACTGAAGTTTTTCTGCTATTTCTGTGATTCCTAATTCATTTTGCTTGGGAGTAAACAACTTTAAAATTTGCATTGCATTTTTCACAGAGGCAACAAAATATTTTTCATCTAATAAATGTTTCAATATTAACATCCTTTACATGATCTTTTACATATTTCGTGAGATGATTACTTGTTAGGGATATGTTTTCTATGACTTTATGTAAATTGGGTAGCATCCTACTTTGTGGTCCTGCAACGCTCACTGATGCAAACACTTGATTTTGTTTATTAAAAATTGGGGCTCCTACTGACATGATATTTTCGATAAATTCTCCTTTACTAACGGCATATCCCTTTTGACGAATTGTCGTTAAGGTTTGTTGTAACTGAGGTAGATTTGTAATGGTTTTCTTCGTCACTGGTACTAAGCCATTTTCAAATATTTTTTCAATTGTTGCCGGCTTTAAATACGCTAAAATCGCTTGGCCAGATGCTGTACAATGAGCAGGATTACGACGACCAATATGTGATAATAGCTGAACCCGATGTTGACTATCTTCCTTTTTTAAATAAATCACATCTTTTTTATCTAAAATCGCAATGTGCGAAGATTCACCTGTTAGTATGGTTAATTGTTTTAAAAAATACGTAGTTTCTTTTAAAATAGCAATCTGGTCAATAACAGTATTTGTTAGTGAAAGCACGGATGATCCTAGACTATACGTATTAAAAATCAAATTTTGATAAATAAATCCTTCACTTTCTAATGTCTGAATCAAACGACAAGCCGTGCTTTTAGATACGCCGACCAACTCTGCGATTTCAGATAATGTTAGTTCTGGCTGATCAATCGTAAAACATTTTAATATGTGTAGTGCATTTGTTAACGAACTATTAGATGTTCGAGACATTAATAAATCTTCCTCCCATAGTGGAACACTTCAACTTTTCTTATTAAACCTGTCACACTATTAATTTCCTTTTATTCACAAAAATCTCCTTCACATTTTTGACAAAAAAATCTCCATTTGTTCCATATAGCAGAATGAAAGCATTTTCATCAAGCTAAATCTAAACTATTATTCACTTATAACTATTTTTTAAATTTTAGAAAAATTAAAAATTCAAATTATAAAGTGAGGTATGTTTATGAATCATCCAGTCTATGAGACAGAAGTTGATCTTAAAACTTATCAGATGCAAAAGTTAAACGAACTATTAGTTTTTGTTAACGGCTTTAATGAATTTTATAAAGAAAAATTTAAAGGTATTCAATTCCCTATCACTTCTATAGATGATTTAAAACGTCTTCCATTTACGACTAAAAAAGAATTAGCTGAAGATCAAATACTATACCCTCCATACGGTCGTAATCATTCCTATCCGGAAGATAGCTATATTCGCTATCACCAGACATCAGGGACAACCGGAAGACCATTAAAAGTACTTGATACAACAACAAGCTGGGATTGGTGGTCGGATTGTTGGGTAGAAGTATTAAAATCTGCAGGAGTAACAAAATCAGATCGTGCTTATTTAGCATTCTCCTTTGGACCCTTCATAGGCTTTTGGGCTGCACACGAGGCCGTACAAAAGCTAGGTTGTTTAACCATTCCAGGGGGGAGCATGTCATCAGAAGAACGCTTATACAGTATGTTAACGAACAACGCAACTGTTCTCTTCTGTACTCCAAGCTATGCACTTCATCTTGCAGAAGTTGCAGAAAAGTTAGGGCTTAATATAAAAGACTCTACAATCCAAAAAATCATTACAGCTGGAGAACCTGGTGGGTCTGTACCTTCTACACGTGCTCAAATTGAAAAACTATGGGGTGCTAAGTTATACGACCATGTAGGAATGACTGAAATGGGTGCTTACGGATATTCCTGCCAAGAACAAAAAGGATTACATGTTAATGAAGCACAATTTATCGTTGAAGTTATTAACCCAGATACGTTAGAACATGTGGCACCAGGTGAACAAGGTGAGCTTGTCCTAACGAATCTTGGAAGATTTGGTTATCCGATGATTCGTTATCGTACAAACGATTCTGTTATCTATCAACCTAAAATCTGCAACTGCGGAAATTCATTCTTATTCTTACCTGGTGGCATAATTGGTCGAACGGACGATATGGTTGTCATTCGTGGAGTAAATATTTATCCATCCTCACTTGAAGCGATCATACGGGAATTTGATTCCATTAAAGAATTTCGAATTGTTTATTATACAGAACACGAAATGAATCAAGTAAAAATTCAAATTGAGGGGCCAGAGGAAGTAATTCCTACTTTATCCCAATTATTGCGTGAACGAGTTGGTCTTCGAATTGATGTAGAGAAAGTACAAGACAATTCATTAGAACGTTTTACAATGAAGGCTCGTCGGATTATTGATAATCGTAAATTAGCTGTAAAACCATAAAAGGAGATAGTTACATGGAGCATAAAATAAAGGTTTATTGGGGCGACACAGATGCAGCAGGAATCGTGTATTATCCGAATTTTTATAAATGGATGGATGAAGCTACACATGAATACTTCACAGCAATTGGTCACCCAACAGATGGTTTATTTAATGAAAATATTGTAGTGCCTTTGGTAGAAACGCATTGTAATTTCAAACAACCTGTTTTATACAATGTAGAACTAATCGTAAAGTCAGAAGTCGAAATTTTAAAGGAGAAAGTGTTTAAGGTAACACATCAATTCTACTGTGAAGATCAACTTATGGCGGAAGGTTATGAAGTAAGAGTCTGGGCTTCCACAGAAGAAGGAAAAGTAAAGGGTGTACCAATCCCGAATGAAATAAAAAGTAAATTCAATTTAAAGGAGCAGATACTATGATAAACAAACGTGATGTACTGATTATCGGCGCGGGACCAGTTGGTATGACCGCTGCACTTGCCCTACATAAACAGGGAATTAGACCAACGATTATTGAAGCAGATCCAGAGCAACGTGAACGTGCTGGTAGTCGTGCTATTTATCTTCATAAAGAAACATTAAAACTATTAGAAAGTATTTCACCTGGTTTAGGTTTTGAATTAGCTGACGTAGGTATTGTGTGGCCTGTGAAAAAAACATTCTACCGAGGAGATGAGGTTTATAAACGTGTATATGAGCCGCCTGCTCCGAATACAATTCCAGCATTCTCAAGCTTACATCAGCACGAAATTGAAAAAGCATTATACAAGGCATGTCAAAAAGCAGAGGTTGAGTTTGTATGGGGCGAACCGGTAAAGACTGTCACTTCCTCTCCTGATGGTGCAGTTGTCGAAACTGAGAAAGGTACATGGGAAGCAAAATATATTTTGGCGGCTGATGGCGCACACTCCGCAGTCAGAAAAAGTGTCGGCATCCAATTTGAAGGCCCACGTACAAGTGATGCCTTTGTCGTGGTAGATGTATTAGAGGACAAAGAACACCCACTGCCGATTGAACGTACTTTCCATTACCATCACCCAGATGCTGGTGGACGTAATGTCATGTACGTACCATTTGCAGGAGGATGGCGCATCGACTTACAGCTTTTTGAAGATGATGATCGCGAATATTTCGGTTCAGAAGAAGGGGTTCGCGAATGGCTTCCAAAGGTTATAGATCCAAAGTATGCTGAACGTATCACATGGATTTCTACTTATACGTTCTATCAAGTCGTTGCAGAAAGCTACACGGATGAACATCGCCGAATCATTTTAGCAGGAGAAGCCGCGCATCTATTCGCTCCATTTGGTGCACGAGGCTTAAACTCAGGTGTACCAGATGCCATTATAGGTATTCAAGGGATTGCAAATGCATTAAAGGCTGAAACGACTGAGGAAGCAAACGCAGCTATTGAAGCAGCGGCGAACGAACGCTTAAAAGCAGGACTGTATAATCGTGAATGCTCAAACTTAGCACTTGAGCATATTCAAGGAACAAATGAAGAAATTAGACTTAAAAGAGAAATTAGCGCTTTCCTTGCGCCACATATTCCTAAATTAGGGAAATGGTTAGATGAAGGCCCATTTGGACCACGTTCTGGCCCACCAGCATTATCAACGAAATATTAAATTATAATTCTAGTGTTCAATTGAATAACTAGTAAAGTCGGATAAGAGATAACGGGATTAGTTATTTCTATTCGACTTTATTACTAAACAAGGTATATTGGGGATTTATGATTTTAAATGTTTATCATAGGGGAGGATATTTTATGGGAAATAGTACAACACATCCTTATAAACGAGTATGGGGGATGCTCTTTATAGGTTGGATTGTTGCGTATTTTGATAGAACAATAACAGGACCTGTTGTTACATGGATGATTAACAACGACGTCGCTTTACTACAAAGCGCCTCTAATCCATATGCACTTGGCGGGCTTTTAGGTAGTTTATTTTTTGCAGGCTATATGTTAACACAATTTCCAGGTGGATATTTCGGGGACAAGTATGGGTATCGTAACATGGTAATTTTAAGCATTTTGTGGGCTGCCGTAACAACCTTGCTTACTGGACTTTTCCATGGATTACTTGTTTTTATAGCATTACGTGTATTAACTGGATTAGGTGAAGGGGCATTTTATTCAAATGACCGTTCTCTTATTGCTCAAGTTACACCACCGAAAAAAGTTGGTCTAGGCATGGGTATTGTTATGGGTGGTCTATCTGTAGGCCTGACTTTAGGATTAGTTGGTACTGTTTATTTAATCGAGTGGGCTGTTCCCTTTTTAGGACAAGATGCTTGGAAATCACCATTTATCATTTTAGGTATTATCACTCTAGTTGTCGGAATAGCCATGACCATCGTTATTCCGAAGAGTATGAATAAACCGGGTGCCCAGATGAAAAAGACAATCTTCAGTCTAGGTTCTTATTCATTTATCTTTTTAGTTATCATTATGTCCATTTACATGGTTACGGATAAAATGCAATTGAGCGAAGGCGCTATCGCTGCAATCTTTACCTTGCTGGCTATTGCCTTTATTGCCTACATTTATCGTACAAAACCAGAAGTTCGTCCAGTGTTAAAAAATCGCAATTTATTACTTTTATATATTTCAGCCATTCCAATTATGTGGCATTTATGGTTCTATAGCTTTTGGTCAGTATCAATTGTAAGTGATTTTAACGGAAGTACATTAACTACAGCAGCTCTTGTTGCTTCCTTTAATGCCGTAGCAGGGTTGATAGGTTTTCCTTTAGGAGGATGGATATCAGATAAGGTGGCGTATAAGCAAAATGGTCGCCGAAATATTTTATTTATTTTAACTGCCTTCTTTGCACTTTCGGTGTTTGCCTTTACATTCTATATTATGAGTGGTCATGGTAGTTTAGTGATTATGTCACTAATTCTATTCATTTCCGGTACAGTCTTTTTTGCGGTTCAATCAATTCAACATGCCTTTATTTCAGAGTTAGCACCGGTAGAACATCGTGGCTCAGCTTTTGGTTTATGGAATTTAATCGCAGAATTTGGTGCATTATTATCTCCTGTTATTTCAGGAGTACTACGAGACAGTACAGGAAGCTGGAGTTCACCTCTCCTACTAGATGCTATTTTAATCGCAGCGAGCTGTCTATGTATCGTTTCCATCGGCATTGGTTCTGCAAAACTTAAATTAGTACCTCAATCAGAATAAGAAAAAGTAGAAATCCGCATAGTGCATTTAACAATGCGGATTTCTATTTATTTTAGAGTTTGGTCTTATTTATTCATTTTATTAAGAAAGTCCCCTAATAGACTGTCTAAATCCTCTTCTACATTTGCAGGTTCCTCTTCTACCATAATTGGTTGATCTTGTGTTGCTGCTTGCCAGTCAAATGAATCTAAATCATCCTGGTCATCCAAGTCCTCTGGAACTGCTGTTTCTGTTTCAATAGAATAAGAATATTCATCTATTTGTATATGTGTCGTTTCCTCCATTAAAGAGGCCTCTTCGTTCGTAACTTTCTCTTGTAAATATAGCGCATCGTTTATATCTAAAGCGTTACTATTTAACGAAGCAAGCAAAGCAGTTGCACGAACTGGATCATTTAAAAGTTGGTACACAATTGATCCTAATAGTGCTTCAGAATGCTCATGCTTTAACCAATCACGTTGAGACTTACTGAGTTTTTGGGGAAGTGGAATCGTAATCGTTTCCCGTTCTTTCGAAAAGGTTTCACCGACCCCTTTTAATACAAACTCCGCGACTTTACTCGAAAAATTCCTTCTTTCTGATTCCTTTAGCTTTTGTAAATGTTTTAATAGGTGCTCAGGTGTATCGGAAGGGACACGAAACGAAATGGCTTGTCCTCTTTTTATCCCATTTGAATCAGAATTTTTCATATCATCACCTTACTTAGTTCTTTACAGGTTGTTGAACTGGTTTAGATTTTTCTAGTTTTCTAATAAAATCACTAATGAGTTTATAGTACGCATTGGCCATCATCCAAATACTCTCTTTCTCATCTTCAAAGAATTCAATGTTATAGCCATCTAAATTATTGTTTAACGTTTTAATATATTCCTTTAATACATTTGCGCCTCCACCAACAAAATAGCAAATTTCTGTTTGTGAATTTTTTTGCCAAACATTACGTAATAAGCGATATTGTTTTTTGGCAAGTTCTAGTAAAATGCGGTCCGTAATATCATGAACACTTGTCCGGCTACCTTTTACCATAATATGATTGCGATCATTTTTTCTCGTAATAATTTCAACCACATCTCGACGGCTGTCTAATTCCACACCATGTTTTGATCTAATTTCCTCTCTTATTGCCTCTAGTGATTCAGAAACACCAAGATTAAATCCTTGAGCCTTATCATCATCAACGTTTCGATTCTTAATAACCGCTATATCTGTCGATAACCCACCAATGTCCTGAATGATAATTCTTTTATCAATTAAATCCTTATTAATGATTTTAAGTTGATTATCCATTACAAGATTAATATAAGCAGCAAAACCTTCTGGATAGATTTTCACTTCATTGAATTTAATATTTACTTTTAAACCTTGGTATTTCGGAGTCACTAAAAACTCTACTTGATGGACAGAACCAACTAATTTAGAACGATATCCTGCATCTTTCCCTTCCTTTACTTCACGAAGAGGGAGACCTGTTCCAAGCGTATAGTTTGCATCAATCACATTTTTGACTCTTGGGAAAGGATGCTTATTTCCCTCATGAACAGCATCTAATGCCAATGTTGCAAAAAGCATAACCAATGTTTGATCTTCTTCTGATTTTGCACTACCTGGATCTAATTCCGTTGCATTACTACTCTTTGTTGCTAAATTACCAATTCGGTAAATCGCATTATTTTCTTTTAATGCAGGAGAGTGCACTCGAATATGAATTCCATCGAGTGGATTTTTATCATCTAATTCTTCAATTCCAATTACAGGACGATCTTCTGTATCCCTTGCTACAATATTAGGAATATTTAACTCGTACTCTAACTCACCAAAAATTGCCTTAATGGAGTCATTACCAACATCTACAGCCGCAGTTCTAGAGTTCATATTATTAATCATTCCTTTTCACGTATTGTTAGATTCCGAAAGGATAAATTTGTAAATCCCTTACGTCTAATTCAAGGGTATAGGAGTTTACTAGAATGTTCAATTGGGTTTACCCAAAAGAAATAGAACTGTAAACAGCTCGTAAACAATGGCTATTTGTAGACATTTCCGTAATCTTTGGTAACAAATATGTTTACATCCCATAGTATCAACATGTATACATGTTTGTTTACATGTATACGTATTTGTGTACATACTGTTTACCTTTTGTTTACACGTAAACAAATTTGTATACATACCGTTTACTTTTTGTTTATGTGTAAACAAATTTGTGAACACATCTTTTTAGTGGAGATCTTTTTATTTAAAACTCCGTAAATTTATCTAAGATCCTATTTTTACATCTATAAGAATATAGTTAATTTCCTATAAAGTTCTAATCTGTAAGAAATAAACGTTTTTAACAAAATCATTTTTTATTAAGATGATCCTTCTTTCTTTAATTCTTATATATGCATTGTTAAAATGAAATTTGGTTATAAGCAAATAGAAGGATGTCTCCCCATATATAAATTAGCTACTAAATCGTGAAAGAATAAGTTCCTACTATATAGCAAATCAAATTGTAACGTTAACATTCTAAAAATATTACTAGATTCACTGAAATAATGAATGACATCTAAGCCAAGATATCATTCATCCCATCCCATATAAAAGGAGACTAACTATGAATAAACGCAAACTCATCTTTCGTGGGGTTGGTTATCTAGCATGTATACTTCTTCTGTTTCTTTTATTAAAACAGAGTGGTTTTACCGTTACAGATCTTACTCCTGAAACCATTCGAACTATAGCGCACAATAACATAGTGCTTATTTTACTTATTATGCTAGTAATCATGATTTTGCAAAACTTATTTACATTTATTCCATTAATCTTAGTCATTACTGCCAATATTACTCTATTTGGCTTTTGGAAAGGGTATTTATACGGTTGTTTTTGTAGTGTCATTGGTAGCACATTGATTTTCTTATCCATTCGATATCTTTTTCAGGATGCATTTTCTAATTCAGTCACGAAGAAGTACCAAGAAAAAATTGAGGAAAAAGGCTTTATTTTCGTTTTACTAGGTCGGATACTTCCTTTTATGCCAACAAATTTAATCAATTTTGCTTCTGGATTAAGCAACATTAAAATTTCTCACTTTGTTATGGCTACTTCAGTAGGTAACATGATTTATGGCTTAGTTCTTGCTTCTGCATCTTTTAGTATTCTTTTAGCTTCAACACATAATCCACTTAACTTACTAATAATTGCACTTATTGTCATAACAGTAGTATTACTTCTTCGATTTAAAAAGAAATCAAAGTATAACGAACAAAAAGCCTGATGAGAAATTGATTCGCATTGCAATAGTCAAAAGAATAATATAATGCTTATTTAAAGCATACCCATTCACTACTATCAGTGCGGCAATCACTATACAAGGCAATAATGAAATGACAAGCCCTTATATATATGTATTAATAGGCAAAAAGTACGTTGTTATTGAAAGCACTAAAACAAGTAGTCCAGCTATAATAATAGCTAAACTTTCTGTATTCCTTTTGCAAATACAACAGGAGTACAGATTAAAAATATTAGAATAACTGTTAATGAAATATTGACACTATGAACCCTCTGGGTGTTGTAAGAATCTTGGCTCACTGATGACTTACCTCCATCTAAAAAAAGTTGCAAAATATACTAATAAACACACATTAGTAGATTCGTCTTAATAAAAACAACTATTTTTATAGACCATTAGTAGGTCAAGATATCGTCATATTTTCAATTAACATTCAAATTAACAATCTGTTATACATTGGTATTTAATTTACCTGACTTGAAATTCATTGGAAAAACGGTTTATGTAATATGTTTTACTATAGATTCTTCTTAGTTTAAAACACCACCTAGAACTTTGATTTAACAATGTTCTAGGCGGTGTTTTCAAACTGATTCCAGAATTCAACTTATATCTTTGAACTATTCGAATACCAAGTCATTTTCTCTCATATTCTCTACATTAACTTACTTTTTTTCCTTTATTGGCATCCAAATTTCGCTATAAACATTTTCATATGTCCCATCATGCTTTGTAAATGAAATACTCGGTAGATCAACTATTTCATAGTTTGATGATGGCAACCATTCTGTATAAATTTTCGCAGTTGTTTCTTGAAGAGTAGCTGGGAATGGTCCTTGATTTGGGAAAATCGCCCACATACATTCCTCAATAGACAATTGTTCCAAATCATCAAATGGATTTTCTGTTGTCGTTGCAAGACCAATCATATGGGTTAAGTTACCTTTTTCTTCTAAATAACCCTCATCAAACTCATAAGATACATTCAAAACTTGATGCGGATATAGATCAGCTAGTTGATGCATCTCATTTCTTTGTTGTTCCGTTATGGATTGAGCTAGTTCTAAAATTGTATTATTAATACCTTCAAATTGTATTGGCACCCTTTTTGATACCCCAACGATATTAAATTTCTCTTTCTTTTCAATTTTGAATTCCATCGAATTTCCTCCCCTTATATCTATATAGAATGAGAATTTAGGAAATGATTTCTGAATTTTATTTTTTACTACTTCTGAAGGTAAGAAACCACTCCATTCACGAAAGGCCCTTGAAAATCCTTCAAGTGATTGATATCCATATTTATAGGCAACATCTGTCACCTTCGCTCCGTTTATTAATTCAACATTCGCCACCGATAATCTCCTATTTTTGATATACTCATTCAATGACATGCCAGCCATATACGAGAACATTCTTTTAAAATGATAATCAGATAATCCGACAATATTTGATATTTCTTTCCCCGTGATTTCTTTCGTTAAATTCTTTTCAATATAATCCATTAATTGATTGAATTCATGTAACATTTCATCCCCCCTAACAGTTTCTATCATAGAATACACATAAATTTTGTACTCGATATTTTATATACGGGTTTAATCGGATAAAACACCAAAACAGCTTAGTAATAATCTAAGCTGGATATTCATTCATCTATAATTGTGGAAGACCTACCTCTATATGAAATCGATTGGTCGCTATATTTAATTGGATTGGAAGAATATCTTCTATATTTAATGACACACTAATACACCATGTAGCATCTACTTTTACCTTTAAATAATTAGAACTAGTATATCCAACTCATATTATTCCAAAAATTTTAGGGTATTTGCTATAATAAGGATGTAATTGACAATATTTCAAATATGGAGGTAGTTTTATGTCGTTAATTGGAAAAGAAGTACAACCTTTTAAAGCACAAGCATACAAGAATGGTGAGTTTGTAGACGTTTCAGAACAAAATTTCAAAGGACAATGGAGTGTAGTATGTTTCTACCCAGCAGACTTCACATTTGTTTGCCCAACTGAACTTGAAGATCTTCAAGCACAATATCCTGAACTACAAAAACTTGGTGTGGAAGTATATTCTGTATCAACTGATACTCACTTTGTTCATAAAGCTTGGCACGATTCATCAGCAGCAATTGGGAAAATTACGTATACAATGATTGGGGACCCATCACACCAAATTTCTCGCAATTTTGATGTGTTAATTGAAGAAGATGGTGTTGCGGATCGCGGTACTTTTATCATTGACCCTGATGGTGTAATTCAAGCTCTTGAAATTAATGCAGGCGGTATTGGACGTGACGCAAGCATCCTTATTAACAAAATTAAAGCAGCACAATATGTTCGTAACAATCCAGGTGAAGTTTGCCCAGCAAAATGGCAAGAAGGTAGCGAAACTCTTAAGCCAAGCCTTGACCTTGTAGGTAAAATCTAAGGGAGGCGTTTTTTGTGGCACTTGATGCAGAAATCAAATCTCAATTAAATCAGTACCTTCAACTGTTAGAAAACGATATCGTGTTGAAAGTAAGCGTTGGTTCTGACAAAGTTTCAGACGAGATGCTAGCTCTAGTTAATGAGCTAGCTTCTATGTCATCTAAAATTACAGTAGAAAATGTAGAACTCGAAAGAACACCAAGCTTTAGCGTTAATCGTGTTGGAGAAGATACAGGTATTACTTTTGCTGGTGTCCCTCTTGGGCATGAATTTACCTCTTTGGTGTTAGCTTTACTTCAAGTAAGTGGACGCGCACCAAAAGTAGACCAAAGTATTATCGATCAAATTAAATCTATTGATGGTGAGTATCATTTTGAAACGTATGTTAGCTTAACTTGCCATAATTGTCCTGATGTTGTTCAAGCTCTAAATATCATGAGTGTGCTAAATCCAATCATTACACACACTATGATAGATGGTGCAGCATTCAAGGAAGAAGTGGAAAGTAAAGATATTTTAGCTGTACCTGCTGTCTATTTAAATGGTGAGCCATTTGGAAATGGACGTATGACAATTGATGAAATCCTTGCTAAATTAGGTACAAGTTCAAATTCGGAGGAACTTTCAAACAAAGATCCTTACGATATCCTTGTTATTGGTGGCGGTCCTGCGGGATCTAGTGCAGCAATCTATGCAGCACGTAAAGGAATTCGTACTGGTATTGTAGCAGAACGCTTTGGTGGCCAAATTTTAGATACACTAACAATAGAAAATTTTATTAGTGTAAAAGAGACAGAAGGACCAAAACTTGCACAAGCCCTTGAGGCACATGTAAAAGATTATAATATCGATGTAATGAACTTACAGCGTGCAAAACATTTAGAAAAGAAAGATTTCGTTGAGGTTGAATTAGAAAGCGGCGCTATTCTAAAAAGTAAAGCAGTCATTATTTCAACTGGTGCTCGTTGGCGCAATTTGAATGTTCCAGGTGAAGCAGAGTTTAAAAATAAAGGTGTTGCCTATTGTCCTCATTGTGATGGTCCATTATTTGCAGGAAAAGATATTGCAGTTATCGGTGGCGGTAACTCTGGTATTGAGGCAGCTATTGACCTTTCAGGTATAGCTAATCATGTGACAGTTCTTGAATTCGGCACAGAACTTAGAGCAGATGATGTATTACAAAAACGTTTACATAGCCTTTCAAATGTGACTGTCCTTACAAATGCTCAAACAACAGCTATTACAGGCGAAGAGAAAGTAAATGGTCTGTCTTATGTAGATCGTGAGTCAGGTGAAGAAAAGCACATTGAATTAGCTGGGGTGTTTGTTCAAATAGGATTAGTTCCAAATACTGATTGGTTAGATGGCATTCTTGAACGAAACAAAATGGGTGAAATCATTGTTGATAAACGTGGTGCTACTACAATTCCTGGAGTGTTTGCTGCTGGTGATTGTACTGATAGTGCCTACAAACAAATTATTATCTCAATGGGATCTGGTGCTACTGCTGCGCTAGGAGCGTTTGATTATCTAATTCGAAATTAATTAGAACTACCAAGAACATTGTTATTTCAATGGCTCTTGGTAGTTTTTTTATAAGAGCAAACATACGTCTATCTTTATGCTTCCCACTCATGACCATAAACAACAGGTCTTGAAAAGATCGAATACAAATGGGTATCGAATTTTTATCCTTTTTCAATACGAGCTTTTTCTAAAGCGTCTATATCAATTTTTTTCATTTTTAAAAGCTCTTTATTAATTTTTTGGATTTCATCTTTTGATCCATTACTTAAAATCTCATCTATGTTATCCGGAACAATCTGCCACGAAACTCCATATTTATCTTTCACCCATCCACATTGTTCTGCTTCAGGTACGGCTGAAAGTTTATCCCAGAAGTAATCTATCTCATGCTGATCTTGACATTTTACAATGAGAGAAAATGCTTCATTAAAATTGAAGTCGACATCATTTCCATTATCCATTGCTGAAAAACTCAAGTTACTAAGCTTAAAGGCAGCATAATTAATTTTTGCCTTAGGCGTAGCTGCTTTCCCTGGCCCATACTTACTGATAAACTCTATTCCAGAGTTCGTAAATAGCTCTGTATAGAACGTAAGCGCTTCTTCCGTCTTTCCACATGAATCACCCGAGAAAAGGAGGTTAGGTGTAATCTTTTGTGCTGTCAGATTGTTCTCTATAAGCATCAACTGCCAGGACAAACCATAACGATCTTGAAGCCAACCATAACGTTTATTAAAAGGATATTCCCCTAAGGGCATTAATTCCATACCACCTTCTAATAAAGCCCCCCATTTGGTATCTACTTCTTCAACAGACTCACATGCTACCATCAAGGATATTGAGGGATTAAACTTGAAGTAAGGTCCTGCACTAATGGCTTGGAATTGCAGCCCTGCCAATTCAAAGTCAACTAATTCTGCATCTCCAGAAGGAGTATTTTCAAGAACGTTCACATTCAATAGTTTTGAGTTTTCAAACAAACTCACATAAAACGTTGCTGCTTCTTTTGCTTCTTTGTCATACCATAAATGTGGAACTATTTTTTGCATATGGATCCTCCTATATTCTTTTAAACTATCTAATATTCGTGAATTTTATTTACTGATTATACAGTTCATCTTACTAACTTAACCGACAGTTTTGAAGCACTCTTTAAACTTAAGAGAATTCTTAGAGTCTTACATTACATTGTCTATGGGCAAACTAGTATGATTATTTTTCCCCTCTCAAGATCATTGCATACCCTGATCCTTTCATCCCTTAGATAAATGTAATAATATTATTAATTAATATTTAGCCTTCGTAATACCTTTACCGTTAAGGCTTTTATTTGTTCAGCTTAGAATATATTTCAACTGTTAATCTCAATTTAATTTAAAATTCAAAACTAAAGAGAAAAATAAAAAGGCTTTGTTTTCCTTTTGAAAACAAAGCTAGATAACTGATAGTTAATAACTAAGATGCGGTTCATCGTGATAGTTGTAGTGCGTTTTTTTCATACCCGCAATATAACAACCATTTCTCCCTTGTTGCTTTACTTTATATAAGGCCTTATCCGCGCACTTCACCATCTTATGAATCGCCACATCCTCCTCAACAAAAGCAACACCAATACTAGTTGTAATGGAAAGAATCGTCTGCTGAATTTCAATAGGCCGCTGTATCTCTGCAACAATACGCTTCGCTATTACTTCTACTTCTTGTTGCGTTTGATAAGGCATTACTATCATAAACTCGTCTCCACCATACCTTCCAACAATCCCTTTCTGTTCAAGAATTGCGGATACACGCTGTCCATATTCGACGAGTACATGATCCCCAATTTCATGACCATAATAATCGTTAATATGCTTAAAATTATCAATATCCATGAGCATTACCGCAAAATAAGCATGTTCATTCAATGCAGCTTTTGCCTCTTTCAACCGTTCATTCAGCTTTCTTCGATTTGGCAAATTGGTGAGCGCATCCGAATATGCATGTTGTAATAACATTTCTTCGTATTTGTGCTGTGATGAAATATCACGCGCTACAAGCAACATATGTTGAAATTGACCGTTCTCATACATCGGCTGTCCTTTAAGCTCTGTCCACACCCACTGCTTTTCTTCATGCCAAGCCTTCACCTTCACCGTAAATGAGTTACCCTCTACAATAGCTTTTTCATAGATCATCTCTAATTGTTCAACGTCATCTGGGTGAATATTAAAAAATGCTGAACGATTATTTAGGTTTCGATAATCAAATCGAAACATATCTAGTGCGGACGGTGAAACATATAAGTAGTTTTTTTGTTCATCCATTAAAATGAGGACATCTTGAATATGTTCCGCGATGATTCGGTAGCGTAGCTCACTTTGTAAGTAATTTTCTGCAACTGCATATAGCGCTCGCATGTCTTTGATGACGACAAAAAAACAATTGTCTCCACTCACTTTTCGCACAAGTATCGGTACGCTTTTCCCGTCTTTACAAATGAATTTCGCGCGTTGATCACATGCTGTTAGCTCTTCATCATCATGCTCATAGTGGAAAAAATTTTCGTAGTTTTTATTTTGAACATCCTTCCATTCAAACCGTGACAAATCAAAAAAGGCCGAATTAGCCTCTACGACAAAGCCTTCCTGATTCACAATCATTATCGCATCTGTATTCTGCTCAAAGAGCGCCTCATAATTTATAGAGAACATGAAAAAACAAACCTTTCTAATTTCAATCTACTAACTTTTATTATATATGCAAGTAACAAAAAAGGATTTAAAAATTATGAAAATTTCATTCTTTTCGATATCCCTTACACTTCGAATTTTGTAGAAATATTACCGCTTCGTCTGTATCCTAATCAATTCTGGATATCCATTATCCTCTATTTGACTAAGATTGGGTTTTTCAGGAAAACATATTCTTGGTATGATGTTAAGGTTGTGTAATTACTATGTCACACATTTACATTCATCTAAGAAAGAGGTATTTATGCACTCCACAAAATTATCAAAGCAACATTGGTTGCTGATTTTAACACTTTCTTTATTAACATTTGTTCTTGGGACAAGTGAATTTGTTATTGTCGGAATTTTAACAGATATTTCTTCAAGTCTTAATATGACTAATGCAAAAACCGGCACACTCGTTTCTGCGTTTGCAATTACGTTTGCCATCGCTACACCAATGGTGATGTCAGTAACAAGTCATTTACCAAAGCGAAAATGGATGCTGTTTTTAATAGCATCTTTCATCATTCTAAATGCTTTGTGCGTAATTTCGACGAGCTATATCATGCTCCTTACACTACGGATTATGACAGCGATTGTAACAGGAGTTTTAATCTCTCTAGCCATGATTGTAGCAAGTGAAACCATACCGATTAAAAAACGTGGACTTGCTATTTCATTCGTTTTCGGTGGTTTCACACTTGCAAATGTCGTTGGAGTGCCAATTGGTATTGTTATCGCTGAAGATTACGGCTGGAATGCCACTTTCATGTTAACCACTTTCCTAGGAGGATTAGCATTTTTGGCATCCTTTTTTGTCTTACCTCATAAACTCAGCCAAGTACGCAGTTCGATACGTGATCAATTTTCTTTATTGACCAAGCCTCGTATATTGATTGCTTTTTTCATTCCTGCACTCGGATTTGGCGCAACTTATGCAGTCTTTACATACCTTGTACCAATCTTGAAAGAAATGGGAGCACCAAATAAGTCAATTAGTATAATCTTATTTAGTTATGGGTTTATTTCGATTTTCAGCAACATC
>Ga0182742_1000692_pt1 | contig 49689 bp, 41 predicted proteins | sample eDN5th37CBELigMG_FD_128880 | JGI IMG/M metagenome (GOLD analysis project Ga0182742, IMG submission 128880) | Enriched Miracle-Growth compost microbial communities from Emeryville, California, USA - eDNA 5th pass 37_C BE-Lig MG (version 2)... ...
GCGGGCGGCGGAGCTGGCGCGGCTGCGCGCCGCCGAGCGGGCCGGGCTCTCCGCCACGCTGATCCTCTACGAGGCGCCGCATCGGCTGGCCGAGACCCTCGCCGCCCTGGCCGAGGGCCTGGGCGGCGACCGCCCGGCCGCGGTGGCACGTGAACTCACCAAGCGCTTCGAGGAGGTGCGGCGCGGCAGTCTGGTGGACCTCGCCACGCATTACGCGGCGGCGCCCCCGCGCGGCGAGGTGGCGCTGGTCATCGGCCCGGCACCGGAGGAACAGGCCGGCGAGGCCGAGCTGGACCAGCGCCTGCGCGACGCCCTGGCCACCGGAATGAGCCTGCGCGACGCCGCGGCCACGGTGGCGGCGGCAACCGGCCTGCCGCGCAAGCAGGTCTATGCCAGGGCGCTGGAGATCGGGCGGGGGTGAGCGTGGCGAGTTTGGGTGGGCGCGGCGGAGGGAAAACCCCTCATGACAGCGGCTCGGGGCGCAGATGCCGGGCGAGGCTCCGGGCGATGGCGTGTGCGGCGAGCGGCTTGCGCAGCACTTCGCGGATGCCGGCGGCACGCAGGCGCTCCGGCGGCAGCGGCCCGGCCTGACCGGTCATCAGCACCACCGGCAGGTCGGGACGGAGCCGGTGCAGCTCCGCCGCCAGGCAGGTGCCGGTCATCCCCGGCATCACCTCGTCGGTGAGCGCCAGGTCGAAGCGCCCCGGATCGGCGCGGAAGGCCGCCAGCGCCCGCGGCGCGCTGTCGAAGCCGACCGGCTCGTAGCCGAGCGCGGCCAGCATCTCCTCGCCGAGCAGCACCAGCGGCCGCTCGTCATCCACCAGAAGCACGGTCTCGCCGCGGCCGCGCTGGCCGGGCAGGCCGGCCTCCCCGGCCAGGACCGGCGATGGCGCCTCCTCCTCCGCCTGCGGCAGATAGACCTCGAAGGTGCTGCCCGCGCCCGGACGGCTGCGCAGGTGCAGGGCGCCGCCATGGTCGGTGACGACGGCCTGCGTGGTGGCGAGGCCGAGGCCGGTGCCGCCGCGGTCCCGCCGCGTGGTGAAGAAGGGCTCGAAGACGCGCGCGGCCGTGGCCGCGTCCATGCCATGGCCGGTATCGGCCACGGCAAGGCGCAGCCAGCGTCCCGGCGCCAGCACCCCGTGCGACAGTGCCACCTCGCGGTCGAAGGCGACGGCATCGAGGCGGATCCTGAGCACGCCCCGCCCGGCCATCGCCTGCACGGCGTTGGCGCACAGGTTGATCACCACGAGCTGCAGCCGGTCCGGATCGCCGAGCACCACCGCCTCCGCCGCCGCAGGCGCGGCGCGCAGGTCGGTGGCGGCGGTGGCGGGAAGCGAGGCGCGGAGCAGGCCGATGGCCTCCTCGCAGAGCGCCCGCAGGCGCACCGGCTGGCGGCGCCGCTCCGGCGCGCCGCGGCGGCCGAAAGCCAGGATCTGGTCGATGACGCCGCGGGCCCGCTCACCCGCCTGCCAGACCTGGCGGACATGCCTCCGGACCTGGCGGCTGTCCCGGGGCAGTGCCTCCAGCGCCATCTCGGCATGGCCCATGATGGCGCCGAGAATGTTGTTGAAGTCGTGGGCGATGCCGCCGGCAAGGGTGCCGATGGCCTCCAGCCGCTGCGCCTGGTGCAGCGCGGCCTCCAGCGCCTCGCGCTCCACCGCCGCCCGCGCGCGCTCCAGCGCGCTGGCGAAGATCTCCCCGGCGGTGCCGAGCAGGGCGGCATCCTCCGCGCGCCAGCGGCGCCAGGCGGCAGTGCCGCCGCGTGTCGCCTCGAAGCCGAGGAAGCCGATCCGTCCACCGCCGCCGGCACCGGCTGGCCGCCGCATCGGCACGCAGAGCCAGGCCCGCACTCCCAGCCCCTCCAGCGCCACCCGGTCCGAGTCCGTCGCGGGCAGCCTCGCCACGCGCGGCACGCGGATGGCGGCACCCTGGGCTTGGCCGCTGCGGCGCTCGCAGACCGGCAGCGTGGCCTCGGGCCAGCCCTCCGGGGGCACCGCCGAGCCGTCCTCGCGCTGCCAATGCAGCGATGATCCCCCTATGCCCCGCCCGGCCATGGCGCCGTCGGGCGGCAGCAGGACATAGGCACGATCGGCGCCGAGATGACCGGCCAGGCGCGCCAGCCCCCGGCGGATGCCCTCCGCCATCCGCTCGCGTGGCAGGCCGGCGAATTCCGCCGCGATGGCCGCGATCAGCCGCTCGAAGCGCAGCCGCGCCCGGAGCCGCAGCACCAGGTGGCCGAGCCAGGCGAGCAGCGCCACCGCGGCGAGATAGAGCAGCAGCCGGGAGAGCTCGGCGCGCGCCTCGGCCCGGCCGTGCTGCTCCAGATAGGTTTCCCGCAGCGCCTGCACCTGCTCGGCGACCGGCGTCGCCAGCAGGCGCGCCAGATGGTCATCCACCGCCGGCAACATGGAGGCGATCAGGCGGCCGTGGGTGGCCAGCGCCTGCAGCGCGCCCTGCAACGACGATGGAGACGGCACGGATAGCCCGGCCACCTGGTCAAGGGCGGCGTCCAGGCGGGTCGCGCTGTCCGCCCCGGGATCGCTGACGAAGCGGAGCATGGCGTCACCGAGCGCCGCGGCCGCGGCGGCGGCCGGGTCCGGCGCCTCGGCGAGCGGCCCGTCCAGTCGGCTGCTGACATTGGCGAAGTAGCGTACCGAGTTGCGCAGCAGCGCGTTGTCCGACTTGAAGGCCTCGACCAGCGCCTCCCGCGCCGCCACCGCTTCCGCCAGCCGCCGCTGGCGCGCCGCGATCTCCGCCGCCGCCGCCGCGTCCTCCGCCACCGCGACGGCGGCCTGCAACTCCTCCGTGGCGCGGCGCAGCTCGCCAATGGCCGCAACCAGAGGATCGTAGCTGCCGAGCAGCCCCGCACGGGCCCGCAGCACGTCGCGCTGCAGCGACGCATCGGCCAGCAGCACCCCCTGCAGCGCGCCGAGGGTGCGCTGGTGCAGCGCGGCATCGGGGACGTCGCCACGGACGAGCAGGGTGGTGAGGGCCAGGAACAGGCCGGCGGCGCCGAGCGCCAGGCCATGGATTGCCCTCACCGGGCCGGCTCCTGCTGTGCCTCGGCCGCGACGGGCCGGCCCCTGTACTCGCCGGTCAGGGTGCGCAGGAAGGCGGCGACGAGACCAACCTCCTCTTCGGTCATGCTCCGGCCGAGCTGGCTCCGGGCCATGGTCCGGACGGCGCCGGCAAGCGAGGGCTCACCGCCGTCGTGGAAATAGGGCGCGGTGGCGGCAACGTTGCGCAGGCTCGGCACACGGAACACCCCCCGGTCCCGCTCCTCGCCAGTAAGGGCAAAGCGGCCGAGATCGGCCACGGTGGTCCTCGACCGCGCCGCGAAGATACCGAAGCGCTGGAACAGGTTGCCGCCGACATTCACGCCCTGGTGACAGGCGACGCAGCCATAGTCCTTGAACAGGGCGTAGCCCCGGGCCTCCTCCGGCGTCAGGGCGTCGTGCTCGCCGCGCAGCCAGCGGTCGAAGCGCGCATCGGGGGTGAGCAGGGAGCGCTGGAAGGCCGCCAGCGCGTCGAGGACCTGCGAGCGCTCCGGACCGCCCCCATAGGCCGCCGCGAAGGCGGCGCGGTAGTCCGGATCGGCCTGCAGCCGGCCGAGCAGCTCGTCCCAGCTCATGTCCATCAGCCGGGGGTCGAGCAGCACCGCCTCGGCCTGCTCCTTAAGGGTGCGGAAATTGCCGCGCCAGTTGAGGCGGAAGCTCAGCGCCGCGTTGAAGACGGTGGGCGCGTTGAAGTCGAGCGGCCGGCCGTCGGCGCCCGCGGTGCGGGCCTGGTCGTCGGCGCCGCTCCGCTCGAGATCGTGGCAGGAGGCGCAGGACCGGGTGCCGTCGCGCGAAAGGCGGGCATCGCGGAACAACTGCTCGCCGAGCCGCAACCTGGCCGGGGCAGCGGGCGGCGGCGGCGGCACGGGGGCGATCGGCTCCGGTGCGGCGGCCGGCGCCTGATGCCCGGTGCCACCGGGTTCACCCGAGATCCCTGGCACAACCGGGCGACCAACCACCGCTGCCAGCGTTGAGAGGGCGAGCAGCGCGGCGCCCGGCCAGGATCGGGCGGCGCCGGACCGGCTGGCGGGGCCGGACGCCCGGCGCCCGGTAGGGGACGGCGTCGAGGGCCGGGATCCTCGCATCCGGGGCCTCCTCCCGTCGCGCAACGCACGAGCGACGGGCTGGGCTGCGCCAGGGAGAGTGGAATGGCGCCAGCGGCGGCCAGGACCGTTCTGGTGGTGGATGACGACCCGGCGATGCGGGCGATGATCGCCGACTATCTCGGCGACCACGGCTTCCGCGTCGCGGCCGCGGCCGATGCCGGCGAGATGGCGCGGGCACTGGCCGGGGGCGGCGTCGACCTGGTGCTGCTCGACCTGAAGCTGCCGGACGAGGACGGCCTGACCCTAATCCACGATCTACGTCGCGGGCCGGGAGGGGTGCCCATCATCGTCCTCACCGGCCACCGCCGCGACGAGGTGGACCGCGTCGTGGGGCTGGAACTGGGGGCCGACGACTACCTGACCAAGCCCTTCGGATTGCGCGAGCTGCTCGCGCGCATCCGCGCGGTGCTGCGGCGCGGCGAGCCAGCCGCGGCGGCAGCGCGGCCCGAGGAGGAAGGCGGCAGCCGGCCAGGCGAGCGGGAAGCGGCGCCGGCTTGCTACCGCTTCGCCGGCTGGGAGCTTGACCTGCGCCTCCGCCGGCTGCGGTCGCCGAGCGGCGAGATCGCCCCCCTGACCCGGGGCGAGTTCAACCTGCTGGCTGCCTTCCTGCGGTCGCCGCGGCGCGTGCTCAGCCGCGAGCAGCTCCTCGCCGCGAGCCGGGTGCATGACGACGAGGTATTCGACCGCAGCATCGACGTGCAGATCCTCCGCCTGCGGCGCAAGCTGGAGGCCGATCCCAGCCAGCCGGCGCTGATCCGGACGGAGCGCGGCGCGGGCTACATCCTCACGGCGTCCGTCGAGACCGTCTGGGAGCGTCGCGCGGGCCGGTAAGGGGATGGGAGCGGGTTCGAGCGGATGGCGAGGCAGCGGTCGTTGCCGATCGCGTGACACTCCGCGCCCGGTGCCAAGCGGCGTGGACCGGCCTTCCGTGAGGGGCGAAGGGGCACCCCGACCGCCAGACCCGCGCCGGACCCGCCGCCCAGCCGCGCGGCCTAGTGGATGCTGCCCGGGGGCTGCTTGGCCGCCTCCCCGGTGCGGCGCCGCAGCGGCTCCAGGCGCCGCAGCGGATCCCTCGCATTCCTTGCGCAATCCGCGGCGCTGGCCGATGTGGCCGTCGGCCTGCCGCGCCAGAGGAGCGCGAGCCGGGACCGCACCCTGGCGTCAGCCCGCAGATGCCCGATCCGGCGCGCAAGATCATCGCCGTTCATGTCGTCCTCCCTTGCTGCCGATTGGCATGGGCAATCACACTTGGGGTCTGCGGCCGAGGACCGAAAGGCCCCCCTTGGCACCCAGGACCACCTTCATGGCCCCGCGCTCAGTGCCGCGCCCAGGTCCGGTCACCATGCGGGGCGCCGAACAGGATGACGCTGTAGGGCGTGCCGGGGATATCCATGCCGGGGGAGGATGGCGGCATGCCCGGGGCGGACAGGCCCCGCGCCCGCGGCCGCTCGGCCAGCAGGCGCCGCACATCGCTCGCCGGGACATGCCCTTCGATGACGAAGCCGCCCACGACCGCCGTGTGGCAGGACCACAACGCCTCATCGACGCCCATGGCGACCTTGACCGGCCGCACATCCGCGACCTGCCGGACCGTCACCTCGAAGCCTGCGGCCCGCATGTGCCGGACCCAGCCCTCGCAGCAGCTGCAGGCCGGATCCTGCCAGACCTCGACGCGGGGAGCCGGGGCGGCCTGCGTCGCCCCCGCCGTGGCGAGAGGCAGCGCCGCGACCGTCAGCGCCAGGCGGAGCGCACTTCTCCTGCTCCCCATCCATGGCGGGGTGCCGGTCGCCAGTGCCATGGCAGCCACGCCGCCCTCGGAATGCCTGGGGAATCCCATGATGTCCTCCGTGCCGCTCTCGCCAGGCCGGCCTGCCCGGCGCTCAGTGGTGGTGCGCCTGCGCGCCATGTGCCTCCTGCCCCCGCCGGGCGGGTTGCGCATGCCGGGTGGTCCGGGCATGCGGCACCGGCCTCTCCGCCTCCGGCGCCATGGGCTGCGCCGCGGGGGAAGCCGCCTCGGCCTGCTCCATCGCCATGCCGTCGTGCCCGGCATGGCTGCCATGCCGCATGCCTTCCATGCCGTGGATCATGGAAGGATCCACCCGCACCGCTTCGGCATTCCCCGGATAGGTGGCGATGACTGAGCGCATCAGCGCGATCTCCTGGCTCTGGTCGGTGATAATGTCGGTGTTCAGCAGCGCGAGGAAGCCGTTCCGGGCATCCGGATTGGCGTGGTAGGCGCGCGCCATGTCCAGCGCCGCCTGGTGGTGGATCACCATCGCCTTGGCGAATTGGACGTCCCGCGCGCTGACCGCCGCATCCGGCGCGGCCAGGGCCGCAAGCGGCCCGGGGATGGGCGAGCGGAGGAAGCGCTGCATCTGGGCCATGCCCTCGGTCGCCGAGGGTTGCAGCGCCAGCCGGACGATGCCGAGGTCCATCACCAGCGGCGGCCGGTCCAGGTTGCGTGCCACCTCGTCGAGCAGGCCGATCTCGAAGCTCTGGTTGCGGATGATGGCCTGCGCCAGCGCCTTCAGCGCCGGGCTGCTGGCCTGCGGATCGGCCAGGTAGTCCTGGCTCATCGTCAGCGCCCCGGCATGGTGCGGGCGCATGCCGGCGACATAGTCGCGGTCGGCCTTCTGGGCCGCCGGATTGGCCGGTTCATACCAGGTCGATGGCACGGGTGTCCCGTTCGGGTCGTAGCCATCCTCGATGGCTGCCCGGGCGGGTGCGGCGAGGGCCAGCGCAGCTGCCGCGAGGAGAAGGGAGGCTCGGATCGTCATGGCTGGAATTCCTTGTTCGATGCGCCAGACCGCGCGCGGGAGCGGCGCGGCCGCCCGCGGGAGGTCCGTCACCGGCACATCGCGCCGCGCGGTGCCGGGGAGGCACTCGCCGCACCGCCGATCAGGGCCGGGCCCGTCATGGTCAGCGGCAGGTTCCGGGACTGGTTCTCGGACAACCTCTGCATGTCGTGGGTCATGGTCATGGGAAGCGTTCCCGTCAGGGATGAGGTCGGGATTCAGGCGTGAAGAGGCGCGCGGGCGTGCCCGGCGCAGGCCCGCACCGATCAGGGGGCAGAGGCTCGGGAGCCGGACGGCGCCCGGCGGCAGGCCGAACCCTGGCCCGTCAGGCCAGGAGGCGAGGCGGGCGAAGGGCCGGGGCCACGGGGATGCCGTCGGGTGTGGCCGGGACGGCGAATTCCGCCACCCATGGCTCATGCGGCGGTGCCGGTTGCGCGGGCGCGGCGGGCGGAACCACGATCATGGCTGGACACTGGGCGGCGGCGCAGCAGGCGAGGTCCGGCCGGTCGCCGGGAAGGCGGTCGTGCCGGTCGTGGCCGGCGTCATGGGTCGCGAGCGCGTGTTCCTGCGCCGCTCCCTCATCCTGCCCGGCACAGTGGCGGGCGGCCGCCAGATGCGACGGCGCCTCATGCATGGGCGCCGCAGAGGCGTGCCGCATCGGGGCGCCCGGCAGGACGAGCAGGGCGAATGCGAGCAGCGCCGCCATGGCCCTCCTGAACCCGCTCAAGCCTCCAGGCATTCCGCCTCCCCGTTGCCCGGCCGGAAACCCAGCCATGCCCGCCTCAGCCTACGCCGCTTGGCGCGGCTCGCCCGGATGCGGCTCTGCCATTCTCCGGGGCTGCCCTCGCGGCCTCGCCGATGTTCACGCTGGCCTCCGTCCAAGGCCGCCCCGAGGGCGGTGCCGCCCGAAGATGGGGCTTCCCATCGTGGGAGGGTCAAGGCCGAAGCGGCGGTGACACCAAGTTCCAGCCCACGGCGTTGTGGGCCGAACCGGAGGCGGCACCCTGATGAGCGGCCAGCAGACCAAGGGACACGGGCACCACGGACGCCATGCGGGGCACCACCTTCGCCATGGTCAAGCCGCCCCGGAGGCCGGCGCCGCCCTGGTGACCGACCCCGTCTGCGGCATGAGGGTGGACCCGGCGACTTCCAGGCACCGGGCGGAGCATCAGGGGCAGACCTTCCACTTCTGCTCGGCCGGATGCCGAACGAAATTCGAGGCGGATCCGGAGAGATACCTGAAGCCCAAGGAAGCCGCCCCGGTATCGGCTCCACCGCCGCGGAGGGGCGTCATCTACACCTGCCCGATGCACCCCCGGATCCGGCAGGAGGGACCGGGCAACTGCCCGATCTGCGGCATGGCGCTGGAGCCGCTGGAGGCCGCCGCCGAGGCCGGTCCCAATCCCGAGCTCGCCGACATGGCCCGGCGGTTCCGGATCGGCCTGGCACTGACCCTGCCGGTCTTCGTGCTGGAGATGGGCGGGCACATCCCAGGCCTCGGCCTGCATCACCTCGTGCCGCAGCAGGCCTCGACCTGGATCCAGTTCCTGCTGGCGACGCCGGTGGTGCTCTGGGCCGGGTGGCCGTTCTTCCTCCGCGGCTGGCAGTCGGTGGTGAACCGCAGCCTGAACATGTTCAGCCTGATCGCCCTCGGCACCGGCGCCGCCTATGCCTACAGCGTCGTCGCCACCCTCGCGCCCGGCCTCTTCCCGGCGGGCTTCCGCAGCCCGGATGGCACGGTGGCCGTCTACTTCGAGGCCGCCGCCGTCATTACCGTCCTCGTGCTGCTCGGCCAGGTGCTGGAGCTGCGCGCCCGCGAGCGGACCGGCGACGCCATCCGGGCGCTGCTGAACCTGGCGCCCCAAACGGCGCGGCGCATCAAGGAGAACGGCGAAGACGAGGAGATCCCGCTGGCCGCGGTGCAGGCCGGCGACCGGCTGCGCATCCGCCCGGGCGAGGGCGTGCCGGTGGACGGCACGGTGCTGGAGGGCGGCGGCACGGTGGACGAGTCCATGGTCACCGGCGAGTCCATGCCGGTCGAGAAGCAGCCCGGGGACAAGGTCATCGGCGGCACGGTGAACGGCACCGGCTCGCTGGTGATGCAGGCGGAGAAGGTGGGCTCCGACACCATGCTGTCGCGCATCGTGGCGATGGTCACCGAGGCGCAGCGCAGCCGGGCGCCCATCCAGCGCATGGCCGACACCGTTTCGGGCTACTTCGTTCCTGCGGTGATCGTGGTCGCACTGCTGGCCTTCATCGGCTGGGCCGTCTGGGGGCCGAGCCCGGCGCTGTCCTACGGACTGATCGCGGCGGTATCGGTGCTCATCATCGCCTGCCCCTGCGCGCTCGGCCTGGCAACGCCCATGAGCATCATGGTCGGGGTCGGCCAGGGCGCGGCGGCGGGCGTTCTCATCAGGAACGCCGAGGCGCTGGAGCGCATGGAAAAGGTGGACACGCTGGTGGTGGACAAGACCGGCACGCTGACCCTGGGAAAGCCCAAGGTGGTGGCCGTGGTCCCGGCACCGGGCCTGACCGAGGCCGAGATCCTGCCGCTCGCCGCCAGCCTGGAGCGGTCCAGCGAGCACCCGCTGGCGGCCGCCATCGTCACCGCGGCGAGCGAGCGCGGCATCGAGCTGCAGGAGCCTGCCGACTTCGCCTCCGTCACCGGCAAGGGGGTAGCGGGCACTGTCGGCGGGCGCCGGGTGGCGCTCGGCAACGCCAGGCTGATGGCCGATCTCGGCGTCGATCTGGGCGGGCTCGCGGCCCAGGCGGACGAGTTGCGGCGCGAGGGTGGCGGCGCGCTGTTCCTGGCGGTGGACGGCAAGCCCGGCGGCGTGATCGCGGTCGCCGACCCGATCAAGCAGACGACGCCTGCGGCGCTCGCGGAGCTGAGGGCAGATGGGATCCGGGTCATCATGCTGACCGGCGACAACCGGACCACGGCCGAGGCGGTGGCAAGGAAACTCGGCATCCTGGAGGTCGAAGCCGATGTCCTGCCCGAGGACAAGCACCGGATCGTCCGCAGGCTCCGGGCGGAGGGCAAGGTGGTCGCCATGGCGGGCGACGGCGTGAATGACGCGCCTGCCCTGGCGGAAGCGGATGTGGGCATCGCCATGGGCACCGGCACGGATGTGGCCATGCAGAGCGCGGGCGTGACGCTGGTGAAGGGCGACCTCGCCGGCATCGCGCGGGCGCGGCACCTGTCGCGGGCGGTGATGCGCAACATCCGCCAGAATCTGTTCCTGGCCTTCATCTACAACGCGCTCGGGGTGCCGCTGGCGGCGGGCCTGCTCTACCCGTTCCTTGGCATCCTGCTCAGCCCGGTGGTGGCGGCGGCGGCCATGGCGCTGAGTTCGGTATCGGTTATCGGCAATGCGCTACGCCTGCGCGCCGTGCGGCTTTAGGCATCGGCTCCGGAGCCTGTGCGGCCGAGTTCCCGGGCCGCTGTGCGCAGCCGCAAGCTGCGCGCCAGGGCGGCAAGGGCATCACCAGCGGCAGCCATTCGAGCCATGAGCATAACGCGGAACATCCTCCTGCGCGCCTTCGGCCGCCCGCAGGGCATCCTGGGAAGGCTGGGCGGCGCCATCATGGCGCGCATGAATGCGGGATTCGGCGCCTGGGTCGTGGGCCTGCTCGGGGTCGGCCCGGGCGACCGCGTGCTCGAGGTGGGCTTCGGGCCCGGAGCGGTCGTCCGGCATTTGGCGGACATGGCGCCAACCATGCGCGTCGCGGGCGTGGACCCCTCTCCGGAGATGGTGGAACAGGCCCGCGCGCGAAACGCCGCCGCCATCCGGGATGGCCGCGCCGACTTGCGGCAGGGCTCCGCGGACAGCCTGCCGTTCGACGACGACGAGTTCGACGCGGCGCTGACGGTCAACTCCATGCAGGTCTGGCCGGACCCCGTCGCCGGGCTGCGGGAGATCCGGCGGGTCCTGAAGCCCGGGGGCAAAGTCGCGCTCGGCTTCACGCGCCATTCCGGCCAGTCGCGAGAAAGCGCGGCAGAGTTCCTCGTGGCCGCTGGATTCGGAGATGTCCGCTCCATGGAGACGGAGAAGGGGTTCTGCATGTTGGCGGGGAAGTCCTGACGGAGGGCCGCCCCGCACATCCCGGCCCGCCTTCCGGAGCCGGGTCGGGTGTGGCGGCCATGCTGCCCTGCTGACGGGCTGGAAGACCGGGATCTCCCTCGCGCTCGCCATCGCGCCGTGCCGCTCTGGAGCGCACCATAATGGACCTGCCTTCCACCGCGCCTGCCGAACACAGGGCCGACGCTTTGCGTCAGGCCGCACTCCGGCTGACAACGCAGGGGAAGGTCTACGATCTCAGCCTGCCTTATGGCCGGAACTCCTACCGCTGGCCCGGCCACAACCCGGGCGAGATCATGACCTTCCGCACGCCGGAAGGAGTGACGCGGCAGCGCGACCTGCCCTTCACAACCACGGAGGCCGGCAACACCGGCCATGCGCACCGGCACAGCGGATCTGGAATTGGCATGGCCACCGCCAGGTGGCTGGTTGAGCAAAAGAACGCGATGCTGATCGCCTCCGACACCTCCGGGCTGGAGTGCCTGCCGCCGCGCCCGGCGGACTCCCAGGCTGCAGGCGGCAGCTTCAACCCGGTGCATGTCTATCTGCTCGTGCAACAGGGCGTGCATGTCGGGGCGTTCCACAACCTTGAGCGCCTCGCGGCGAACCGGGTGTGCGAGTTCGCCTATGTGGCCACCACGAACGCGATCCGTGGAACCGTTGCGGGCACGGCGCTCCCGCCGCTCGCCTTGCGCCAGGCAGGGTCACGCTGCGCCGCAGAGGGAGACATCCCTGCGTTCGCGACGCATGCCTCGCTCCCCGTGAATCCGCCCCTGGGAACGGCGCAGCGGACCTGCATCAGTGACGAGGTCATCCCTTTCATCCGGGCGCCGGCCCCATATGCGAGTGCTGCTGCGCGGTTGCGGACAGGCCGTGCATCTGAATGCCAGGGCTGGTGTCGAAAGGGACCTGCCTGGCCAGCTCTCCCGGCATCCAGGAAAGCAACCTGCACCTTCGGTCAAGGATTGGTTCGGGCTGTTTCGTGCCGCGGTTTGACAGCCTGTGCGATCGCTACCGATATTTGGGCAAGCAGCTCAGGAGGAAACGATGGATTCGAAAAGCCTGGCAGCGCCGCGCTGGACGCGCGCTCCCCGCATGGGCAGGCGTTCGCTGCTGGCAGGGGCAGGCGCGCTCCTGTCGGCCCCTGCCTTCGCCCAGGGCGCCTGGCCCCAGCGTCCCGTCCGCATCGTGGTCGGCTTTCCGCCCGGTGGCACCACCGATATCCTGGGCCGTCTCGCCGCGCAGATCCTCCAGGAGGCTCTGGGCCAACCCTTCGTGGTGGAGAACCGCCCCGGCGCCGGGTCGAACCTCGCGGCGCAGGCGGTGCTGCGCGCCCCCGCGGACGGCTACACCCTGCTGCTCGGCTCGCCCGGCACCAATGCGATCAACCCGCATCTCTACAGCAATCCGGGCTACGACCCGCTCACCGATTTCCTGCCGATCAGCCAGATCGCGGAAGTTCCCAACCTGATCGCAGCCCACCCGTCACTCGGCGTCCGGGATGCCGCCGGGCTGATCGCGCTGGCCAAGCGGCGCAGGTTGTCCTACGGCGAAACCAGCATCGGTGGATCCACCCACCTGGCGGCGGAGCTGTTCCGCCTGATGGCCGATATCGAGGCGACGCACGTCTCCTATCGCGGCAGTGCGCCCATGATGACGGACCTTCTGCCAGGGCGCATTGACTTCGGTACCGACAATCTGCCCTCCATACTGCCGCATGTCCGGTCCGGGGCGCTGGTCGCCATCGGCATCACCTCGAAGGACCGGTGGCCCTCGGCCCCCGACATCCCTGCCATTGCGGAGACTTTGCCAGGCTACGAGGTGGTCGCCTGGTTCGGGCTGGTCGCGCCACGCGGCACGCCCGGCGAAGTCATCGCACGGGCCAACGCGGCGCTGCGCGCGGGACTGGAGAAGCCCGAGACGGCGTCGCGGATGGCGGAACTGGGCGCGCGGCCGCTGCCGGGCACGCCGGAAGTCTACCAGGCACGTAACGTCGCCGAGTTCGCGCGGCTCGGTGACCTGATCAGGCGGGTCGGCATCCGGGCTGAGTAGCGGCCTCCACTCCGCGGAACTGTCCGCGTCAGCGCCCATTGGACAGATAGGACCGGCTGAGGAGCGGTAGGTTTCCGGCTTGCCTTTCACCCGGCTCGGCCAGGGAGCGTGACCTTCATCACCATCGAGGACGGGAGCGGCGTGGCGGACCTCGTCCTCTGGTCCTCCGTATTCGAGCGGCAGCGCCGACTTGTCCTCTCGGCGGGCATGCAGGCCTGCTGCGGAGCATCGAGGTGCGGAGCAAGCCCCGCACCTTCAGACATGTCTCATGCAAGCGCCAATGGCGGCTGCGAGTGCCAGACTTGCCGTGACGGCGCCGGCGAAGTTTGTCAGCCAGCACCGGCACGAGCTTCGGCGCCCAGATCCGGGCGGCGTCATGGCTGAGCACTTGGCCGCGCCGCCTGTCTGATGCCGGCAAGCGGCGCGGTAATGGTGAACGGCACGCCTGTGGATGCCCGCGGCGGCGCCATCCACGACGAGGTGGAGACCGTGGCGGCAGCGCAGCCGGGCCGGGACGTCCGACAGCACCGGAAGCAGAAGCAGGCGACCCTGGCGCGGGCCGCGCGTTTTAGCCAAACAATGGCGCGATGCGCCGGTCGCCCGGATCATCCGCTCCGGGCCGGTTGAGGAGTTCCAGGATGGGTCTTCTGGTCGATGGCGTCTGGCAGGACCAGTGGTACGACACCAGGAAGACCAGTGGGCGGTTCGTCCGCAGCGAGAGCCGGTTCCGCAACTGGATCACGCCCGACGGCACACCCGGGCCCACCGGCGAGGGCGGCTTCGCGGCCGAGCCTGGGCGCTATCATCTCTACATCTCCCGCGCCTGCCCCTGGGCGCACCGGACCATGATCTTCCGCGCCCTGAAGGGGCTGGAGGAGGCCATCTCGGTCTCGGTCACGCACTGGCTCATGGCCGGGCAGGGCTGGACCTTCGAGCCGGGCCCGGGCGTGATCCCTGATACGATCAACGGCGCACGTTTCCTGCATGAGGTCTACACCCGCGCCGACCCGCATTACACCGGCCGCGTGACGGTGCCGGTGCTGTGGGACAAGCGGCGAGGGACCATCGTCAGCAATGAGTCCGCCGACATCATCCGCATGCTCAACGGCGCCTTCGATCGGGTCGGTGCCCGGCCGGGCGACTACTATCCCGAGGCGCTGCGGCCCGAGATCGATGCCCTGAACGCGCGCATCTACGACACGGTGAACAACGGCGTCTACAAGGCAGGCTTCGCCACCACCCAGGCTGCCTACGAGGAAGCCGTCCGCCCGCTCTTCGGGACGCTGGACTGGCTGGAGGAGAGGCTGGCCGGCCGGCGCTTCCTCTGTGGTGATCGGCAGACCGAGGCCGACTGGCGCCTGTTCACTACCCTGGTGCGCTTCGACCCGGTCTATGTGGGCCACTTCAAGTGCAACATCCGCCGGCTCGCGGATTATCCGAGCCTCTGGTCCTACACGCGCGAACTGTACCAGACATCCGGGATCCGCGAGACGGTCGACTTTGCTCACATCAAGAGCCACTACTACCAGAGCCACGCCACGATCAATCCGACCGGGATCGTGCCGCTGGGGCCTGCCAGCGACTTCGACGCCCCTCCCGACCGTCGCCTGCCGTGAGCCGCTTGTCGGCCATCCAGCGGGTGCTGACCGGGTCACCGTCGCCGTCTAGGCCTCCCCGTCATCCTGTCGGCTCCGGCACTGGCCGCCCGTTGCTGCCGCGCGAAGGCGTGCCGGAGCGCATCCTCGTCGGCATGGTGCAGCAGTGACGTGAACCGGGTCTGCGCCGTGTCGTCCTCCTCGTCCCCAGGTCGGGGCCTTCCCTCCGGCGATCTCGGGGCCTTCGCTCCCGTCACTGGGACAACGCCCCGATCCGGCGCCTCTACCGAGCGTGCTGTTTTTCACGATAAAATTTTGTTGTTTATGCGCCGCGCATGAACGGTTAATTGTTTGATTTTATTGGAATAGATCGCTTGCCCAAAACCGTTCTGCACTCGACGCCGAAATATGCGTTCGCGTATTGTGGTTTCTTGTTGACTATGGACGGATTGTTAGCGTTAAATATCCGCGTCGCCAGCGCATTTCGCGCTGGCAACGCGGGATTTGAAAGATGCAGCTTGCACCGCGACACCAAATGCTAAAGCGCCGCCCCTCCATCGCCGGACCGGTGCGCTGTCCGGGGCCATATCGCCGGCGCTGTCGCCGCTGAGCGATTCGGGCGCCGGGCGCCCACTCCCGTCTTTCCGACCTCTCATCCATGCCGCCTTCGTGCGGCTGAAGGATCGCGCATGCACACCTCCCGCCCCATCGAGGTGCAGGGACGCTTCGTCGGCGTTGCCGTTGCCCATGCCGCCGCCTGGCGGTTCATCGCCACCGACCCCGCGGTCGAAGATATCGACGGCGCCACCTTCCAGAGCCCGGCAGAAGCGCTCCGCATCGCCGGCCTGGTGCTGAACCGCAGCCGAGGCAGCGCCGGCAAACCGCCGCCCTCCTTGCAGCCCAGCCGCAAACCTCGTGCCTCGGGCGATGGAGGCGGGCGAGGCGAGGCAAGCCACCCTGCAACTGACTGCACCTGAACGGTCGTGCCGTCACAGGCCGTCATCAGCCGCATTGGGCAGCCCTGCCCTTCAAACACAGGAGACAAATGGTGATCGCCCATCCCTCCCGCCGCAGCCTGCTGCGTGCCGCCGGCATCGCCACGCTGGCCTTCCCTGCCGGCGCGATGGCCCCGCGCGACTTCGCGCCGGCGGATCCCCTGGCCCTTGATCCCTCCGCCATCTGCCGCGCTGGCACCGCCAGCGGCGTGGCGGCCGCCGCCGCCCCCGGTCCGCGGCGCAAGCTGAAGCTCACCTTCAATGCCAATTCCATCTGCACGGTCGGCGTGCCGGTCGCCGCCAGGCAGGGGATCTTCGAGCGCTACAACCTCGATGTTGAGCTGATCAATTTCGGCGGTTCCACCGACCAGCTTCTGGAGGCGATCGCCACCGGCAAGGCGGATGCCGGCGTCGGCATGGCGCTGCGCTGGCTGAAGCCGCTGGAGCAGGGCTTCGATGTGAAGATCACCACCGCCATCCATGGCGGCTGCCTGCGCCTCTTCGCCAGGCAGGACGGCGATGTCCGCAGCGTCGCCGATCTGCGCGGCAAGACGGTCGGTGTCTCCGACATGGCCGCGCCCGACAAGAACTTCTTTTCCATCCTGGCAGCACGCCAGGGCATCGATCCGGTGCGCGACATCACCTGGCGGCAGTTCCCGGCCGACCTTCTGGGCGAGGCGCTGAAGCGCGGTGACGTACAGGCGATCTGCCTCAGCGATCCCTTGGCCTGGATCGTGCGCGAGCGCGACAGGCTGCTTGAGGTCGCAACCAATGTCAGCGGCGAATATGCGCATCGCTCCTGCTGCATCCTCGGCGTCCGCGGCAGCCTCATCCGCAGCGATCGCGCGGCGGCACGGGCCCTGAGCACAGCGCTGATCGAGGCGCAGGACTGGGTGACGGCGAATCCGGACGCGGCAGCCGCCATCTTCGCCCCACACGCCCGGGCGCCGGTGGAGCAACTGGCTGCCATGCTGCGCAGCCATACGCACCACCACCATCCGACGGGGCAGCCTCTGCGCGCCGAACTGGCCGCCTATATCGAGGAACTGAAGCTTGTGAAGGTCATGCGCCCTAACACTGATCCGGCCCGGCTTTCCGAGCGGATCTTCGCCGATGTGCTGAGTGGAGAGGCGGCATGAGCGCGACCACCCTCACGGCCGGCACCGCCGGCACGCGGGCGGTGCCGGCGGCCGCCTGGCCCACGGGCTGGGCGGCCGGCCTGGCCTGGATCGGCGTCGCGGCGTTCATTGCGCTCTGGCCGGATGCGGACGATCTCGGCCGTACCTGGGAACTGGCCGTGCTGTCGGCCGCCTTCGGTAGCGCGATCCTGCTGCTGGCGATCGCCAGCAGCGTTCCGACTCTGGCACCGCGCCTCGCACCATTGCGCGCGGCCGGGGCCTGGCTGCTGGCCCTCGCGCTTGCCCTGGCGGGCTGGGAGCTGGTGACGGCCAAGCTCGACTGGCTGCCGCGCCCCTTTTTCGCCGCGCCGCAATCCCTGCTGGAGGTCTTCACCGACGACTGGCCGCGGCTTGGCGAGAGCGTGCTGCGCAGCCTGCTGCTGGTGGTGCCGGGCTACGCGCTGGGCGCGGCCATCGGCTTCCTGTTCGGCCTCGCCATGGGCTGGTCGCGCCTGGTCGGCTACTGGGCGCATCCGGTGGTGCGGCTGATCGGCCCGCTGCCGGCCACGGCCTGGCTGCCCATCGCCTTCTTCGCCTTCAGCTCCTCCCGCGGCGCCAGCACCTTCCTGATCGCGCTGGCCAGCTTCTTCCCCGTGACGGTGCTCACCTGGTCGGGCGTCTCCTCGGTGTCCAAGGCCTATTATGACGTGGCGCGGACCATGGGCGCCTCTCCCTGGTTCCTGGTGCGCAAGGTGGCGGTGCCGGCGGCCATGCCTTCGGTCTTCGTCGGGCTGTTCATGGGGCTCGGCGCCTCCTTCAGCGTGCTGGTGGTGGCCGAGATGATGGGCGTGAAGGCCGGGCTCGGCTGGTACATGCAGTGGGCCCAGGGCTGGGCCGCCTATGCCAACATGTATGCGGCGCTGCTGGTCCTGGCGCTGATGTGCTCCGGCGCCGTCACGCTGCTGTTCCGCGTCCGCGATCGGCTGCTCTCCTGGCAGAAGGGATTGGTACGGTGGTGAACGGCGCAAGGCTGGAGGTGCGTGGCGTCAGCCACGCCTTCGCCCTCGAGAAGCGGGTGCTGCCCGTACTGGAGGACATCGGCTTCGTCGCGGAGCCGGGCGATTTCATCGCTCTGCTCGGCCCTTCCGGCTGCGGTAAATCCACACTGCTGCGCCTGGTGGCGGGGCTGGAGCCGCCGACCAAGGGCCAGCTGCTGGTGAACGGGCAGGAGATCACCGGCACCGACCCTTCCCGCACCATCATGTTCCAGGACCCGACGCTGTTCCCCTGGCGCACGGTGCGCGGCAACGCCCAGCTCGGGCCTGAGGCACGCGGGACCTTGCAGGCGAATGCCAGACGCATCGAGGAGGCGCTGTCCCTCGTCGGCCTGGCCGGCTTCGCCGATGCCTATCCGCACCAGCTCTCGGGCGGCATGGCGCAGCGAGCCTCGCTGGCCCGGGCGCTGGTGAACGAGCCGAAGGTGCTGATGCTGGATGAGCCTCTCGGCAAGCTCGACAGCCTGACCCGGCTGGCAATGCAGCGGGAGATCGTCGCGCTGTGGGAGCGGGAACGCTTCACCGCCCTGCTGGTCACGCATGATGTGGAGGAGGCACTGCTGTTGGCCGACCGCGTGCTGGTGCTTAGCGATAGGCCGGCGCGCATCCGGGCGGATATCCGCGTGGACCGGCCCCGGCCGCGCCGGCGCGACGATCCGGGTCTCGTCGCGCTGCGCGAGGAGATCCTCGCCCTGCTCGGCCTCGCCGAGGCCGCCTGACTGGGAGGGGCACAGGGTCGGGCAGCGGGCGCTTCCAGCCGATCGCCGCTGCTGATGCCGTGCCTCTTCATGAGTTCGCCGCGGCGGGCCTCGCTTCCCGCCCGGCGCGCCTCATCTTCCGCCCGGCTCGCGCCAGGGCCACTCATTCGAGCCGAATATTGGCCTCCCGCACCAATCGTGCCATCTGCTCCCGCCCCTCGCGGACGAAGCGGGCGAAATCGGCCGGAGCGCTGCCGACCGGCACGGCGCCGATCTGATCCAGGCGTTGGCGGACGGCGGTATCGGCCAGGGCCTCGGCCAGCGCTGCGTGCAGCCGGTCCACGATCTCCGCCGGCAGGCCGTGCGGGCCGAACAGCGCCGCCCATTCATTGGAGTTGAAGCCGGGGAAGCCGCTCTCGTGCAAGGTCGGCACGTCGGGGCGGCTCGGCACCCGTTCCAGCGTCGTCACTGCCAGGGCCCGGGCGCGGCCGGAATCGACGATGGGGCCGGCGCTGACCGTCGTGGTAAAGACCGCGTCCACGCTGCCCGCCGCGAGATCCCGTGCCGCATCTGCGCCGCCGCGATAGGGGACGTGGATCACCTCGATCCCCGCCAACTTTGTGAATTGCAGCAGTCCGAGATGCCCCGCCGTGGCATTGCCCTGGGTGCCGACGCTGATCGCCCCCGGCCGCGCCTTCGCCGCCGCGACGAATTCAGCCACGGTCCGCGCCGGGAAGCCGGACTTCACCGCCAGCATCCCGGGGAAGGTCACCACCAGGGAGATCGGCACAAAGGCCGCGTAATCGAAGGTCAGCCCACGCATGAGCGCCGGGTTGACGAGATGGGAGGAGGCATCCCACAGCAGCGTGTAGCCATCCGGCGCCGCCTGCGCGACCACGGCCCCGCCGACGCTGCCGCTGGCCCCGGTGCGGTTCTCCACAATGAAATTCTGGCCCAGCCGCTCCGCCATGCGCGGCGTGATGGCACGGGCCGCGCTGTCCGCCGCCCCGCCGGCGGCGAAGGGCACGAGCAGCCGGATCGGCCGTGCTGGCCAGGACGCAGCCTGCTGCGCCCGCGCTCCCGCCGCCATCAGCATTGCCCCGGCGCCGCCCAGCACCCCGCGTCGCGTGAACTCCATCCTTATCGGTTCCTCCGCAGTCCATGCCGATGGGCCGTCCCATCGGCGACGGGGGTATGATGGATTCCGTGGCATCGCGCCATGACGACTTGCTCCGCCCGGGGGATGGTTCCGGCCTGGCCTCACCTGCGGCGTCCGGGGCGCTGACGACCAGATCGGCATCCGCAACCGCATCACCTGTGGCGACAGGCCGGGGGGTCCTGGATGCGGGGCAAGGTGCAACAGAACCGAGGAGACTACCGGCGGTGCGTTGCGGGCCGTCGTGGCCCCGACGCGCGGCCGATCTCGGACGGGTTGCCTGCGCATCGAAACTCCCCAAAGGCGCTTGATGTCCATGCACCGCCCTGCGCGTTCCCCGCACCCCTCTGGGCCAAGCCGAGGAGCAGGGCCAGCAGACACCCATTCAAGCGTTTTACAGCCGTGTTATTCTTCTATAGGTTGAGTTGGCGACTGAAAGGCTGCAAGTCTCGCGCGCTGGGATGTCTCGCATAGGCCGAAGGAGAGGGGGCGGATAGGGATGGCCAGGCTGGCCACGACCATTTCGGGCGCTCCCACCGGCGCCCGGCTGACGTTCAGCGTCGTGGACCCCTCGGGCGTGCCACGTGGCGGCGCTTCGCTCGGCGAGGCCGGCGGCTGGATCGGCCGCACCGGCGAAATCCGCATCGACGACCCCACCCGCACCGTCTCCTCGCAGCACGCCCGCATCGAGTGGGACGGGCAGGGCTTCGTCGTCATCGACCAGAGCCGCAACGGCACGGAGCTGAACGGAGAGCGGCTGGTGAAGGGCCAGCGCCGCCGCATCGTGCCCGGAGATGCCCTTACCTTCTGTGGCTGGCGCGTCGTGGCCCAGATGCCCGGCGCGTCGGATGCTGCTTCCGTCCCCGCTGCTCTCCCGCGCTTCGACCTCTCGCTCGCCGACCTTGTGGGCCCCGCGGCGCCGCCCCCGCCCCCGGCGCCCCCGGCGGTCATGCCCGCGCCGCAGCTCGGCCCGCGCTTCTCCTTCGCGCAGGCCACGCCGCCAGCGCCCGAGCCACCGCCGGCGGCCGCGGCCGCCCCACCCGAGCCGCCGCGCGCCTCGGAGGCCGAAGGGGAATTGCTGGCGGCCTTCTGGCGCGGCTTCGGCCTGCTGCCCGCGACCGCCACGCCCGCCCTGATGGAGGAGCTGGGCCGGGCACTGCGCGAAGCCTGCGCCGAGGCCGCGCGCTTCCTGCAGGGCGCCGATGGCCCGCAGCGCGACAACCCGCTCGGCCGCGGGACACGCGGACTGCGTGAGGTGCTGGATGACCCCCGTCCGCGCCTCGCCGAACCGCTCCGTGCCGCACTCGGCGAGCCCATGCGCCGCGAGGCCGCACTGCACGAGGCTGTGGAGCAGGCCGCCACCCGCATGGCCGAATCCCTCTCCGCCCGCGCGGTGCAGGCGCGACTGGCCGCCTCGGTACGCAGCACCTGGCCGTGGCGCCGCCGCGCCGAGCTGTGGCGCCAATTCGAGGCGCTCGAGGGCGAGCTGCGGGAGGCGGCCGAGAACCGCTTCCGCAAGGACCTCGCCGCGCGGATGCGCGGGGAGACGCGCCTGCTCACCTGGTCCGGCCCGCGTGAGGACGACGCGCCATGACCTACCGCCGCACGGTCCTGCTGCTGCCCTTCGCTGCAGCCGCCTGCGGCCGCAGCCCGACGCGCACCACGCTCACCCTGGTTGCCTCCGAGGGACTGAACCCCAACGAGGAGCAGCAGCCCTCACCGCTGGTGGTGCAGGTGTACGAGCTGCGGTCGCTCGACACCTTCCTCCAGCTCCAATTCTTCGACCTGCTGGATCATGGCGTTGCGCGCCTCGGCGGCGATCTCCTCTATCGCCGCGAGGTAGAGATCCAGCCCGGCCGCACCGTCGTCTGGGAACGCGAGGCTGACCCGGCGGCGCGCTTCATCGGCGCCATCGCGGGCTACCGCGATCAGGCCAATATCGAATGGCGCGGCGCCGTTCCGCTCCGCATCGAGAGCCGGAACAACATCCGCATCCGCCTCGATGCGCGCTCCATGACGGTGGAAACGGTGCAGCCCCGGCGCTTTCTCGGGATCTTCTGAGCATGTCCCTCCGCTCCCGGCCGCTCTGGTATGAGGGGCAACTGCTCCGGCCGCAGCACCTCCAGCACCTGCTGCGCTGGCAGGAGGGGCTGCTGGAGCGGCGCCTTGAGGCGATCAGCCCTTTTGCCTGGGGCATTCATTCCCTGCGGCTTGATCCGACGCTGCTGCCGCTTGGCAAGGTCGGTTTCGAAGCGCTGCGCGGCGTGCTGCCGGACGGCACCCCGGTATTCGCTCCGCTCGAGGATCCGCTGCCGGAGCCGCGCGCCATCCCACCGGAAGCCGCAGGCAGGCGCATCCTCCTCGCCGTTCCGGCGCGCACCGGCGACGGGCCGGAAATCGCGCGCTTCGAGCCACGCTCGCAGCCGGCACGCGACACCACAGGGGAGGCGCCGGTGGCCGACATCACCATCGGCCTGCCGCGCCTGTCGCTGGTGATCGAAGGCGAGCCGGCCGACGATCTCGTCACCATGCCGGTCGCCCGCATCGCCCATGTCGAGGCATCCGGCACCGTGGTGCTGGACGAGGGCTTCGTGCCGCCCGCACTCCGCCTCGGAGCGCATCCCTTGCTGCAGGCCTTCGCCCGGGAGGTTGCGGCGATGCTCGCGGCACGGGCGGACGCGCTTGCGGCACGCGTGGATCCCTCCCGCGCCGGCGCAGACGTCGCCGGGATGGTGGCCTTCTCCCTGCTGCAAACGATGAATGCGGCGGAGCCGGTCTTCGCCCAGCTCGCGCGGCAGCCGGAGGCGCCGCCGGAGCTTCTGCACCGGGAAGCGCTGCGCCTCGCCGGGGCACTTGCCACCTACGCGCGCAGCGGACGTCGGCCCGACACCCTGCCCGACTGGAATCACGCCGAGCCGGGGCCACCGCTCGCCGCGGCGCTCGCCGCCATCCGCAACGCGATGTCCTCCCTCGCCACCGAGAGCGCCGTCTCCCTGCCGCTGGTCGAGCGCGCGCCAGGTGTCTGGGTCTCCCCCATCACCGATCGCGCCCTGCTGCAAGGGGCGGCCTTCGTGCTCGCGGCCCGCGCCGACACCGACCCGGAGCGGCTGCGCATCGCACTTCCGGCGCAGGCCAAGATGGGCCCCGTGGAGGTCATCCGGGATCTCGTCAACCTCCAGCTTCCCGGCATTCCGCTGCGGCCCATGCCGGTCGCACCGCGGGAACTGCCCTTCCGCTCCGGCACCGTCTACCTGGAACTCGACCGCTCCTCCGATCTCTGGCCGAGGCTCGCCGCCTCGCCGGCCTTCGCCCTCCACATCGGCGGCGAGTTTCCGGGGCTGGCGCTGGAATTCTGGGCCATCCGGCAGGGAGGTTGAGCCGTGTCGGGTGCCCGCACCGCCAGCCTGCCGCTGTTCGGCGCCGGTCCGGTCACGCCACCCGCGGCAGATGACGGCGACACCAGGCCCCTTGATGAGGCCCCGCCGGCCGCCGCGCCGACGCCCCCAGCCGCCGCGGCCGAGGCGGGTAACCTGCCACCCGCGCCGGCGGGAACCGGCCCCCTCGTGGCGGCCGCTTGGCCCCTGCTGGCCCTGCTCGGCCGGCTCCGGGCCGGCGCCACGGCGCGGCCGGAGGTGCTGAAGCGCGGCTGCATTGCCGCCATCCGCCGGTTCGAGGCCGAGGCGCTCCGGGCCGGCGTCGCCCCGGACCTGGTCTCGGCCGGGCGCTACGTCCTCTGCTCGGCGCTGGATGAGCAGGTGCTGGGAACGCCCTGGGGCGATGCATCCGACTGGGCCGCCGGCACGCTCCTCTCGCTCTTCCACAACGAAACCTGGGGCGGCGAGAAGGTCTTCGTGATCGTGGATCTCGCGCTTGCCGGCGGGCCGGCGCAGCGCCCTCTCATCGAGTTGCTGTTCCACATCCTCTCGCTCGGCTTCCAGGGCCGCTACCGCCTGCGCCGCGACGGCACCGCCGAGGTGGAGGCGCTGCGCGACCGCCTCTGGGCCAGCCTGCGTCCCGGCCGGGGCGAGGCGCCGGCATTCTCCAGTGCGCCGGCCGTCCGGGTGACGGAACGGCGGCGGCTGCGCGGCTGGGTCCCCGTCTGGATGGTCGCGACGGGCTGCGCCATCGCGGCGGCCCTGATCTTCGTGATCTACGAGACGATCCTGTTCGGGCGGGCGCATGATCTCGCCCTGCGGCTCCGCCCCTTCCTGGATCAGGTGAGGTGAGCGCGTGGCGGGCGGACTGACCCGGCGGGACGCGGTCGCAGTGCTGGGGGTCCTGGCACTCGCCGCGCTCGCATGGCTGCTGGGGCCGCATCTGCCCTGGGGTGATGCCCACCCCTTCGCCGGACCCTGGCCGCGCGCCGGCCTCGCCGCCGCGATCGCGGCGACGGGCCTCGGCATCCTGGCCTGGCGCCGCTGGCGGCTGCAGCGCCGGCTGGCTGCGCTGCGCAAGGCAGCCGGGGCCGGGGCCAGCTTCGCCCCCGCGCCCGAGCCCGCACCGATGGAGGTGGACGAGCTGCGCCTCATCCTCGCCGAGGCGGTGGAATGGACGCGCGCGCGCAGCCGGCGGCCCAACCGCCTGGGCGAGCAGGCATACGCCCTCCCCTGGGTGCTGGTGGCGGGCGCGCCAGGCTCGGGCCGGTCGAGCCTCGTGGCGCGCACCGACTTCCCCACGCCGCCGCAGCCGCGCCCGGCCGGCAGCGGGACCTGGTGGCTTGCGGAAGAGGCCGTACTGATCGAGGCGCCGGGTCACTGGTTCGCCCAGGGCGCGGATGCCACCCTGCTGCTGCAGCTGCTCGGGCGTCTCAGTGCGGTGCGGCCACGCCGGCCGCTCGACGCCATCCTGCTCACCGTCGGGGCGGAGGCACTCATCGCCGATCCGCGCGCCGCAGCGGTCGGGCTGCGCGCGCGCCTGCAGCAGATCATGCGCGGCCTGCGGGCGGCGCCGCCCGTAGTGGTCGCCGTGACCATGTGCGACCGGATTCCGGGCTTCACGGGCGCGCTCGGCCGGCTGGAGGGGACGGAGCGCACCATCGCGGTCCCGCTCGGCGGCCAGGGCGACCCGGCGCCGAACCTGCGGCCGGCGCTGGCGGAGTTCGTCGCCGCGGCCGGGCGCAGGCTGCCCTTCGATCTCGCCGCGGAGCGCGACCCGGTGCGGCGCGCCACCCTCCTCGACTGGCCCGGCCAGGCGGCTCGCCTGGCCGATGCCGCCGAGCAGTTCGTGCGGGAACTCGCCCGTACCGCCCCAGGCGACTGGCGCCCCGACCTTCGCGCCCTCCACCTGACGGCCGCCGGCGGAACCGCGACCGGCGCCTCCGACCCCTGGGCCGCCGGCTTCGCCGCCACCTTCGGCCTTGACCGCCCACCCCCGCCGCCGGTGTCCGAGGCCCCGCTCCTCGTGGACGGGCTGATCCGGGGCCACCTCCTCTCGATCGCCGGCAGCGGCGGAAGCAACATCGCCGAGGAGCGGCGGACGACGCTCCGGCACGTCGCCGGCTATGCCGCGTCCGTCGGCCTGCTGGCCGTGCTGGCCGGAATCTGGGCGACGGCCTACGCCATGCACGACCACATCCTCGATGATCTGGAGGCCCGCATCGGCGCCCTGGACCGGCTCGAGGACGCGGCGACCACGCCGCCCGTCACGGCGGATCGCATCCTCGACCTCCTCGAGGTAGCGCACAGCATGGCCGCCCTGCGCGCCGAGGAACTCCCAGGTGCCGGCTTCCTCGCACTGGCCATGCCGCGCCCGACCCCGGACCTGAGCGCCGCGCGGCGGGTATACGACGTGGAGCTGCGCGCGTATCTCCTGCCCTTCCTGCGCGAGCGGCTGGCGCAGCAGATCGCGGCGGAAAACGACCTTGCGCGGCTGCGCGACCTGCTGCGCATCTATCTGGCCTCCGCGAGCCCGCGGCACTATGACGCCGCCGCCTTCCGCAGTTGGGCCAATGCCACCATGGCCGCCCTCCTGTCGCTCGACCCGGCCGGGCGGCAGATGGCGCAGGCGCATATCGCGCGCCTCGTCCAGCTTCTGCCGGAACCGAACGGGCTGGACGCGGCCGTCGTGGCCGGCGCGCGGGAGCGCCTGCGGCAGCGGCCGGAAGCCGAGGTGGTGTACAACGAGCTCCGGCGGCAGGCGGAACGGTCGGCCGAGGCCCCGCCGCTCGATGTTGTGGGCAGCCTGGGGGTGGCCGCGGCCCAGCTCCTCATGCTGCGCCACCAGGCGGGGCTCCCGGTGGTGGTGCCAGGCCTCTACACGCGCGCGGGCTTCTTCAGCGTGTTCCTGCCGCGCCTGCCGGCGCTGCTGCAGGGCGATGCGGACGAGGCCTTCCTGCTCGGCTCCGAACAGGACGTGACGGGCCGGCAGGCGCTGCTCCGCCGGGTCACCGAACTCTACACCAACGACTACATCCGCCAGTGGCGCGCCGTGCTGGACCAGACGGCGCTGCGTGCCCTGCCCGACCTGCCCTCGCTTGTTGGCGGCGTGCAGGCGCTCTCCGGTGCCGATAGCCCGCTGCTCGGCTTCATCGAGTTGGTGCGACAGAACACCGACCTCCAGCCGCCGAGCGAAGAGGCGGCCGGCCTGCTTGGCCGCGCGGCCGGCACGGTGGGCGGCGCAGCAGTGCAACAGGCGGTGACCGGGGCGGTTGCCGCGGCCAGCAGTACGGCGCTGTCCAACTTGGCGCGTGATTGGCCGGGCAGCCCGATCCGCGCGGCGTTCCTGCCCATCATCACCCTCGCGGGCAGGGCGGATTCGATGCAGGCCAGCACGCGGCTGCAAGGCCCGCTCGCGACCGCCTTCGGCACGCTCTCAGGCATTTCGGGCAGCGCGAACCCGCAGCAGGCGGCCCATCAGGTCGCCGCGGCCGGGATCGGGCCGCAGGGCAACGACCCGTTCGCCGCCATCCGGACGCAGGCCGCCACCCTGCCCCGCCCGCTCGACGGCATCTTCCGGGACCTGCACAGCAACATCTGGAACGTGCTGCTCGGGCTGGCGATGGAGCGGATCAACATCGCCTGGAATCTGGAAGTTGCGCCTGCCTGCGCGCAGGCGATCAGCCGCCGCTATCCCTTCGCCGGCCGCGACGCCCCGGCCGACCGCGACGTGCTGCCGCGCGACTTCGCCGCCTTCTTCGGGCCGAACGGGACGCTTGACCGCTGGGTGACCACCTATCTGCTGCCCTTCACCCAGAGCGCCGCGGACGGCACGCTGGTGCCGGCGAGCCGCGGCGGGCTGCGGCTCGACCTCTCGCGCGAGGCTCTGGCGCAGGTGAACCGCGCCCGCGCCTTCCGCGACCTGTTCTTCGACAGCGCGGGCAACCTTTCGGTACGGCTGACGCTGATGGCCAGCTACCTCGATCCCCGCGCGCTCTCGGCCAGCCTGTCCTCGGGGCCCGCGCGCATGGTGTACCGGCACGAGCCGCCGCGGCCCTTCGAGTTCCGCTGGCCGGCACCGGACGACGCCGGCGGGGCGAGTCTGCAACTCAGCATGACGGACGGCACGGTGCGGCAATTGCAGGCATCCGGCCCCTGGGCGCTGTTCCGCCTGCTCGACCAGGCCGAGCGCTCGGGCATGAGCGACCGCGTCACGGTGCGCTTCCGGCTGGGCGACGCGCAGGTGGCCTACAGCCTGCGCGGCGCCTCGGCCACCAACCCGTTCTCGATGCGCGACTGGATGGAGTTCCGATGCATCCCGCGCCTGTGAGAACCGGCTGGCAGCCGGGAAGCCGGATCGAGGGCGGCTGGCATCTGCGCGCCCTTCTCGGCCGCGGCGCGACCTCGGAGGTATGGGAGGCCGACGGCCCTGCGGGCCCCGTGGCGCTGAAGGCGCTGCACCCGGAACTGGCCAGCCGGCCCGGCATGGCCGAGGCGCTGCGGCGCGAAGCCCGCAAGGGCCGCTCCCTGCACCATCCTGCGCTGGTCCGCGTGCTCGGCGAGGGCGAGGCCGAAGGGCGGCCTTTCATCGTCATGGAACTGCTGCGCGGCGCGCCGCTCCGCAATGCCTGGCCGCCCCCCTTGTCGCGGACGCGGGTCGCGGCGCTGCTGGCAGGACCCGCCGGGGCCCTGGCACGGCTGCACGCGGCCGGGCTCGTGCATGGCGACGTGACGCCCGGCAACCTGTTCGTCGAGGAGAGCGGGGCGGTCCGCCTGCTCGACCTCGGCGCCGCCCGCATGGCGGCGGGCAGCGCGCTGGACGAGAGCGGCTGGGCGCCGCCGCATGGGCTGCCGCTCGCCACCCCGCGCTGGGCGGCGCCGGAGCGGCTGCGCGGCGACCCGCCCGATCCGCGCGACGACATCCACTCGCTGGCCAAGGTGGCCGTGGCGCTGCTTGCCGGCCCGCCGACGCGCATGCTGCGTGCCGCGCTCGGTCCGCGCGAGACCAGGCCCAGCTGCGCGCGACAGCTGATCGCCTCCCTACGGCCCTGGGGCCTGCTGCGCGCGGGGAGGCTGCTCATGGATGAGATGACCGGCCGCGCTGCCCCTTCGGACGTCATGTGGGAGGCATGCCATGTCTGAGGCCTCGCTCCCGCTGGACCCACGCATTGCCGCTGGCGTCGCCCCCTTGCCTGAGGATGCCCCGGACCCCGCGGCCTTCCGCTACGAGGCGGAGTTCGAGGCGCTTGACGGCGCGATCCGCCAGGCCGAGCGCGAGGGGCCGGCAAGCGTGGACTGGCGCAAGGTCGCCGCCGATGCGCAGGCGATCATTGCTAACCGCTCCAAGGACCTGCTCGTGGCGGCCTGGTTCGCCCATGCCGCCATGCGGGCCGAGGGGCTGCCTGGCCTCGCCGCCGGCCTTGGCCTGATGGCGGCGATGGTGGAGGCGCATTGGGACAGACTGTTTCCACCCAAGACGCGGGAACGGGCGCGAATCCAGGCGGTGGAATGGCTTGCGGCCCGCACCGCGCCGCTCGTTCCGGAGAGCCTGCCCACCGGACAGGCGCCGGCAACGCTCGCGGCCCTGGAGGCCGCCGACCGGCTGCAGGACTTGCTCGACGCCAGGCTGACGGCTCCGGCGTCACTATCCGATCTTTCCCGCCCCCTGCGGCGGCTCGCGGAGGAGGCGCGCCGGGCGGCGGCTGCCGAAGCCGCTGCGAAACCCGCTGCCGAGACGACGGCAGCACCGCCGCCACCTTCGCCTCCGCCCCAGACGCCACCGCCGCCGCCCGCTCCGCCACGCCCTGCCGCGCCGGCTGCCACGGCCATCGCCATTCCCGATCAGGCCAGCCCGGAACAGACGCTCTCGGCGCTGCGCGAGGGCATTCGCGCGGCCGCCCTGCGCATCCTCGAGACCGATCCGCGTGAGGCACGGGCCTATGCCCTGCTGCGGGCGATCACTTGGCTTGGCCTGACCGAGCTGCCCCCTGCGGTAGGCGGACGCACGCAACTTCTGCCACCGCCTGCGACGCGGCTCACTGAATTCGATGCCATGCGCAGCGCCGGCAATTGGGCGGAGCTTTCCCTCTCGCTTGAGAAATTTCTCTCGGGCTCGGGCATGTTCTGGCTGGATGGGCAGCGGCTGGCGCACCAGGCCTTGCTGGCCATGGGCCCGGACTATGCCGCGGCGGCGCGGGAGGTAGCACGCGGCACGGCGCTGGCGTTGGAGCGGTTGCCGGGCCTGCCGACCCTGGCCTTCCAGGATGGCACGCCTTTCGCAGACTCGGCGACCCAGGCCTGGATCGAACGCGAGGCCACGCTCAACAGGGCGCCTGCCGAAGCGGGTGGCGGGGAGGCGGCGCCCTGGGCGGCAGCCCTCGCGCAGGCGCGCGGTCTCGCGGGGGAAGGCAAGGCGGAGGAAGGCGTCGCGCTGCTGGCCACGGGCACGGCCGCCGCGGCCGGCGGCCGGGCACGGCTGCAGTGGCGGCTGGCGACCGGCCGCTTCCTGCTGGAAGTCGGGCAGCCGGGCGTCGCCCTGCCCCTCGCCCAGTCAGCGATGGAGGCGGCGCGGGCCCTGTCCGAGTGGGAGCCGGAGGCAGCAGCGGAGGCGGCACGCCTGCTGCACGCCTGCCTCGGCACGCGGGCGGCGGCGGAGCTCCTGGGCCCGGAGGCCCTGGCCGAGGCACGCCGCCAGGCCCTGCGCGAACTGGCAACGCTGGATCCCCTCAGCGCGGTGCGCCTGGGGGCAGGGAAGACTGCGTAGCGGCCGGCGCCACGGACACTGCAGAGATGCAGGGCCCGTGCCCGGGATCAGGAACCAAGGCGGCCCCCAACGGGGCGCGAAGGTGGAGAGGTAAGGAGAAAGACCATGGCGAGCGATCCGTCTGTCGCGCCCAAGGAGCGCGTCAACATCCGCTACCGCCCGGCAACGGGCGACGCGAAGGAGGACGTCGAGCTGCCGCACAAGCTGCTCATGCTCGACGACTTCACCGGCCGCGCCGATGACACGCCGATCGCCGAGCGCAAGCGGGTGGACGTGAACAAGGATACCTTCAACGAGGTGATGCGCAGCCAGAACCTCACGCTCAACTTCAAGGTGCCCAACAAGCTCGCCGAGGATCCGGACGCGGGCGAGCTGTCCGTATCGCTGAAGATCAACACGCTCAAGGATTTCGAGCCTGAGCAGGTTGCGCAGCAGGTGCCTGAGATGCAGGCGCTGCTGGAGCTTCGGAAGGCGCTCACGGCGCTCAAGGGGCCGGTCGGCAATATTCCTGCCTTCCGCAAAGCGCTGGAGCGCATTCTCGCCGACCCTGACAAGCGCGCGCAGATCCTGCGCGAGATCGGGGGCGACGCCGCCGTGGACAGCCAGAGCTGAACAATACGGGACGTGGACACGATGAGCGAGACGCAGACCCAGGCCGCACCTACGGTCACGGAATCCGAAAGCCTGCTTGACCAGGTCCTGGCCGAGACGCGGCTAACGCCTTCCGACGAAGGCTATGATGCCGCGAAGGCAGGTGTTGCCGCCTTCCTGGCGGAGATGCTGAAGCCGCAGAACGCCGGAGAGAAGATCAACAGCGCTGCGGTGGATCGCATGATCGCCGCGGTGGATCAGAAACTGTCCGAGCAGCTGAACGAAGTGATGCACGCGCCGGAGTTCCAGAAGATGGAGGCGACCTGGCGGTCGCTGAAATTCGTCGTGGACCGCGCTGACTTCCGCCAGAACGTGAAGATCGAGATCCTGCAGGCCACCAAGGACGAGCTGCTGCAGGACTTCGAGGACAGCCCGGAGACGGTGCAATCCGGCCTGTACAAGCACGTCTATATCGACGAGTATGGTCAGTTCGGGGGACAGCCCTTCGCCTCCGTCATCACCGGCTACAGCTTCGGCCCTGGCCCCCAGGACGTGAAGCTGATGCAGAACCTCGCAGCGGTGGGCGCCATGGCGCACGCGCCGGTGATCGGATCCGCCAGCCCCGAATTCTTCGGCGTGCAGCGCTTCGAGGAACTGCCCAACCTCAAGGACCTCAAGGCGATCTTCGAGGGGCCGAAATATGCGAAGTGGAACTCCTTCCGCGAGAGCGACGACAGCCGCTACTTCGCTCTCGCCATGCCGCGCTTCCTCCTGCGCCTGCCCTACGGGCAGGAGACGGTGCCGGTGAAGGCCTTCGCCTTCGAGGAGAAGACATCCGGCGACACGGCCAACTATCTCTGGGGCCAGGCGGCCTACGCCTTCGCCACGCGCCTCAACGACAGCTTTGCCAAATACCGCTGGGCGGCGAACATCATCGGCCCGCAGTCGGGCGGCGCGGTGGAGGACCTGCCACTCCACCACTTCGAGGCGATGGGCCAGACCGAGACCAAGATCCCGACCGAGGTTCTGGTCAGCGACCGCCGCGAGTACGAGCTGGCGGAACAGGGCTTCATGGCACTGACCATGCGCAAGGGCAGCGACAACGCGGTCTTCTTCTCGGCGAACTCGGTCCAGAAGCCCAAGTACTTCGGCAACACCGCCGAAGCGAAGCAGGCGGAGCTGAACTACAAGCTCGGCACGCAGCTGCCCTATATGTACGTCGTCAACCGCTTCGCCCACTACATCAAGGTTCTCCAGCGCGAGAACATCGGCTCCTGGAAGACCGCGCCCGAGCTCCAGTCCGAGCTGAGCACCTGGATCAAGCAGTATGTCTCCGATCAGGACAACCCAAGCCCCGAGGTCCGCTCGCGCCGTCCGCTGCGGAAGGCATCCATCGAGGTGAGCGACGTGGAGGGCGAGCCCGGCTGGTACCGCGTCTCCATGGCGCTGCAGCCGCACTTCAAGTACATGGGAGCCGATTTCACGCTCTCGCTTGTTGGCAAGCTCGACAAGGCTTGAGGCTCAGGCCTTCCGAGGATTGCGCATGGCCCATGGGGATGACAGCGCCGAAGCCTCCGCCCTGGCACACCGGCTTTTCGCGCTGGTGGAGGCCATGGCGGCGGCACAGGACCGCGACAGCGCGCTCGGCCTCTGCTGCGCGGCGGCCGCGGACCTTGCCGGCGCAGCGGAGGCGCGCATCCACGCGCTGGACCTGACAGGCTGCTTCCTGGTCCACGCCGCCCCGCGCGGCGTGGCGGCGGAGCCACCGATTCCGCTCTACCCCGAAGCAAGATCCGATACGGCGGAGCCACGCGCCTGGTGCGTCTTCAGCGGCCAGCCGGCGCTGGTGCCGGACGCGCGCCATGCGGGCCTGTGGGACTGCTCCCGGGTGCAGCGGCGCGACGCCGAGGCGCGGCGCAAGACGGGGAGCCTGATTGCCTTGCCCCTGCGCATCGACGACCGCACCGTGGGCGTGCTGGAAGTGTCGGGGATGCCACCCGCCGACGTCGCGATGCTGCAGGCGCTGCTGCCGCGCCTTGCGCCTGTCGCCTTTCAGGCCGCGGCCATCGCCGCGAACCTGACCCTGGAGGCCCGCAACCAGGAACTGGCGAAGCGCCTCGCGCGCCTCTCCGGCGAAGCGCAGGAGGCGCTGGCGCGGGAGGAGAAGCGCCGCCTGGAGGCCGCCACGCGCGAGGGCGGCCTCATCGCGGGCTCGCCCCAGATGGCGCAGGCGCTCGACCTGCTCGGCAAGGTGGCGGCGAGCCCTGTGCCCGTGCTCATCCTGGGCGAGACCGGCACGGGCAAGGAGATGGCCGCACGCTTCGTCCATGCCGCATCGCCGCGGCGCGACGGACCCTTCGTCGCGCAGAACTGCGCTGCCCTGCCGGCCGAATTGTTGGAGAGCGAGCTGTTCGGCTACCGGCGCGGCGCCTTCACCGGCGCCACTGCCGACAAGCCCGGCCTCTTCGAACTGGCGGAGAAGGGAACGCTCTTCCTCGACGAGATCGGCGACATGCAGCTGCCGCTGCAGGCAAAGCTGCTGCGCGTGCTGCAGGATGGTGAGGTCCGCCCGCTTGGCGCCACCAAGGGGCGCAAGCTCGATGTGCGCATCCTCGCCGCCACCCATAACGACCTCAAGCGCGCCGTGGCGGAGGGGAGGTTCCGGGAGGACCTCTACTACCGGCTCGCGGTCTTCCCGGTGACCCTGCCCCCCCTACGCGAGCGCCAGGGCGATGCATTGCTGCTCGCCCGCGCCTTCCTGGAACGCGCCACCGCGCGCTTCGCCAAGCCGATCGCGGGCTTCGCCGCGGAGGCCGAGCGGCGCATCGCCGCATATCCGTGGCCGGGCAATGTGCGGGAATTGCAGAATGCGGTGGAGCGCGCCGCGATTCTCTGCCCCGCCGGGGGCGAGGTGAAGCTGGAGCACCTCCCACCCGAGCTGCTCGCAGCGCCCCCGGCGCCCGGCCTCGCGCCGGACCAGCCCGCCATGGACCTGCGCGAGACGGTGGCCCGCACGGAGCGCGCCGTCCTTCTGAAGGCGCTGGAGGAAGCCGGTGGCAATGTCAGCCGCGCAGCCCGCAACCTTGGCCTGTCGCGGCGGACCATGCACGAGAAATTGGCACGGCTGGGGCTGGCCCGTGCTGAGGCGCGCCGCGCGGCAGAGTCCACATGATGTGACCTGCGCCGCTTCTCCCCCCGGTCAGCGGATGGCGGAGCGGCACGCGTCAGCCGCGCGGCACCACACGCCCTGGCGACCCCGTGCGGCTCTCGGCCGGCGGGCGGCGCGCGGCCAGCTGCAGCACCCGCCGGACATAGGCCGTCGTCTCGGCAAAGGGCGGGACGCACATGCACTGCGCGACCGGGGCCTCGCCGGCATTGTAGGCCGCCAAGGCCAGCGTCTCGTCGCCGCCGAAGCGACGCAGCAGCAGGGCGAGGTGGTCCATCCCCCCGCGCAGGTTCTCCCGCACGTCGAAGGGGTCGGCGACGCCGAGGCGCCGCCCGGTCCCGGGCATGAGCTGCATCAGCCCCTGTGCGCCGGCATGGGAGACGGCATCCGCTCGCCATGCACTCTCCACCGTGATGACAGCCTTGACCAACAGCGGGTCGAGGCCACGCTCGAGCGCCATCTGCGTCACGAGTTCCGCCAGGGGCGCACCTCCGTCGGGCGGCGGCGCGCCGCCAGGGCAGGCGGGCGCGCGCTTCCGTGCGGCGGACGCGCCGAGGCGGGCACGGGTCTGGGCGAAGCGGAGCCAGGCGGCGGCAATGGCGGGATCGTAGGTGGGAAGGTCGGGCGTGAGGTGCATCGCGGCGAGGTGCAGCGCGGCCGCCTGGCTCCCCATCATCGCCGCGCGGCACATCTGGCCGGTGGCGGCGGGATCCGCCGGCATGCCCAGGCCGAGTTCCATCCGCAGCGCGAGTTCGAAGGCGGCGGAATGATCGTAGGCCGCACGCTGCGTCAGCTCCTGCGCCTCCTGCGCCGCGGCGGGCGCTCCCACCAGCAGGAACAGAAGGGCCAGGGCGCGCAACATCATCCCTCGGCGATGAAGTTGGGATCCATCGCCACGCCGACCGAGCCACCGAAGCTGCACTGGCAACGGGAATTGGCCAGGGCGGCGGGCAGCCCGCCCACGGTGGTCGTCACGCTCGCCGGGCTCCAGGGGGTAAGGACGGGGGTGCAGGGCATGGGCGTCAGCACGCCCTGCGCGGCCGCGGTGGCCGCGGCAACCTGCGGGTTCGCCATGCTGGAGCACATGCCGAAGCTGGGGATGTTGGTCGGCGCCGTATCGGTGATCGCGGCGATCGCCATCCCGTTGACGTCCGGCCGGCCCGGCAGCGGCGGCACCATCAGGCTGCAGGGCGCCGCACCGAAGGCGCATTGCAGTAGCGTGTTGGCTGTCAGGAAGTATGGCATGGCAACTGCGTCACTGCGCCGCGTTCTGGATCTGGGGCGCGGCGAGGTTCACCCGCGCGCCGTTGATCTTCACTGCGGGGCCGGAAATTTCCACCCCGCGGGGCCCGAGCTTGATGCGGCTCGAGCCGGCCACGAGGTTGATCTCCGACGTGCCGATCTGGATGAAGGTGGTGTCGAGCGTGGCGAGCTTGATCTGACTCACCGTTTTGAGATCGATGGTGCCCGTCCTCTTCAGGTCGATGCTGGTGAGCCCCGCTCCGAGGGTGGCACCGGTCGTCGCCAATTCGAGGCGCGTCAGAAACTGGTCGGTCGGGAGCTTCTTCCCCAGCGCTATCGCGACGAGGCCGAGCGCCATGGTGGCCGCCTCAGCGATGACCATCAGGCCAAGAAAGACAGCTTGTTGCTCGCGTATGCCGCGCAGCGCCGCCTTGGCCCGGTCGAGCTTGACCGCGGCCGCGTTGCCACCCGGCCCCTCGCCTGCACCGCCGCCATCGGGTGCGAGCGCCTCCTCGCGGAAGCTCACCGCGCCCGTCATCGTGATGCACCCCGCGAGGTAGGTCGAGAGGAGTGCGGTCAGCGCCTTGGTTCTGGCGGCCAAGCGGGCCATCTGGACGCGGAGCGGCTCGGCCGCCGGGTTGACACGGAGCGTGACGCTCTCCGTCCCGTCCAGGCTCTGCTCCTGCTCGGCCGAGTAGGACCCGAGCGGGCTCTGGGCCTCGATGCCACCTGAGCCCATCTCGACCGAAAGCAGCCCCACCTTCATGTCCACCGCTGCGCCGATATTGGCGTTGAAGCCGGTGGTGGCGCCTATTTCGATGCTGTTGGCGATCTTGGCGCCGAAGGATTGCGCATATTCGTACGACTGGCTTTCGGAAAAGCTGAGCTCGCAGGAGAGGGAGCGCTTGAAAGCGACCTCGCGTTCCACCCCGCCCGAGGGGTCGTAGTAGTTGTAGGTTGCGCTGGTGATGGAGCCATCCTCGCCAGCGACGATACGCACCGTGTCGCTGGCGGTGATCGCGCTGTCCAGGTTGGCCGCGTACTGCGTGATCTTCCCCGGGCTGATCATCAGGATGCCGGCCGGCACCTGCGTCTGGTCGGCCCCCTTGAAGAAGGCCTGCTCGGCGGGGCTGTTGAGGTCCGTCGCTCCGAGGCGAAGGTAGGACGCCTGGGGCTTGTATTCAGAGTCCTTCGCGGCATCAGTGGGCGGCGGCAGCGGCACCTCGAATGAGAGGCTACGGCCCGTGGGTGGGGTGGGGGCGCCGGAGGTGGTTTGCGAGTCGGACATGGCTCTCTAGATCCTCCCGCCGAGGCGCCTGATCTCGTTCTCAAGATGCGTGATCAGCGCATCGGCCAGTGCCATTGGGTCGCCGCCCGGCACCGCCATCGCCCGGATCTCGGCCGGCAGCGGCACGTCCCTCAGGAGCTGGGCGATCTCCGCCATGCCCTCCGCCTGGGTCGCCGCGATTGCGGCGTCCTTCTGCGCCGCCGCGGCGGCCGCGGCGGCCGGGTCGGGTGCCCGCGCCGCCTCGCGTGCCGCGAGGGCCGGCTGCGCGAGTTCTTCCAGCTTCCCCGGTGCGCCGAGCGCCTCGACCGCGACGAGCAGGATGTCCGGCTCGGGATCCGGGATGGCGCCGCGCCAGACGAGGACGAGCTGCTCCTCGTCGGGCAGAACAACGATGGTGTCGAGCGCCAGGGAATGCTCCTCCGCCGGGCCCTCGCCGCGCAACGCGACGGCGCGTGGCCGCATGCCGGGAAGGGCGGTGGCAAGCACCGGATGCCGCGGGTGCAACCCGTGCAGGACCAGCGTCTCGTCGCCGCGCGGGTGGTCGCCGGCCTGCTGCTCGATGGGCGCCACATTGTGGAAGGCGGGATCGAAGTCGTCGGGCGGCAGCGGCGCGCGGAACAGGCTCCAGCGCTGGTCACGCGTGCCGGCGAGCCTCTGGCGCGCCGGGAAGAAGGCCGGCACCGGGCCGAAATTCGCCGGTTCCGGCCGGTCGGCACGCGTGCGGATCAGCTGCTCCGGACGCTCGATCTGTGGCAGGAGGCAGCGGCCGGATGCGTCCGGCTCGATGCCTCGGCCGAAGGGGTTGCGCGGGTCGGATAGGCCGCCGAAGGCCAGTTCCCACCGCAGCGGCACCGTCAGCCTCGGCTCCGCCGGGCTCGGCTCGCCGGCTGCGGTCCAGAAGCGCGGCCCGAAGACCCGGAGCCGCCGCGAGAGCGGGCCGCAGTCGAAGCCTGCCTCCCACGAAGGCAGCGGCTGGCCGCCCGGCGCGTGGGCGTGCCCGATGACGAGGACATCGGTGTGCGGCTTGGGCGGCGAGAGATCGGACGGCCAGCGTGGCGAGCGGCCGAGCTCGTCCATATGGGGCATCTCGCCTTCGATGGGCCGCTGTGCGTCGCGTGGCAGAACGACGCAGGGTTTGTCAGGTGCCAGCGCAAAGGTGCCCTTCACGATCAGCGTCGCCATCGTGCTGCCGGCCGACAGGTCGGGCGGGACGAGGGTGACCGTCAGGCCGGTCTGGTCGATGAGACGCATCTTCGCTCCAGGCAATACACAGGGCCCGCCGCGCCGTGTACGGCGCGATGCGGATGGTCGCGGCGGGCCGCGGGTCAGGCGACGGTTGCAGCGGCCCGGCAGGGATGGGCTGCGCGCCCGCCCAGCCGGGTAGCCGTCACGCCTTCGGCGCGCGCCAGTCGTCGGAGCCGGAGGTGCCGCCGATTTCGTGCGTCACGTCGATCTTGCGATAGGTGAAGGCCAGCTCCTCCATGTCGCGGTACTGTCCGTTCGCCGGATCGAGCGCCGGGGGAGTGTGCTGCCGGTAGTTCACCAGCACCGCGTCAGTGAACTTGACGGTGTAGTACTTCTCCTGCTTGCCGCTGGTGGCAGTGCGAAAGAAGCTGGCCTCAAGCTGCAGCACCTCGCCGGAAGCGATGGCTTGCAGCAGCATCGGCGAAGCCTTGTCCACGTATTTCAGGATCTTCGCCGGCTGGTGCACGCGCTGGCCGGTCACCTGGCCGCTCTGAGGGTCGCGCGGCAGCGCCACTTCCACCGTCAGCGACTGGCAGAAGCATTCGTCCTCGTGGCCCTCCTGGTAGATATTGCCGACGCTGTCGGCGGTGAAGGCCCCCTTCGAGATGTCGCCCTGCGTGGCGCCGGTGATCTTCACGTAGCATGGCTGAGACATGTTGGTCCTCCTCCCGGCATGTTGCGGTTTCCGGTCCCGGACGCGGGAGTCATCCGGGCAGGCTTGCCAGGGGAACAGCAACTGCCGTGCCAGAGCCAAAGGCGGCACGGCAAGCCGGACTTCTTGCGGCTGCCGCCACGCCTCGGCGGAGACCGCGCGGGAAAGCTGTGAGGTGTTCCGCCCACCTGTGCAGGTCTCCGCACAGGTACGGCGGCATCAGGCCTCGCCCGCCGGGCAGAGATGCTCGCGCGCGGGATCGCCGAGCCAGGAGGTGAAGCCGAGGCGGGTCGCACCGAGCGTCGCGCCGGGGCTCTCGCCCGCCGCGAGGCATAGCTCGACCTCGATCCGCACAGGCTCCGGCACGACCATGCGCAGGAGAGCGGACAGCTCCGCGCGGCGCACGCCGCCCGGAAGCAGCGCGACAAAGGCGGCGAGGCGCAGCGGCCCGATGCGCAGCCGCGCGCGCCCGGCGATATCCGGCACGCGTGCGCCCAGGACCGCTTCCCCGAGCCGCGCGCCGGGCGTGCCGAGCCGGGCGAGCTGGTCCTCCGGCACGGCGGTGTGCGACGGCAGCCATTCCTCGACCACCGCCTCGGCGTCGAAGACGGCCCGCACCGCGGCGGCAAGCGTTGCCGGCCCCCGCGCATACTCGGCGAGCAGCCCGGCGAGCGGCAGCAGCCGCGCGGGATCGAGGCCCGGCCGCGTCCCCGGCACCACGCCCGCCAGGGCCAGCGCCGCGGTGGAGGGGATGTCGGAGGCATCCGGCCGCCACAGCATCTCCGGATGGCTGTCGCGCCAGGACCGCCACAGCAGCGCGACGAGCGGGTGGCCGAAGAGGTCGAGCAGGTCACGCAGATTGCGTGCCCCGAGCTCCTGCCGCGCGATACGCTCGGTCCAGCCGGGTGGCAGGGGCGAGGACGGCCCATATAGCCCGAGGAAGGTCACCTCCATCTCAACCGGCCACTCGCCGGTGCCAGCCGCCAGGGAGGCGACTTCACCGGCCGGGAAGCCGAGGGATGGGAAGGAACGGAACAGCACGCTCTCCTCGGCCGGCGAGCCGAGAGTCCCCGTGGGACGCCGCCCCGCAGCCCGGCCAGCGGCGTCGAGGGCACGCACCGCCTCGGTGAAGGCAGGCGCCTCGCCAAGCCAGGCAAGCGCCGCCTGCATCTCCGGCGGCGCCGCCGGCGTCATTTCAGCCCGGTCCGGATCGCTCACGGTATGGGCGCCTGGCCAGCGCGGATCGGCCAGCGCATTTCGCTGCGCGTCTCCTCGCCCACCACCACGAGGCGCGAGACCGTATTGATCGCCGCCCGGGTCGCCAGGAAGGCGTCGAGGGCGGTGCCGAAGAGCCAGGCGCCAGCGATGCCGCCGAAACCGCTCTCCGCCACCACGAGCCGGATCTCCCGGCCATGGACGGGCACGCCCTTCACGACGGTGGACAGCGGATGGGCGGAGATGCTGCGCAGGCCATCGAGCAGCAGGCGCAGGCGCTGGCGCTCCGGCTCCTCATGCAGCGCACGGAATGCGTAGGCCGAGAGAAGGGCGCGCAGCGCGCCGAGATCCGTAACCGGCTGCATGGCCCGTGACAGGCCCGCGACGAGGCGCCACATCAGGTCGCCGCCCAGGGGCGGGGCGGCCTCCGGCGTCACGGGCACGACATTGCGCACGCCGAGGCCGGGCGGGCAGCCCGGCCCCGCCTGGTCCAGCGCACCGAGCGGGATCCGCCCCGCAGCCTCGCCGTCGGTGCAGGTCAGGGAGAGGGTGATCGCATCCACGGCCGGCAGCACGGCGGCCCCGTCGCCGCCGACGAAGCTCACCCACATATCGGCGCCACGGCCAACCACGGCGGGGCGGAGGCGAACCATCCGGAAGAGTCCCGCCGCCCCGGACCGTGCATGCTCATAGGAGGCAAAGGCCGGAAAGGCCAAACGTTCGGCGCGCCCCTGGATTCGCCCCTCTGCCGCATCCACGGAGTGCACGCGCATCTCGGCGTGCCCGTCCTGCGGCTGCACCCGATGCTCGAACCGGTCTGGGCTCGGCAGCAGGGGACGGGCGCTCATCGGGAACAGGTTCAGCGCCGGCACGCAGTTGAGCTGCAGGTGCTCCGCCGTCGGCCGCGCGGGCAGGTCCGGCCTGCGGTCGAGGCGGAACTCCCAGACCAGCCTGGTGCCCTGCAGCCGCTCCGCCCCCGGCACGGCCGGCAGGTCGAGGAACAGCATCCGGGCCGGGAAGGCGAGATATTCCTGGATCACCCGATAGCCAGGGAAGCCATTGTCGGGCCAGGGCAGCACCGCCTCCTCCAGCCCGGCATGGCGCAGCGCCGTGGAGGGCACCGACAGCCACCGGGTGCCGTCGCCAACGCGGACCCCGACGCAATGGCGGAGGAGGGCGTGGAGGAGCTGCGGCCCGGGCTCGGGCTCCCGGGGGCCGTGCAGAAAGAGCCGCACGCTCCGATGGGCGAGCTGCGCCGCCGTGGCACCGGCCGTGGCCTCCAGCTGCAGCGTCAGGGTGGCGGAGGCCGCGCGTTCCTCCAGTTCGAGCGCAGCCACACGGGCCGGGACGAGCGGCATCGCATGCGCCGTGCGAAAGCGGCATGTAATGCCGTCCACCGGCCGGGACGAAACCTGGGCGCCGGCGGGCACCATCGCCTCACCCCCCGCCTGCGGCGCGTCGAAGCGGAGCACGGTGAGGGACGGGAGCGGCCGCAGGTAGTGCGGCCAGAGCATGCCGATCAGGCCCTGCGCGAGGTCGGGCAGGTGCTCCTCCGCCCGCTGGCGCAGCCGACCCGTGAGGAAGGCGAACGCCTCCATCAGCCGCTCGACATCGGGATCGTTGGCACGGCTGCCGAGCAGTGGCGCGACGTCCGGGTTAGCGCGGCTGAACGCTTCGCCCAGTTCGCGGAGATAGGCGAGCTCGGCCTCGTAGTGCTGGCGCATGGTGGTCACGCTCATGCGGTCAGCGTCACCTTGCCGTCGTCGTTGATGCAGGTGGAGAAGGCGACCTGCTCCTGCCGGTCGCCGAGACGGAGTTGCGCCTGGATCAGGAAGGCAAGGGTGAGCGGGTCCTCCGGGTTGGGCAGGTGGCGGACGGAGATGCCGTCCAGCCGCGGCTCGAAGCGGCGGATCTGGTCGGCGATGGCGCCCCGGAGAATCTCGATCGCGGCCGGGAAGCGGTCCACCAGGCCGTTGATGTCCGGCATTCCATAGTCGGCCCGCAGCGGGATGGCCCCCTGCCGGATGTTGAACAGCTCCCGCAGGTGCAGCAGGACGTCAGCCAGCACGGCCGAGGGGTCCGGGCGCGGCGTCGCCGGCTCCCCCCCCTTTATCACGCGCTCCACCAACCGATGCTCGAACATGGCTTCCCCGCTCGCCTGGGGAGCCTACACGACCTTGCGCGGACCTGGAATGGTTCGGCAGGCGGAGCCCGCCTGACGGGGGCCGCTTGCGGCACGCGGCTTGCTTGCTTGGCCACAAGAGGGCCCTCAAGTGGCCGCCACACTTGGGATGGGAGCCAGAGGTGCTGCAGGACGAAACAACAGATCGCCCCGAAACCAGCGGCGATGCCGCGACAGCCGGGCATATGAGCTTCGGGCTCGCGGTCACTCCCCTGCCGGAGAGCGCCCGGCGCTACAACCCGGTACGGCTGGAGGCGACGGAGGAGATCGGCCGTCCCTACGAGGTGGTCCTTGACCTCGTCGGCAGTCCCGGGTCGCCCGACCTGCGGGCGAAGGACTTCCTCGGCCGCCCGCTGCAGGTGACCTACACATGGAAGTCGGCCGATTCCGGCGGGACGCGCCGCTGGAGCGGCATCGTCATGCGGTTCGCCTATATGGGAAAGGTCGGACCGAACGCCAGGCCCTGGTTCCGCGTCACCCTCGTCCCGCAGCTTGCCCTTTCCGGGCTCGGGCGCCGCAGCCGCGTCCTGGCCAAGGGCGAGGGCGGCGTCTACACGACGCCCAAAGACCTCCTGGCCTATGTGCTCAAGCGCCTCGGCGTGGACGCCGATCTCGGCCATGTGCAGAACGACGCCGCCCTCGCCTGCCCGCCTCAGGAATTCTTCATCCAGTTCGAGGAGAGCGACCTCGCCTTCGTCTCGCGTATCGCCGAGACCTACGGGATTTCCTACTTCTGGAAGCCTGCAACAGCCGAGGCCGCTTCCAGCCTGGTCTTCACCGACAACAATTTCGGATTCGGCACCTGCCTGAGCGATCCCCTCACGGTCGACGGAAACATCGGCACCTCTTCGCACTCCCGGGGCCTCAGCCGGCTGGAAATGCATTACGGGCTGCTGCCCTCACTCGCACGCGCCGTGGCCTGGCAACCGCCTACGGCGCCTGGCAAGGGGGTGGACGGCGTGGTCCGAACCGGCCAGTTTGCGCACCGGAATTCCGCTGCGTTGCAGGAGTTCGGTTATAAGTCGGCCACGGACTCAACGGTGGACGTTACCGCGCCGCTACCGACCGACGGCATCTGCGGCTGGAACGAGCCGGTGGTCAGCCCCGATCCGTCCTGGGACTCGGCCAACAAGGCTATGGACTGGGCGAATCACCTGGCGAAGATGCGGCTGGCAGAGGAGGCAATGCAGGCGATCCGGCTCCGTGCCTGCTCCAATCTCGACGAGTTCTTCGCGGGCGGCATTTTCACCTTACCTGCCAACCGCCTGCCCACCTTGCCGGCAGATACCGACGCTGATTTCCTGGTCACGGCCATCCGGCATCTGGTGCGCGTGCAAGGTGCGGACCTCGTGGACGGCGGGGCGAAACCAGGCAGCCGTGGGGCTTACGAGAACTGGTTCGAAGCCGTGGCGACGAGGCTCGGAACAGCACGGAACCTGGACTACCGCCCGCCGCGGCGCACCCCGGTACCGGCGCCTGCCATCCTGCGCACGGGCACACTGGTGGCAAGGCAGGACACACCCGCGACAAAACCGAATCTCGACGCCGAGGGACGCTATCTCGTTCTCCCCGATATTGCCGTCGAGAAAATCGAGGACAACCCGCGTCCGAACAGTCCCCCTACGGCGCTCACCGGCATTCGCATGCCGCTGCTGGCTGCCTATGGCGGCGCGCCGGTCGGCTCACCCGCCGTGGCCACCGGCATGCACCTGCCGCTGCACCCCAAGCAGACCGTGCTGGTCAGCTTCGCTGCCGGGCTGGAGCGGCCCTTCATCGCCGGCCTCCTGCCGGATAAATACCAGCCGAGCCCGGTGAACGCCGACACCTGGTCCCAGGGAATCATCCGCAGCGCCTCAGGGATCACCGTGCGTATCACCGACAACGTCTAAGCGTGGGATTGGCCATTCAGACCGCAGCGGCAAGCGAGCCGCGGCCATGTGCTCGCTCATCGGCACAGCCAAGCTGAATGGCGCCGACCCGTGGGCTTGGCTCGCCGACGGCCTGGCCCGCATCGCCGACCATCCCGTCTCGCGCCTGCACGAACTGCTGTCGTGAAACTGGCACACTGACAAGTATGGTCAGCCGCCCGTAGTTGAGCGTTGCGAGAGCACGCTCGCCGCCTGTCTCCGGAGCATGGCTGCCTGCCCTCACCCTGCTCGCTCAGCCGCATGCAGGAAGTTGAAATGCCGCTCGTACTGGCTCAGGACATCCGCGATCAGTTCGTCCCGTCCATAGCCCATCACGTCATAGTCCTGCCCGCCCTCGCGCAGGAACACCTCGGCCCGGTAATAGCGGTCGCGCTCATTGCCGGGCCGGGCCTCGCGGTGGAAATAAGCGAAGTCGGGCAAGGTGAAGCCACGCGCCCGGATGCCATAACGGAACTCCTCCCGCGCGCCCGGCATGGCAACAAGGCGGATGCGGTCATCGTCCTGCGTTACGATGGTTTCGACGCCCCGCGACCGAAGCTCTCGGGACACTGCCTCGAGAGCCGGCGCCGCGACCTCGGCCAGGAAGGCCATGGCTTCCGCCCGCGATGGGTGATGCAGAATGGTGTGGAGCTGTTTCTGCCAGGACCTGTTCCGGCCCGCCGCGATTGCCGGCGCCTGGGGAATTGAGGCCCGCAGCATCTCCAGGCGAAGCGCCTTGAGCAGCCCATAGCACATTGCCAGCATCACGACGGTGAAGGGCAGCGCGCTGGCAATGGTTGCGGTTTGCAGGCTCTTCAGCCCGCCGGCAAAGAGCAGGACAGCGGCCACGGCGCCGGAGAGCACGGCCCAGAACACCCGGCGCCAGACAGGTGTCTCCTCGGCGCCGGCCGAGGTGATGGAGTCGATGACCAGTGCCGCCGAGTCCGCCGAGGTCACGAAGAAGGTGACCACCAGCAGCGTGGCGAGTGCCGAGCTGACCCCGGCCAGGGGAAATTGCTCGAGAAAGGCAAAGAGCGCGAGCGGTACGCTGCCGGCGACCGTCTCCGAGACGGTGTCGGTGAGGCCCGAGGTCTGCAGCCAGATGGCCGTGTTCCCGAACACCGTCATCCATATCAGAGTAAAGCCCGTCGGCACGAAGAGGACGCCGAGCACGAATTCGCGGATGGTCCGGCCGCGTGAAATGCGCGCGATGAACATGCCGACGAAGGGCGACCACGAGATCCACCAGGCCCAGTAGAACAGCGTCCAGCCCGCGATCCAGTCGTTCGGCTCATAGGCGTAGAGCATGAAGGTGCGCGGGATGAAACTGTCGATGTAGCCGCCCGTGTTCTGCACCAGCGCCTTCAGCAGGAAAACCGTCGGCCCCACGGCCGCGACGAAGAGGAGCAGGAGGGCCGCAACCGCCATGTTGAACTCACTGAGCCGGCGGATGCCGGCATCCAGGCCAAGACCCACCGATATGGTCGCCATGCCGGTGATCACCACGATCAGCACCACCTGGACCGTCAGCCCCTCGGGGATGCCGACGAGATGGGTGAGGCCGGCATTGATCTGCAGGACCCCCAGGCCGAGGGAGGTGGCGACGCCGAAGACGGTGCCGAGCACGGCGAAAATGTCGATGGCTTTGCCGATCGGCCCGTTGATGCGCTTCCCGAGCAGCGGGTAGAAGGCCGACCGGACCGTCAGCGGCAATCCGTGCCGGTAGCCGAAATAGGCGAGCGCCAGCCCAACCACGGCGTAGATCGCCCAGGCGTGCACGCCCCAATGGAAGAAGGTGAGGCGCATGGCCGCCCGTGCGGCCTCAACCGTGCCGCCCTCCCCAGTGGGCGGCGTCGTGAAGTGCAGGATCGGCTCGGCCACCCCGAAGAACACCAGGCCGATGCCCATTCCCGCGCTGAAGAGCATCGCGAACCAGGAGCCATAGCTGAAGTCGGGCTCGGAATGATTGGGCCCCAGCTTGACCTCGCCGTGGCGGCTGATCGCCAGATAGAGGACGAAAAAGAGGAAGATGGCCACCGAGAGCAGGTAGAACCAGCCGAGATCGGCCATGATCCAGGTCTGTATGGCGGTGAAGACCTCGCCAACTGTTTCCGGTGCGATCACGCCACAGAGAACGATAGCGACGACCAGTGCGGCCGAGACAAGGAACACCGCCCCCACAGCGTTCGCGGAGGCGGTTCGGCGTGCAGGTTTCGTCGTTTCAGGCATGCACTCTCACCTCTGTCAGGCTGCGGCAGCTATACCGGGACCGGTTCGACATCCTGCACACAGCGGGCAGATAGACAGGCCTGACAGTCGGGCCCGGCCGGGCCATGAATGTCCCGAGCGGGTCTTGGCTAGAAACCGGCCCAGATGGCGTCAAGCCTTGCCCAAGCGGATCGTGGTCTGCACACTGGCTCCCACCTCTTCCTTGGGGGCGACGCCCAGCAGTGTGGCATGCTGCGGCACTTCTCGCGCCGTATCATCTGCACTGGTTCGCGGAGATCGGTTCCGGCCAGCACAAGCGGTGCCGTGGCTCGGCCCTGACCATACGCAACGCTGCCGGCGTCACGCATGTTCTGCAGGAGATGGTCGGCGACGCATTCAGCGCCCGGTGTTCCTGCTCCCCAGGATAGTTCCAGGGGTGGCGCAGCATCGAGAACGGGTCGAGTTGTGGCCGGTCATGCCGGGTCCTGAGCATCCAGGTCCGTCCGACAGTGGCCCGCGTCCGGCACCAGGCAACGCACATGCGGCGCGAGGGATGCTGCACCGCCGGTCATTCGTGCCAAGCCGCCCGGATGCACTGAACCGCTGAGTTCCGTTGCTGCCGCGGCCAGTCCCAAGCCGAGCAGGTCCCGGGCCAGGCAAAGCGCGTCATCGAAGGTCAGGTCATGGACCGCCGCGATGGGCCGCAGCCTGTGGCAGGCAGCCTCGACAGCGCCAAGTTGGGCCACCACGCCCCTTGCCACCAGAGGCCAGCTGTCCCTGCGGGTGCGCCGCCGGGCGACCAAGTTCCGGGCGGCCTGCCCGGGCGGCGTAGCCAGGCAGAGGATGTGCAGAGTGTGCCTGTGCGCCAGCGAAGCGGACCGTTCGTGTTCAGCGCTGAGGGTGGAGCCCTCGAAGAGCACGTCATGCCCGGCGGCGGCCCAGGCATCCGCCAGCCGGAACGCCTCGTCCAGGCCGCCATCCTTGGCGGAAATGGTGTCGCAGCCACCGGAGATCCTCTCGTAATGCCCGAGCACGACCAGGGGGCGGCGGCCGAGAGGGTGGCGGAGCCGGTAGCCGATTGGTCGTCCACGCCCGACGCGGTGGATCGGCTCCCCCCGATCGCTCTCACCCCACCCGTAGTCTGCCAAGATTCGCCGAACGAATTCCGTTTTTCCCGACCCGTTCGTGCCCCTCGGGTTGATGATCAGTCCCACGCCTGAGCCCTTTTGCTTCCGTCGCCGCTGGCTCTCAGGGATCATCAGTCCTGTGCTCGGTGAACCGAAAAATTCGGGAGGAAGTCAGCTCCGGCGCCGCCGGGAACCCAATCTTTGCGCCACTGGCGGCGCCTGCATGCCTCGCCTCGGCGAGGAGGAATGGCCGCGCGAGTTTGCCTGGTAGTTCCAGCCCAAGGACGGCTATTCCTGGGCCTGCGACTCCGGGGACCGTGAAACGCCCGGCTTCGCCGAACGCGGCCGGCACGCCGGTGCCGATCATACGCCGGATGCACAAGGCCATCGCGACATGATGGCCGATCCGGAGGCCGCCGCAGGCACGTGACGCAGACGGGCTTCGCCCTGGTGACCCAGGCCAGGCCCGAGGAGACGATGGCCATGCACTGCGCCGAATTCGAGAAATGGGGCTCGAATTTGCAAATGGCCGGCATGCAGATGGACTGATGCCGGGCATCCGGACGCTGTCGCAATCTTGCGCAATCGCACCCAGCCGGCATAACATTAGGACGCATGGATCAGGGGATATACTACCGGGCATGGGCGTCCTGAAATCATCCACATGTCGAGAGGCCCAGCCCGTGCCGTTCGACGCCGCCTCACTGCGGGTGGTCCCGCGGCGCCATCCCGGGCGCTGGCTGGCCACCATTCTCGTCCTGCTCGTTCTCTTCGCCATCATCCGCGCGTTTGCGCTCGGGCAGATCGACTGGCACGTCGTCGGCCAGTACCTGACGGCGCCGGTGATCCTGGCCGGCCTGGTCAATACCGTGGTGATGACGGTCTGCGCCATGGCTCTGGGGCTGGCCCTGGGTGTCCTCTTCGCCATCATGGCCATGTCGCCGAACCCGGTGCTGGTCGCCTCGGCGCGGGGCTATATCTGGTTCTTCCGGGGCACGCCGCTGCTGCTGCAACTGTTACTCTGGTTCAACCTGGCCCTGGTCTTCCCGCGCATCGGCATTCCGGGGATCTGGGATGTCCGCACGGTGGATGTCATCACGCCCTTCGTGGCGACGTGGCTCGGCCTCGGCATCAACCAGGGCGCCTATACGGCGGAAGTGGTGCGCGCCGGCATCCTCTCCGTGGACCGCGGCCAGACGGAGGCGGCGCAGGCGGTCGGCATGACGCGCCTGCAGGCCCTGTTCCGCATCGTGTTGCCGCAGGCGTTGCGCGTGATCGTGCCGCCGGTGGGGAACGAGGTGATCAGCATGGTGAAGCTGACCTCGGTGGCAAGCGTGATCCAATTTTCGGAGATCCTGCGCAACGCCCAGACCATCTACTACGCCAATGCGCGGGTGATCGAACTGCTGATCGTGGCCGCGATCTGGTACCTGATCACGGTGACCATCCTGAGCATCGGCCAGGCATTGCTGGAGCGGCGGCTGGCGCGCGGCGTCGTGGCCGCGGGACGGGAGGCATGAGGCATTCCGATCCCGCCATCCCGATGGTGGCGGTCCGCAATGTCACCAAGCGGTTCGGAGCCGTGCAGGCACTTGCCGGCGTCAGCCTGGATGTGGCGCGGGGCGAGGTCGTCTGTCTGCTTGGCCCCTCCGGCTCCGGCAAGTCCACCCTGCTCCGTTGCGTCAACCATCTGGAGCGGCCGGATTCCGGGGCCATCTGGGTTGGCGGCGAGCTGATCGGCTACCGGCAGGACGGCAACCGGCTGCTGGAACTCTCCGATGCCGAAGTGGCGCGGCAGCGGCGGCGCTGCGGCATGGTCTTCCAGCGCTTCAACCTGTGGCCGCATCTGACCGTTCTGCAGAATGTCATGGAGGGACCGCTGCGCGTCCTGCGCCTGCCGCAGGCCGAAGCAAGGGCCAGGGCCGAGGCCCTGCTCGCCCGCGTCGGGCTGGCCGATAAGGTGGGGGCCTGGCCCGCGCAACTCTCCGGCGGGCAGCAGCAGCGGGTCGGCATCGCCCGCGCGCTGGCAATGGAGCCGGAAGTGATGCTGTTCGATGAGCCCACCTCGGCCCTCGATCCCGAATTGGTCGGGGAGGTGCTGGGCGTCATGCGCGACCTGGCTGCCACCGGCATGACCATGCTTGTCGTCACCCATGAGATCGGCTTCGCGCGGGAAGTCGCCGACCAGGTCATCTTCATGGATGCCGGGGCCGTGGTGGAGGCGGGCCCGGCCGCCCGGGTGCTGACCAAGCCTGACCATCCACGCACGCGCGACTTCCTCGCCGCCGTCCTGGCCTGACGCGGCATGACACAGTCCAAGGAGACCCAGATGCGCCGCCGTTCCATCCTGCTCGCGGGCCTGCTTGCCCTGCCGCTGCTGCTCCCCTCCCTGCCTGCAATGGCGCAAGGCGACACGGGCGCCATCCCGTTGCCAGACCGCATCCGCCGCGCGGGCAAGCTGGTGGTGGCCACCTATCCGAATTACCCACCGCTCACCTTCCGCGATCCGGCTACCAACCAGCGCCTCGGCTTCGATGTCGAACTGGCCGAGGCGATCGCGAAGGAGCTAGGCCTGAAGGTCGAATGGCAGGAGATGCCCTTCGTCCAGTTCTTCCCCTCCTTGCAGACCGGCCGGATCGACATGGCCATTGATGGCATCAGCGATCTGCCGGCCCGGCGCGGGCCGATCGACTTCATCGACTATCTCCGCACCGGCGCGCAATTCTACACGCTCGATTCCAACAGCGGGATCCGCAGCCCGGCGGATCTCTGCGGCAAGCGGGTCGGTGCCAGCCGCAGCACCAACTGGCCACGCAACATCGAGGAATGGTCGCAGGCCAATTGCGTGGCCAAGGGCAAGCCGGCCATCACCGTGATCGGCACCGAAGGCTCGATCGATGCCCGCACCCAGCTCCGCACCGGGCGGATCGACGGCGCCGTCCAGGGCAATGAGACGCTGGGCTGGCTGCAGCAGACCGAGCCGGGCGTCTACCGCACCCTCGGCGAGCCCATCACCGAGAA
>Ga0182742_1000694_pt1 | contig 49538 bp, 44 predicted proteins | sample eDN5th37CBELigMG_FD_128880 | JGI IMG/M metagenome (GOLD analysis project Ga0182742, IMG submission 128880) | Enriched Miracle-Growth compost microbial communities from Emeryville, California, USA - eDNA 5th pass 37_C BE-Lig MG (version 2)... ...
GATCATGCGGAAATCGGCATCCGGGTCGACCGAGCCGTCCTTGGCGGGCAGATCGCGGATATGCCCGAAGGAGGCCAGGACCTCGTAATCCTTGCCGAGATATTTGTTGATCGTCTTGGCCTTTGCGGGCGACTCGACGACGACGACTTTCATGGACGACTTCCCGTAGATGGCCGCGAGCGGATGCTCAAAGTTTTGAAGCAGAAGACGGAGGTCGGTTCCGACCGTCCGAGGCGCGATAAGTGGTTTATGATCGGTAACAAGTCAAATCGGCCGCCCCGACCTGATCGTTACATGGTGACGAAAGCCCGCTCCAGCAAGGGGTTGAGGGCCTCCCCCAAATCATTGGCCCCGGTGATTCGGGCAGGCTGGGTGAGTCGCGTCAGGGCATAGCGCTCGGGGATGGGGGAGGGAGCCGAGCGCGCCAGGGCCGCCGCCGCCGCCAGGGTGAAGAGCCGCTCGGCGATGAACCGGGCCCTGGCCTCCGCATCGGGGGCTTGAAGGGCAAGGACGATGTCCCGGGCCGTCTCGGAGGCTCCCGGCAGCCCGCCCGCATCGGCCATGAGCCGCTCCAGGACGGAGGCCGCCAGCTCCGGCTCGCGGCCCTCGACACGCAGGAGGTCGAGGGCGATCACGTTGCCCGACCCTTCCCAGATCGCGTTGACGGGGGCCTCGCGGTACAGCCGGGGCAGGGGGCTCTCCTCCACGTAGCCGTTGCCGCCCAGGCACTCCATGGCCTCGTAGAGAAGCCGGGGCGCGGCCTTGCAGATGCCGAACTTGGCGGCGGGCGTGACGAGGCGGGCATAGGCCGCCTCGTGCTCGTCGCCCGCTGTGCGGTCGAAGCTGTGGGCCGCCCGGAGGGCGAGCGCCGTCATGGCCTCGTTCTCCAGGGCGAGGTCGGCCAGCACCATGCGCATGGCGGGCTGGTCGATGAGCTTCTTCTGGAAGACGCTGCGGTGGCGGGCATGGTGCAGGGCGAGCGCGAGCCCCATCCGGACCAGCCCGGCGGAGGCGACCGCGCAGTCGAGGCGGGTCAGCTGCACCATGCCGATGATGGTGCGCACCCCGGCCCCTTCCTCGCCGACGCGCCAGCCGAAGGCCTCCGCGAACTCCACCTCGGAAGAGGCGTTGGACCGGTTGCCGAGCTTGTCCTTGAGCCGCTGCAGGCGAAGGGCGTTCAGGGAGCCGTCGGGCCGGAAGCGGGGCACCAGGAAGCAGGTGAGGCCGCCCGGAGCCTGGGCCAGGACCAGGAAGGCGTCGCACATGGGGGCGGACATGAACCATTTGTGCCCGGTGAGCGCGTATTCGTCTCCCGCTATTCGGGTCGCGCGGGTGCTGTTGGCGCGCACGTCCGTCCCGCCCTGCTTCTCGGTCATGCCCATGCCGAGGGTGACGGCGCTTTTCTCCCAGAACGGGATGAACCGCGAATCGTAGTCCCGCGACCGGATCTTCGGCAGCCATTCCTTCAGCCGCTCGGGCGCGGCGGCCAGCGCCGCCGCCGCCGCGTGGGTCATGGTGAGCGGGCAGACATGGCCGCTCTCGACACCCGCCACCGTGTAGATTCGCGCCGCCCGCGCCACATGGGCATGGCCCGTCCCGGGCTCGTCCCAGGTCGACGAATGGAGCCCGTCCGCCATGCTGGCCCGCATGAGCGCGTGATAGGCCGGGTGAAATTCCACCGCGTCGATCCTGTAGCCCCGGGCATCGTGCGTGCGCAGCTTCGGCGGGTTCTCGTTGGCGAGGCGTCCGAGATCGAGCCGTTCCGCGCTGCCCCAGTCCTCGCCGAAGGCGGTGAGGCCCTCCGCCCCGGGATCGACGCCGTTGCCGGTCAGGGCGTCGAGGAGAGGCCGGTTGCCAGCGATGAGGTTCACGTCGCCGAAGGGCGGCGTCTGGTTGAGGATCTCGTGGGTCTGGAATGCGGACATGGCGGCGATCCCTGACGATTGTTCATTCATTCTAGGGTGGTGCCTTCGCTCGAGGATATTCCGTTCTCCGGCGTGAGGCGAGGAGGAAGGCCGAATCTCTCCCGGCCGTGCACCCTGACCGTCATCCTCCGCCCTCATCCCGAGGAGCAGCGCAGCTGCGTCTCGAAGGATGATCCGGTACATTCTGGAGACGCCCTCGTCCTTCGAGACGGTCACTGACGCGACCTCCTCAGGATAAGGGCCGCGGGGCTCTCACAGGGACGGTCATGACAAGGCTTGCTGCCTGCGAGCCGAGCGCCTATAGCGATGGCTTTAAGATGACAGACACCCCCCGAACCGTTTTTCCCCACCGGCATCTCCTCGGAATCGAGGGGCTGTCTCCTTTGGACATTCAGGCGCTGCTGGACCTGGCCGACAACCAGGTCGAGGTGAGCCGGCAGATCGAGAAGCGGAAAACGTCCCTTCGCGGCCGGACCCAGATCAACCTCTTCTTCGAGCCCTCGACCCGCACGCAATCCTCCTTCGAGATCGCCGGCAAGCGCCTGGGCGCCGACGTGATGAACATGGCGGTGGCGTCCTCCTCGGTGAAGAAGGGCGAGACGCTGATCGACACGGCGGCGACCCTCAACGCCATGCGTCCCGACATCATCGTGGTGCGCCACCACGCGGCAGGCGCGGTGCACCTCCTCGCCCAGAAGGTCGATTGCGCGGTCGTGAACGCGGGCGACGGGGCGCACGAGCATCCGACGCAGGCGCTCCTCGACGCCCTCACCATCCGCCGCAACAAGGGCCGGATCGAGGGCCTCACCGTGGCGATCTGCGGCGACATCCTGCATTCGCGCGTGGCGCGCTCCAACATGATCCTGCTCGCCGCGATGGGCGCGCAGGTGCGGCTCGTGGCGCCCACGAACCTCCTGCCGCCCGGGATCGAGCGACTCGGCTTCCCGACCTTCACGGACATGCGCAAAGGCCTCGAAGGCGCCGACATCGTCATGATGCTGCGGCTGCAGCACGAGCGCATGAACGGCTCCTTCGTGCCGTCCCTGAAGGAGTATTTCCGCTTCTACGGACTCGATCAGGAAAAGCTCAGCCTGGCCAAGCCCGATGCGCTCGTGATGCATCCGGGCCCGATGAACCGGGGCGTGGAGATTTCCTCCGACGTGGCGGACGGCGCCCAGTCGCTGATCCGCGAACAGGTCGAGATGGGCGTGGCCGTCCGCATGGCGGTGCTCGAGGCTCTCGCGAGCCATCTGCCGAACGGGTGAGGCGCGCGATGACCATGAAACCTCTTCTCTTCAAGAACGCGCGCCTCGTGGATCCCGATACCGGGCGCGAGGAGACGGGCGGCCTCCTCGTCCGCGACGGCGTGATCCGGGATCTCGGCGCGCAACTGACGGAAGCGGCAGACGCCGACGTGATCGACTGCGCCGGCCAGGTGCTGGCTCCCGGCCTCATCGACATGCGCGCCTTCATCGGCGAGCCGGGCGGGCCCTATCGCGAGACGCTGAAGAGCGCGGGCGAGGCCGCCGCCGCCGGGGGCGTCACGACAGTCGTGTCCATGCCGGACACGAGCCCGGTCCTGGACGATCCGGCGGTGATCGACTTCATCGTGCGCCGGGCGCGCGACACCTCCGTGGTCAACATCCTTCCGGCCGCCGCCCTCACCAAGGGCCTGAAGGGCGAGGAGATGGCGGAGCTCGGGCGCCTGAAGGAGGCTGGGGCGATCGCCTTCACGAATGGCGCGCGCTCCGTCACCAATGCCCAGGTGATGCGCCGCGCGCTCACCTATGCGGGCGATTTCGACGCGCTGATCATCCACCACGTGGAAGACCCCGACCTCGTCGGGCAGGGCGTGATGAACGAAGGAGAGTTCTCCTCCCGCCTCGGGCTTCCCGGCATCCCGCGCGAGGCCGAGACCATCATGCTGGAGCGCGACATGCGCCTCGTGCGCCTCACCGGCGCGCGCTACCACGCGGCCATGATCTCGACCGCCGATTCGGCCGAGATCGTGCGGGCCGCGAAGGCGAGGGGCCTGCCCGTCACCTGCGGCGTCTCCATCAACCACCTGTCGCTCAACGAGAACGATATCGGGGATTACCGGACCTTCCTGAAGCTCTCGCCGCCCCTGCGCCACGAGGACGACCGGCAGGCGATGATCGAAGCCCTGGCCGACGGCACCGTCGACGTGATCGTCTCCGACCACAATCCACAGGATGTGGAGAACAAGCGACTGCCCTTCGCCGAGGCCGCCGACGGGGCCGTGGGGTTGGAGACGCTGCTCTCGGCGGCGCTGCGCCTCGTGCACTCGGATCGCATTCCGCTGCCGAAGCTCCTGCGCGCCATGTCCACGAAACCCGCGGAAATCCTCGGTCTTCCGTCCGGGCGCCTGAAGATCGGCGCGCCCGCCGACCTGATCCTGTTCGATCCCGATGCGCCCTATGTGCTCGACAAGCGCGACCTGAAATCGCTGTCGAAGAACACGCCCTTCGACGAGGCCCGTCTGGAAGGACAGGTGACGATCACGCTGGTTGCAGGCAGGATCGTGTTCGACCGACGTTCGACGTGACGAGAAGCGAATGCCTGAAGAACTGAACATGCTGTATCTGCTGGGGGCCCTGGTCTTCGGCTATCTCCTCGGCTCCATCCCGTTCGGGGTGATCTTCACCCGCATGGCGGGGCTGGGGGACATCCGCAAGGTCGGCTCGGGCAATATCGGCGCGACCAACGTTCTGCGCACCGGCCGCAAGGGCCTCGCGGCCGCGACCCTGCTGGGCGACGCCCTCAAGGGCACGGCCGCCGTGCTGATCGCGGCACGCTGGGGCGAGCACGCGGCGAGCGTCGCCGCCCTCGGGGCCTTTCTGGGCCATCTTTATCCGGTCTGGCTCCGGTTCAAGGGCGGCAAGGGCGTCGCCACCTTCATCGGCGTGCTGATCGGCCTGAACTGGATCGCCGCGCTGGTCTTCGGGGCGATCTGGCTGGGCGTCGCCTTCGCGTCCCGGTATTCGTCGCTCTCCGCCCTGGTCGCCAGCGCCGCCTCGCCGGTCGTGCTCTGGTTCCTCGGGCAGCCTGCCATCGCGGCCATGGCGGTGGTCCTCGTGGCGCTGCTGTGGTGGAAGCACAGCCCGAATATCAGCCGCCTGCTTGCCGGGACCGAGGGCAAGATCGGCCAGAAGGGCTGATCCCGTGATCCTGACGGACGAGCAGCGGCTCGACTGGCTCCGGCTGATCCGGTCGGAGAGCGTGGGGCCGCGCACGTTCCGCGCCCTCGTCAACCGGTTCGGCGGTGCGGCCGCGGCCCTCGACGCCTTGCCCGATCTGGCGCGGCGCAGCGGGCGCCCGTCGCTGAAAGTGGCGAGCCGGACGGAGGCCGAACAGGAAATGGCCGCCGCCGCCCGCCTGGACGTGCGCTTCATCGCCATGGGCGAGCCCGATTACCCGAAGACCCTGCAGGCCATCGATACCGCGCCGCCGCTGATCGCCGTTCGCGGCTCGGCGGATGTGCTCGCGCGGCCAGCGGTCGGCATGGTCGGCTCCCGCAATGCGTCCGCCTCCGGGCTTGCCTTCGCAGAGCGCCTTTCGCGGCAGCTGGGGGAGGCGGGCTACGTTGTCGTGTCGGGCCTCGCCCGTGGCATCGACACGCGGGCGCACAGGGCGACCCTGGAGACCGGCACCGTCGCGGTCCTCGCCGGCGGCCAGGACAGGGTCTATCCGTCCGAGAACGAGGCGCTCCTGCGCGCCATCGTGGATCAGGGCGGGGCCGTGGTGTCGGAAATGCCCATGGGGTGGGAGCCGCGCGGGCGCGATTTCCCGCGCCGCAACCGCATCATCTCCGGGCTGTCCTACGGGGTCGTGATCGTGGAGGCGGCGCGCCGCTCCGGCTCGCTCATCACCGCCCGCTTCGCCCTGGAGCAGGGGCGGGAGGTCTTCGCGGTCCCGGGATCGCCCCTCGATCCGCGCGCCGAGGGCACCAACGACCTCATCCGGGAGGGGGCCACCCTCTGCGCGGGCGTCGAGCACATCACGAGCGTCCTTGCGCCGCTGATCGCATCGGCCCCCCGGGACGAGACGCAGGCCGAGGAGCCTCATCGCCTCCTCGGCAGCGAGGAATTGTGGGACGAGCTGGATCTGCCGGAGATCCCCCGGGCTCCCGTGGGATCGGTCCCGCCTGCCGCCGGGATCCACCATGACCGGCCGGACACGGCCGACGGGCTGCTCGAACTGCTGGGGCCGTCGCCGATCGCCATCGACGATCTGGCGCGCCAGTCCGGATTGCCGATCCGCGCCGTCCAGATGGCCCTGCTCGAACTCGAGGTCGCGGGGCGCCTGGAGCGCCACGGGGGCAATGCGGTCTCCCGCGCGCCGAGCCGCTGATCCTCCAAGCCGCTGATCCTATTGTTTCCGTCCGTCCGTCTGCATGGCTCGCGCGGCCTCGAGCCTGGCCATGTCGAGGAGATAAGCCAGCAGATCGAGCTGGGTCTGTCGCGCGAGATAGGCCAGCTCCGCCGTGAATTCGGCGATGAACTGCGCCGTCTCGGCCGAGTTCATTCCTGTCCGGCCGGGTCCCCTAGCCGCATCGGCGGCCTCCTGGTCGCGCAATGGAGGAGTGGGAAGGACGTGACGCGGAGCTTTGGACATAGAGATGCAATCGTGCCTCTGTTTCAGCGACACATTATCCGCACAACCTTAAATGATACAAGGTCTGTTTATATGACTATAGGTTGTATTTTTACGGGGAGCATCAACCCAGAAGCGAGATCATGAGGGGCATGGAGCCCAGCGCCAGAAGGGTCTGCAGGGTCAGGATCTCGGCCATGAGGGGGGCGTTGCCGCCCATCTGGCGCGCCAGGACGTAGCCGGCAGCGGCGGAGGGCACCGAGGCCGCGATGATCGTCACGAGCAGGTCGCTGCCGCCGACACCGGCCGAGCGGGCGATGGTCACCGCGAAGACCGGCATGAGAAAGAGCTTGCAGGCCGTCGCCAGGGCGTGGGGGAGGCCGGGCTTGGCCAGGCGCCGGATATCGAGGCCGGCCCCGACGATCAGGAGCCCCGCCGCCAGGGAGGCGCGTCCCATCAGGTCGATATAGGCGGCAAGCGGCTTTGGCAGGGGCGGCGCCAGCAGGTTGAGGGCAAGGCCCACGGCGCAGGACCAGATGAACGGATTCGTCAGGAACGAGCGCAGGATCTCCCAGGGGCTCTGCCGTGTCCTGCCGGCGAAGCGGATGAACACGTAGAAGGCGAGCAGGTTCAGGAGCGGCACCATGGCGGCGATGGCCACGGCGATCAGCGCGATGCCGCGCTGGCCGAACAGGCTTCCGGCCACCGCCAGGGCCACGAAGGTGTTCCACCGCGTAGCGCCCTGGAAGATCGACGTGAAGCTCGGGCCGTCGATGGCGGCATGGCGTTCGAGCAGGGGGCGGAGGGCCAGCGTGAGGCCCGCCATAGGCCCGCCATGAGCAGGATCGATCCCACGAGCGCGCCCCCGACCCCGAAAACGGGCACGGAGGCGAGGTCGGCGCGGGCGAGGGTGTCGATCACGAGGGCGGGGAAGAAGATCACATAGGCCGCCCGCTCGAGCCCGGCCCATTGCTGCTCGTTCACGAAACCGGTGATGCGGCACAGCCAGCCGGTGGCGATGATCAGGAAGGTCGGGACGAGGCTGGCGAAGACGGCGGACATGGATGCGCTTGGGAAGGTCGGGGCATGCCCGGCGAATGAAGGGTACAAGCCGCTTAAAGCGGAATCGGAGGGTCGACAAGCGCCGCCCAAGCTCGCATTGGACATGGGGTTCCAATGCTCCACTTTCTTTTCTCCCGCCGCGTCGAGGCCCTCATGATCCAGGTGACGAACAGCATCGCGCTCGATGAAGACGAGCTTCAGGAGAGCTTCATCCGTGCCTCCGGCCCCGGCGGGCAGAACGTCAACAAGGTGGAATCGGCGGTCCAGCTGCGCTTCGACGTGCGCCAGTCGCCGTCCCTGCCTGAGGACGTGAAGGCGCGCCTGGTGCGGATCGCCGGACGGAGGATGACGAACGACGGCGTGCTGATCATCACGGCCCAGCGCTTCCGGGCCCAGGAGCGCAACCGCGAGGATGCGGTGGCGCGCCTCGTGGAGATGATCCGTCAGGCCACGGAGCGCCCGAAGCCGCGGCGGCCGACGAGGCCGACCCTCGCGTCCAAGAAGCGCAGGCTGGAGGCGAAGGGCAGGCGCTCGGAGATCAAGAAGGGGCGCAGCGGGAAACCGGGCTTCGATTGAGGAATGGGCCTCGCGTCACCCTTGCAGGACGATCCCGCGGAAGCCGGCGACATCGGCGAAGATCGCAAGGAGGACCCCGAGGCCCACGAGAAAAAGCCCCGTCAGGAAGATCCAGATCGAGCGGTTGTAGCGCTTGAGCTCCAGACACGAGATCAGCAGCAGATCGGCCAGGGTCTTGATCTGGAGCAGGAGCCCCAGGGTGATCAGCGCGACGGAGACGAGATCCGAATGGGTCCATTCTCCCGGCAGGGCGGACCAGCGGCTCAGGAAGCCCAAGGAGAAGCCGACCACGATTCCGATGACGGTGATCGAGCCGTTTCGGAACGCGACTTCAACCAGTTCGCGCTCCTCCGCCTTCGTGAATTCCAGGGGATCGTCCGCCATGGCCAAGCCCGCCTCTCGCCAGAGGCGTGATCCTAAGGCCGGATTAAGGCATAGTTGGTGCCTGTCCGGCTTCAAGGTTCCGACGGGTAGGAATGGGTGCCCCCGCGATAATCGGCGACCGCATAGCGCCCGTCTCCGGTTGCCTCGGCGGCGCTGCGTGCGAGCGGCGCCTTGCCGTGCCCGCCCGGGATATCCAGGATGTAGGTCGGCTGGCAAAGCCCCGAGACGCGGCCCCGCAATCCCTCGACGAGCGCCTGTCCTTCCGCGATGGAGAGGCGAAAATGGCCTGTGCCGGGGGCGAGGTCCGGATGGTGCAGGTAATAGGGCTTGATGCGCGTCTCCACGAAGGCGCGCATGAGGGCGGCGAGGGTGTCCGGGTCGTCGTTGACGCCCTTGAGCAGCACCGACTGGCTCAGCATGACGATGCCCGCGTCCACGAGCCGGGCGCAGGCCGCGCGGGCGGCGGGGGTGAGCTCGCGCGGGTGATTGGCGTGGAGCGCCACGTAGGCGGTCTTGCCGCTCGCCTTGAGGGCCGCGATCAGGGCCTCGTCGATCCGCTCCGGCTCGACCACGGGGACGCGGCTGTGGAAGCGGACGATCTTCACGTGGCCGATGGCGGCGAGCCGCTGCATCAGCTCGGTCAGGCGGCGCGGCGACAGCACCAGCGGGTCGCCTCCGGTGAGGATCACCTCCCAGATCTCCGGATGCCCGGCGATATAGGCGAAGGCTGTGTCGAGGGCGTCGGGCGCGAGGGTGCCGAGGCCCTGCGGCCCCACCATCTCGCGGCGGAAGCAGAAGCGGCAATAGACCGGGCACACGTGCACGGCCTTCAGCAGCACCCGGTCGGGATAGCGATGGACGATCCCCTCGACCGGCGAATGGGCGAGGTCGCCGATGGGGTCCTCGCGCTCCTCCCGGGTCGTTGCGAGCTCCGCCATGTCGGGCACGAACTGGCGGGCGATCGGGTCGGCCGGGTCGTTGCGGTCGATCAACTCCGCCATGGCGGGGCTGATGGCGATGGCGTAGCGACCCGCGACGTCCTCGATCCCGGCGAGCCGTTCGGGCGCGACCAGCCCCGCCTCGACCAGCTCCGCGGGGGTGCGGAGGGTGCTCACGGGGCCGTCTCCGGAACGGGGGCCCAGATCACCTGGTCGATCCGGGACGCGCCGGTGGCGAGCATCACGAGCCGGTCGAAGCCGAGCGCGATGCCGCTGGCCTCGGGCATGTGGCTCAAGGCCGCCAGAAAGTCCTCGTCCAAGGGATAGCTTTCTCCGTAAACCCGCATCTTCTCGCGCATCTCCTCCTCGAACCGGCGGCGCTGCTCCCGCGCATCGGTGAGCTCCCCGAAGGCGTTCGCCAGCTCCACGCCGCAGGCGTAGAGCTCGAACCGCTCGGCCACGCGCGGATCCCGGGCGGTCGGCCGAGCGAGCGCCGCCTCGGCGACCGGGTATTCGTCGAGGATCGTGGCGCGGCCGAGGCCGAGATGCGGCTCGACCCGCTCCACGATGACGCGGCTGAAGAGGTCGGACCAGGTATCGTCCTCGGCCACGCGGATCCCGGCGCCGCGGAGGCTCGCGGCCAGAAGATCCCGGTCCGTGGCTCCGCCCGCGTCGATGGACGCCAGGAGGTCGATGCCGGCGAAGCGCCGGAAGGCCTCCGCCACGCTCAGCCGTTCGGGCTCCAGGAACGGATCGGTCCGCCGGCCCCGATAGGTGAGGGTGCGGGTACCCGCCGTCTCGGCCGCCAGGGCCAGCAGGGCGGCGCAGTCCCGCATCAGGACCTCGTAGCTCTCGCCCGCCCGGTACCATTCGAGCATGGTGAATTCCGGATGGTGCAGGGGACCGCGCTCCCGGTTGCGGTAGACATGGGCGAAGCAGGCGATCCGGGCCTCCCCGGCCGCCAGCAGCTTCTTGCAGGCGAATTCCGGCGAGGTGTGGAGATAAAGCGGCGTCCGCGACCCGCCGGGCCCAATGGCCTGCGTGGCGAAGGCATGGAGATGCGCCTCGTTGCCGGGCGAGACCTGGAGCGTGGCGGTGTCCACCTCCACGAAGTCGCGCGCCCCGAAGAAGCCCCGGAAGGCCGCCTGGATCCGGTTCCTTCCCAACAGGAAAGGGCGGCGGTCCGCGTGGACATGGGGCGTCCACCAGGGCGAGGCGGCAGGCGTGGCGTTTTCCATCGTGGAGAGCTTCCTAACACGTCAGGCTGGCGATTTGCGCCAAGATAGGCTAGTTGCGGCAGCGAAACCGAAATTCGGCGTCGCCGGAGCTGGGCTGCCCGACCCTGCGACGCGCCCCTATCTGTCACAAGGAACGCATCCCGTGAAGGTCATCGCCTCTTCGCTCCGCAAAGGCAATGTCGTCGACATCGACGGCAAGCTCTATGTCGTGCTCACCGCCCAGAACATCCACCCCGGCAAGGGCACGCCGGTCACCCAGATCGACATGCGCCGCATCTCCGACGGCGTGAAGGTGTCCGAGCGCTACCGCACCACCGAGCAGGTCGAGCGCGCCTTCGTGGAGGACCGCGAGCACACCTTCCTCTACGAGGACGGCGAGGGCTTCCACTTCATGAACCCGGAGACCTATGAGCAGGTCGCGGTTCCGGCGGACATCATCGGCGACCAGAAGCCCTACCTTCAGGAAGGCATGGCCGTGATGCTCTCGACCCATAACGGCGTTCCGATCGCCATCGAGCTGCCCGCCCGCGTCACCCTCGAGATCGTCGAGACGGAGCCGGTGGTGAAGGGCCAGACGGCGTCCTCCTCCTACAAGCCCGCCATGCTCTCCAACGGCGTGCGCACCATGGTGCCCCCGCACATCCAGGCCGGCACCCGCGTCGTGATCATGACGGAAGACGGCTCCTACGTGGAGCGCGCGAAGGACTAAAGGTTCTGGACGGGCGAGGGCGTCTCCCGTGCTCTCTGGATCACCCTTCGAGACGCAGCTTCGCTGCTCCTTAGGATGAGGGCGGAGGCAGGCCCATCACGTCATGGCCGGGCTTGACCCGGCCATCCACGTCTTGAGAACCACGCCGGTGCAAAGACGTGGATCCCCGGCACAAGGCCGGGGATGACGAACAGCCACCCCAACGCTCATCCTCAGACCTGCCCCGGACTTGATCCGGGGACGAGGGCGTCTCCAGAGCACGCTGGATCCTCCTTCGAGACGCCTGCTGCGCAGGCTCCTCAGGATGAGGTCGAGCTTCGGGAGCCCTCGGCCGCGACCATAACAGCTTGTAGGGCAGGGGCTTTCGGTGGACGTTCACCGGGTTTCCTGCCCTTTCCTTTATCCGTTCCCTTATCCGGAGACCGATTCCCCATGGCCAGCACTCCTTTCGCTCCCATCAATTCCCTCGTGGCGGATGTCGGCAGCCCTCCGATCCCCGAGGCGCAGGGCTGGACGCGGCGCTACGACGGCTCCTACGGGCCGCTGATCAATCTCTCTCAGGCGGTTCCCGGGAACGCGCCCCATGCGAGCTTCCTGGAACGTCTCGCCGCGGCTGCGGGCGAGGCCGCGACATCCCAGTACGGACCCATCAACGGCGATGCGCCCATCAGGGAGGCTTATGCGGCGGAGATGTCGCGTCTCTACGAGGGACGGATCGAGGCGGCCGACACGGCGATCACGGTCGGATGCAACATGGCCTTCTTCGCCGCCATGATGCTGCTGGCCCATCGCGGCCAGGCGGTGCTCCTGCCGACGCCCTGGTACTTCAACCACCAGATGAGCCTCGACATGCTGGGCATCGAGCCGCGCCCGCTGCCGTGCAAACCTGAGAACGGATTCGTTCCACGCATCGAGGATGCCGAGGCGCTGATCGACGACAAGGTTCGGGCCATCGTGCTCGTGACGCCCAACAACCCGACCGGAGCCGTGTATCCCGCCCACGTCATCGAAGGCTTCGCGGATCTGTGCCGCAGGCGCGGCATTTACCTCGTGGTGGACGAGACTTACCGAGACTTTCTGCCGCAGGGGATGAACCGCGCGCATGGACTCTTCACGGGCGAGGCGTGGCGCCGGAATGTCATCCAGCTCTATTCCTTCTCGAAATCCTACGCGATTCCGGGCCATCGCACGGGGGCGATCACGGCGGATGCCGCGCTCGTCGGCGAGATCGCCAAGATTCTCGACTGCATCCAGATCTGCCCGCCCCGCACGTCGCAGGCGGTCCTGCCCTGGGCGATCGGGGCCCTGCGCGACTGGCGCGAGGAGAATCGCGCCGAGATCAACCGGCGTGCACAGGTTTTTCGGGATGCGCTCGCGACTCTTCCGGAGTGGCGGATCGAGTCCATCGGGGCCTATTTCGCCTATCTGCGGCATCCCTTCGCAGAGGTGCAGGCTCAGGCCGTCGCCGAGAAGCTGGCGACCGAACGAGGCGTTTTGTGCCTGCCGGGCAGTTACTTCGGTCCAGGCCAGCAGCAACATCTGCGCGTCGCGGTGGCCAATGTGGGGGCCGATGTGCTGGCCACTCTCCCGGAGCGCCTGAAGGATCTGACGCTCTGACGCTTCCGAGCCCATGGGCCAATATCTGCGTCGCAACCCTTGGCAGATGCGGGCGGCGGTTGTTACTCTCAATGCAACACCGGCGTTCCGCGTGAATGCCCAAGGATTTAAGTTTGACCGTGAAAGCCGATGCGACGACCGACGTGAGAGATCGACGCGCGGACCCATCCCCTGGGGCCGAATGCGGCTCGTCGCGACCTTCCGAACAATCCGCCCCATGGGTCAGGCGGGACGTGAGGCGGCGCCCATCGCGAAGCTATGCGGCGCTCGATCTCGGAACCAACAATTGCCGCCTCCTCATCGCGGAGCCCGCCCATTTCGGATTTCGGGTCACTGACGCCTTTTCGCGGATCGTGCGGCTCGGCGAGGGGCTCGGCCTCGGCAGTTCCTTGAGCGAGGATGCGATCGAGCGCACCATCGACGCGCTGCGCGTGTGCCGCGACAAGATGATCGCCAAGGACGTGATCCGCGCGCGGCTCGTGGCGACGGAGGCGTGCCGGCTCGCCAAGAACGGCTCCTCCTTCATCGAGCGCGTGCGCAGCGACCTCGACCTCGATCTCGAGATCGTCGACCGCAAGACCGAAGCCTATCTGGCGGTGACCGGCTGCGCGGCCCTGGTCGACCCGAAGGCCCATTCGGCGATCATCTTCGACATCGGCGGCGGCTCGACGGAGATCGCCTGGCTCGAGGGCCAGGCCCCCCACGCCTTCGCGGATCCCTGCAAGCGCATCCGCGCCTGGGATTCGCTGCCCGTCGGGGTGGTGACCCTGGCGGAGCGCCATGGCGGGGTGGACGTGACGCCGGAGAGCTTCGAGGGCATGGTCGAGGAGGTCTCCGAGCTTCTCATGGGTTTCGCCCTGGCGGCCGCGGAGGCGGGGCGGGCGAGAAACTTCCATCTCCTCGGCACCTCGGGAACCGTCACGACCGTCGGGGGTATTCACCTGGGGCTTGCCCGGTATGACCGGCGCAAGGTCGATGGGATGTGGATGCGCAACGGCGAGATCTCGACAGTGATGAACCGCCTGCTGCATTCCGATTTCCAGCAGCGCGCCGAGAACCCCTGCATCGGCCGGGAACGGGCCGATCTGGTTCTGGCGGGCTGCGCCATTCTCGAAGCGATCCGCCGGGCCTTTCCGTCGGATCGCCTGCGCATCGCGGACCGGGGTCTGCGTGAAGGAATTCTGATGAACATGATGAGAGAGGACAGCGTGTGGCGGGAGGGAAGCCAACGGTGAGCACCAAGTCCGGCTCCGGCGTCCGCAACCTCAAGCAGCGCGTGAAGACCGCGAACAAGCGGTCTCTGTCCTCGCAGAAATGGCTTGAGCGCCAGCTCAACGATCCTTACGTCGCCCGTGCCAAGCGCGAGGGCTACCGCTCGCGCGCGGCCTTCAAGCTGCTCGAGATCGACGAGAAGTTCCACATCCTCAAGCCCGGGCAGCGCATCGTCGACCTGGGCGCGGCCCCGGGCGGATGGTCCCAGATCGCCGCCAAGAAGGTGGGGCCGAAAGGCAGGATCGTCGGCATCGACCTTCTGCCGATCGATCCGATGCCGGGGGTGGAGTTCATCCAGCTCGACTTCCTGGACGAGAGCGCTCCGGGCAAGCTCATCGAGATGCTGGGGGGCCCTGCGGACGTGGTGATGTCCGACATGGCGGCCAACACCACGGGCCACAAGAAGACCGACCACCTGCGCATCATCGGGCTCGCGGAGGCCGCGATCTACTTCGCCCGGGAGATCCTGGCGCCGGGCGGCGTTTTCGTCGCCAAGGTGTTCCAGGGCGGCACGGAAAACCAGCTTCTCGCCGACCTGAAGCGCGACTTCGCCGTGGTGCGCCACGTGAAGCCTGCGGCAAGCCGGTCCGATTCGGCGGAACTCTACGTGCTCGCGACAGGTTTTCGGGGTGCGGCAGACCGGACGCCTTAAGCCCCGATGGGCCTCTGCGTGGTCGCCGCCTATGGAAGGACCACGCATATGACCACGCACAAGATCGGAATCATCGGGCTCGGCAAGATCGCGCAGGACCAGCACCTGCCGGTGATCCGCGCCAATCCGAACTTCGAGCTGCTGGCGGTCTCCAGCCAGCGGGGGCTCACCCACGAGGATGCCCGCTACACGTTCCAGAACTACCGCGATCTCCTGGCCCTGAAGGAGCTGGAGGCGGTGGCGATCTGCACGCCGCCGCAGGTGCGCCACGCCATCGCCCGCGAGGCGCTGCTCGCCGGCAAGAGCGTGCTGCTGGAGAAGCCGCCCGCCGCGACCTTGAGCGAGCTCGAGGATCTGCGGCTTCTGGGCGAGAAGGTGGGCAAGACCGTCTTCACCACCTGGCACGCCCAGTACAACAAGGCCGTCGAGGAGGCCAGGAAGGCTCTCGCGGGCTGGTCCATCAAGCGCCTCCAGGTGACCTGGAAGGAGGACGTGCGCCATTGGCATCCGGGCCAGCAATGGATCTGGGAGCCGGGTGGCTTCGGGGTGTTCGATCCCGGCATCAATGCGCTCTCCATCGTCACCCGCATCATGCCCGAGCCGGTCTTCATCAAGGCCGCCAGCCTGGAATTCCCGGCCAACAGGGATGCGCCCATCGCGGCCGAGCTGCAGTTCCAGACGGGCCACACGGACGGCAATCTCCAGGGCGTGTTCGACTGGCGCCAGACCGGCCCGCAGACCTGGAACATCGAGGTGGAGACGGAAGCGGGCTTCGCCCTCAAGCTCATGCAGGGCGGGAGCTGCCTGGAAATCGACGGCCGCCTCGTGGTGAAGGAGGAGCCCGCCGAGTACCAGGCCATATACCGCCGGTTCGATGCGCTCCTCACCATCGGCCGCTCGGACGTCGACGCCGCCCCGTTCCGCCTCGTGGCGGACGCGTTCATGGTGGGCAAGCGCGTGCAGGTGGATGCGTTCGAGGATTGACCGTCCGACGCCATTCCCGTGCTCCGCCGTCATGGCCGGGTCAAGCCCGGGGATGACGAGGAGGGTCTACCTCCCCGCTCATCCTGAGGAGCAGCGAAGCTGCGTCTCGAAGGAGGATCCAGAGAGCACCGGAGACGCCCTCGTCCTTCGAGACGGTCACTGCGTGACCTCCTCAGGATGAGGGCTGCGTGTTGCAACGGATGAGGCTGCGGGGCTGACAACGAGCGGCGCGATGCGCCGGTCAGGCCAGGTGCTTCTTCAGGAAGCCCACCGTGCGGCTCCAGGCCAGGCCGGCGGCCTCCTTGTCGTAGCGCGCCGCATTGGTGTCGTTGTTGAAGGCGTGGTTCGCGCCCTCGTAGACATGGATCTCGTAGGTCTTGCCCGCCTGCTTCAGGGCCGCCTCGTAGGCCGGGATGCCCGCATTGATGCGCTCGTCGAGGCCGGCGTAATGCAGCATGAGGGCGGCCTGGATCTTCGGCACGTCCTCCGCCTTCGGCTGGCCGCCGTAATAGGCGACGCCCGCGTTCAGGTCCGGCGCGTTGACCGCGAGATTGTTCACCGCGCCGCCGCCCCAGCAGAAGCCGACGGCGCCGACCTTGCCATTGGTGTCGGGGCGGCCCTTCAGATAGGCCACCGCCGCCTTGCCATAGGCGATCACGTCGGGCTGCTTCAGCTGCCCGATCATCTCCCGGCCCTTGTCCTCGTCCTCGGGCGTGCCGCCCATGGGAGAGAGATAGTCGACGCCGAGCGCGATGAAGCCCTCCGTCGCCATGCGGCGGGTCACGTCCTTGATGTGCGGGTTGAGGCCCCGGTTCTCGTGGATCACGATCACGGCCGGGAGCTTGTCGCCGCCGGCCTTCGGCTTCACCAGATAGCCCTTGAGCCCCTGCGGCCCGGGAATGTCGACCATTTCGGCGGTGATCCGCGGATCGCCCTCGGGCACCGTCTGGGCCATGGCGTAGTTGTTCTGCAGGAGCGGCAGAAGCGCCGTGGCGGCGGCTGAGCTGCCGGCGAATGCGGCCAGCTTGTCGAGGAAGGAGCGGCGGCTCATGCCGCCATGGGTGAAGACGTCGTAGAGATCGATGATGCGTTGATCCATGAGGGCCTCCTGGTCTCTCCCGACGGGAAGGTAACGCAACCCTATCGGCGTTCCAGTTCCTCACCGAGATTTGTAGTGCCGTCGCCGAGCCCCGTGGCCGGGGGCTTGGCGGCGACCGCCCGGTGGCCGGACATCTCCGCGCCCGCGGTCGGTTCGAGGCGCGCGAAGACGAAGCCCGCGAGAGCCGACACCGCGGCCACGGCCCAGAAGGCCGGCCCGAAATCCTCCGCCGCGATGGCCGTGCGCCCGTGCATGTGGGCCACCGCCTCCACCACGAAGGCCCCGAAGGCCACGCCGACGCTCAGGGCCACCTGCTGGGCGGCGCTCGACAGGCTCGTGGCATAGCTCATGTCGCGCTTCGACACCTCCGCGAAGGCGATGGCGTTGAGGCTCGTGAACTGGAGCGAGCGGAAGCAGCCGCCGATCAGGAGGATGCCCATGATCAGCCAATGGGGCGTCGAGGGCGTGAAGAAGCCGTTCAGGGCCACGAAGGCCGCCCCGATGAACGCGTTGATCGTCAGGACCCGATGGAAGCCGAAGCGCTCCAGGATGCGCTTGGCCATGGTCTTCATGAACAGGGCGCCCACCGCCGCGATGAAGGTGAGGGATCCCGACGCCACGGGGCTCAGGCCGAACCCGATCTGAAGCATCAGCGGCAGGAGGAAGGGAATCGCCCCGATGCCGATCCGGAACAGCGACCCGCCGAGAATGCTGATGCGGAAGGTCGGCGCTCGGAGAAGGTCGAGCTTCAGGACCGGGTGAGGCGTCCGCTTGGCGTGCCGGACATAGGCCGCCACGCAGATGATGCCGACGATCACGCAGCCGAGGGAGACCGATTCCGGGATCAGGTGCCGCCCGCCGGAGGCCAGGCCCAGCATCAGAAGGGCAAGACCGATGCCCGAGAGCAGGAAGCCCGCGAGATCGAGGGGCGGGGTGTCCTCCTCGCGGATGTTCGGCACGAACCTCGTGGCCAGGACGATGCCCAGGATGCCGATCGGGATGTTGATGAAGAAGATCCAGCGCCAGTGGAAATAGGTGGTGATGAAGCCCCCGAGCGGCGGGCCGACCACGGGGCCGATGAGGGCCGGGATGGTCAGGGTCGCCATGGCCTGCACCACCTCGTTGCGGGGGACGCTGCGGAGGATCACGAGGCGCCCGACCGGCACCATCATGGCGCCGCCCATGCCCTGCACGAAGCGGGCGATCACGAAGCCCTCCAGCGACTGCGCGGCGGCGCAGGCGAGGGAGCCCGCCATGAACACCCCGATGGCCGTGGCGAAGATGGTCCGCGCGCCGTATTTGTCGGCCATCCAGCCGGAGATCGGGATGAAGATCGCAAGGCTCACCAGGTAGGAGGTGAGGGCGAGCTTCAGTGCGATGGGATCCGCCCCCAGATCGTACGCGATCATCGGAAGCGACGTGGCGATCACCGTCGAGTCCATGTTCTCCATGAACAGGGCGGTGGCGATGATCAGCGGGAGAAGACGGATCTTGCGCAGCATGATGCAGGACTTAGCGTCCTTAAGTCGGAGTGCCTAGAGCATCGTGCGGAAAAGCAGCCTTGGTTTTCCGGTTCGAACGATGTTCTCATCTATGCATGAAGCAATCGGATCGGAGCCCAAAAGGGCAGGTCCATTGTAGAGCCGATGCTAAAAGCCCGATCCGGGTCATCGCGATGTGGCGGTGTGTTGATCATGCTGCGCTTCAGAAAATCCCCATCTCTAGCGCGGGATCTTTTCCAGGAGGGTTGCGAGGTCCTCCTTCGCATCGGCAATCCGATCGGCGTCGCTCCCTTCCTCCGCCATTTCCAACCGACGTTTCATGAATATCTCCGCTTCCCGAAAGCGGCCATCTTCGAATGCGAGCACACCTAGCTGAAAGAGCGCTGTGTCGGCTTGATCCCGTCTTTTATGTGTCATTGCGAGATCGAGGAGACGTTCAAGAAAACCGCGCGCTGCGCTTGTATCCTGAAGCGCATGGGCGTTCTGAGCAAGATTGGTGAGTACTGTGAAAAGCTTCGCGCTGTCGGGCCCGAACAGTCTCTCGGCACCGGCGAGAACATATCTGTTCATAGCGAGGGCGTCGGAATAACTCCGTGCCTCATGCAGGCAATAGGCAAGACGCTCGCGCAGTCCGAGGCGCTGGTCCTCGGAATATTCTGCGGAAGTATCGAAGAGCGGTACAGCCTTTCGATAGAAACTGATCGCGAGCTCCCAGTTGCCTATGTCTTCCGCTTGAAAGGCGATGTCATAGATCAGCCTCGTACGTTCCCGATCCTGGAGAAACGGTATTCCTTCATCAATCTGAAGCGCTTCTAGACTCTGTGGAAGAGAATCTCTGGGCCGTCCTGCCGTGTGAAACACGAAGCCTCGCAGATAGCTTAATTCCCCCCTCGCTTCTTGCTCACTCGGTGCGATTTTTCTTTCAAGCGCATCGAGCTCAGCCAAGGTCTCCCTGATGCTGAAGACCTGCGATGGATCCATGATTTTTCGATGTATTTGCTTCAGCCGTTCTAGTGGATTTGTGGTTTCATTGGCCATTGCCGGGCTCAGGAGGCTCAGAAGCGATAAAGCAAATGTCAGTAAAGGGTGCATCTCTTTGTAAATCGAATTGCAAGTGAGCGACTATGCTATGTTATATCATATTGTCAATATTCAAAATCAGAGTAAGTCCCGGGACCAGCGGTGGAGACATAGGAGCCTGTCGTATCCGAGATGACTTGATCCCTTCCCCTGCCGCCAGAGCCGTGCTACGGACCCGCGTCAACTCGCCAAAGCGTTATCGCTTCACCCGCCGCGCACATTCAAGGAGTTGACCATGGCCCCAATCACTACCGACAAGTTCATCGAGGGACTGACCTTCGACGATGTGCTGCTTCGGCCCGGCCGCTCCGAGGTCCTTCCCGGGGACGTGAACGTCGCCACGCGGCTGACCCGCACCATCCATCTCAACATGCCGATCGTCGCCTCCGCCATGGATACCGTGACGGAAGCCCGCATGGCCATCGCCATGGCCCAGAACGGCGGCCTCGGGGTGATCCACCGCAACCTGGAGCCCGAGGTCCAGGCCGAGCAGGTGCGGCTCGTGAAGCGCTATGAATCCGGCATGGTGATGAATCCCATCACCATCCACCCGGACGAGACCCTGGCCGATGCGCTGGCCACCATGAAGAATCACGGCATCTCCGGCATTCCGGTCGTGGAGCGCGGGCCCAACAACACCAAGGGCAAGCTCGTCGGCATCCTCACCAACCGCGACGTGCGCTTCGCCAGCAATCCCGGCCAGCCGGTCTCCGAGCTGATGACCAAGGACCGGCTCATCACCGTCCGCGAGGGCGTGACCCAGGACGAGGCGCGCCGCCTCCTGCATCAGTTCCGCATCGAGAAGCTGCTGGTGGTGGACGATCACTACCGCTGCATCGGCCTCATCACAGTGAAGGACATCGAGAAGCAGGTGGCCTATCCGAACGCCGCCAAGGACGTGCAGGGGCGTCTCCTGGTCGCCGCCGCCACCACCACGGGCGAGCAGGGCTTCGAGCGCGCCGAGCGCCTCATCGACGCGGGCTGCGACGTGGTCGTGGTCGACACCGCCCATGGCCATTCCGTGAAGGTCCTGGAGAGCGTCACCCGGGTGAAGAAGCTCTCGAACGCCGTCCAGGTCGTGGCCGGCAACGTGGCGACCCGCGAGGGCGCCCAGGCCCTCATCGACGCGGGCGCGGACGCCGTGAAGGTCGGCATCGGCCCGGGCTCCATCTGCACCACCCGCATCGTGGCGGGCGTCGGCGTGCCCCAGCTCACGGCCATCATGGAGGCCGTCGAGGCCGCCCACGCGGCCGATATCCCGGTGATCGCCGACGGCGGCATCAAGTTCTCGGGCGATCTCGCCAAGGCGCTCGCGGCCGGGGCCTCCTGCGCCATGGTGGGCTCCCTGCTCGCCGGCACGGACGAGACCCCCGGCGAGGTGTTCCTCTACCAGGGCCGTTCCTACAAGGCCTATCGCGGCATGGGCTCGGTCGGCGCCATGGCCCGCGGCTCGGCGGACCGCTACTTCCAGGCGGAGGTGCGCGACACCCTCAAGCTCGTGCCGGAAGGCATCGAGGGGCAGGTGGCCTACAAGGGCCCGGTCTCGGGCGTGCTCCATCAGCTCACCGGCGGCCTTCGCGCCTCCATGGGCTATGTGGGCGCCGCGACCCTGCCGGAGTTCCAGGAGAAGGCGCAGTTCATCCGCATCTCCAGCGCCGGCCTTCGCGAGAGCCACGTCCATGACGTGACGATCACCCGGGAGAGCCCGAACTATCCGACGCGCAGCTAAGCTGGGCTTCGCGGATCCTTTTCGCGGAAGCGGGGATTTAGGGCCGGGAAGGACGAGGGCGTCTCCAGAATGCGCTGGATCCTCGCTCGAGACGCCGCTTCGTGGCTCCTCAGGGTGAGGGTGGGCTGGAGGCTCAGTAGCGCCCGCCGCTTTCGAGCTCGGTCTTGCCGTCGGTCATCTTGCGCCGGGGCGGGGCAGGCCGAGGCGACGAGGCGGGAAGGGATCGACATGGTCGGAAGCTCCGGGACAATCGTGCGGAATGCACGCGGCTCCTGAATCCACTTCCGGACGCGTCGGAAAACAGGAAACAACGTGTCGCGATCGCGGCCAAGCTTGAGTGTGCTTTTCGATGACACCTGCAGCCCGTATCTCCGCCGCCATCGAGGTCCTCGGCGATATCGAAGCCCGCCGCCGCCCGGCCGCCGACGCCCTCAAGGATTGGGGGCTCTCGCATCGTTTCGCCGGGTCGAAGGACAGGGCCGCGATCGCGAGCCTCGTCTACGATGCCTTGCGCCGCAAGGCCTCCGCCGCCTGGATCATGGGCGGGAACGCACCTCGCGCGGTCGTGCTCGGCATGCTGAAGCTCCAGCGCAGCCTCGATGCGGATGCGATCGCGACGCTTTGCTCGGGCGAGCGCTTCGCCCCCGAACCGCTGAGTGAAGACGAGCGGGAACGCTTGGAGAAGGCCGATCTCAGCGGCGCCCCGGCGCATGTGGCGGGCGACTTCCCGGATTGGATCGAGCCGTCGCTCCAGCGCCTCTTCGGCGATGATCTCGTGCCCGAGATGCAGGCGCTCACCGGCCGCGCCCCATTGGATCTGAGGGTGAACACCCTGAAAGTCTCCTCCCGCGAGGACGCGCACGATGCGCTTCCGCATCTGGGCGCCGTCGAGACGCCGCTTTCGCCGCTGGGGCTTCGCATCGCGCCGAGCGAGGACGGGCGAGGGCCCGCCGTCCAGTCGGAGCCGGAATTCATCAAGGGCTGGATCGAGATCCAGGACGAGGGCTCGCAGGTCGTGGCGCTCCTGTCCGGCGCCAAGCCCGGCGAGCAGGTGGTCGATCTCTGCGCGGGCGGCGGCGGCAAGACGCTGGCTCTCGCGGCCATGATGGAGAACCACGGGCAGATCTACGCCACCGACAACGATGCCCGCCGCCTCGCCCCCATCCATGACCGGCTGGCGCGCGCGGGCGTGCGCAATGTCCAGGTCCGCACCCCGAGGGCCAAGGCCGACGCGGTGACGGATCTCGACGGGAAGATCGATTGCGTTCTGGTGGACGCCCCCTGCACGGGAATCGGCACGTGGCGGCGCAACCCGGATGCGAAATGGCGCCTGCGCCCCGGCAGCCTGGAGGTCCGGCGCAACGAGCAGGCCGCGGTCCTCGACCGTGCGGCCCGGCTCGTGAAGCCCGGAGGGCGCATCGTCTACATCACCTGCTCGATCCTGCCGGAGGAGAACGATGAGGCGCTGTCGGCCTTCATGGAGCGTCACGGCGGCTTCAAGCCTGTGTCTGCCGATAAAGCTCTGGAGACGGCGCAGCTCGGTCATCTCAAGAGCGTCGTTCGCCCCACCGCCCATGGACTGCAACTAACGCCGCGCAAGACCGGCACCGACGGCTTTTATGCGGCCGTGCTCACGAGGGATTAGGGTTACAGCCCGCTTGCCGCATCCCTTGCCGCATCCAATGCTTCCATTGCGGCATCGACTGGCGCATAGGTCTTCCGGAGGAAGGCCTTATCCTTGTCGAGGGTATCGCATTTCAAGTGTCGGAAAGCGCGCCGGATCTCTCTGATCCTGGCCTTGTCGTAGGGTTCTTCTCCCGCCCAATGGTGACATTCCAGCTTGCGGGCAACGAAGGCCCGGACAGGAGGCGGGGCTTCCTGTCCAAGAGCCTCGATCCGATGGGGATCCGGCTCTTCCTGGGCCATTGTGCGGGAGGGAGTAAGAGGGAAGACAAGGCACAAAGACGTTAAAATCGCGAAGCGCCGCATTTCCGGGAACTCAAAAGGCATGGCAGGCCGACAAATATGAGGGTAAAGCACGGGGGCTCCCGTTTTTCCGCTCAGGGCTCGCACGACATATTATGACACAGACCCACGACAAGATTCTCATCGTCGATTTCGGCTCCCAGGTCACCCAGCTCATCGCACGGCGCGTGCGCGAGGATGGCGTCTATTCGGAGGTGGTGCCGTTCCAGAAGGCCGCTGAGGCGATCCGGACCATGAAGCCCAAGGGCGTGATCCTGTCGGGCGGGCCTGAATCCGTCACCACCGATGCCTCGCCCCGGGCCCCCCAGGAACTCTTCGAGGCGGACCTTCCGGTCTTCGGCATCTGCTACGGCCAGCAGACCATGGCGGCGCAGCTCGGCGGCCAGGTCGAGGGCGGGCACCATTCGGAATTCGGCCGGGCCGAGATCGAGATCCTGTCCGAGAGCCCGCTCTTCCAGGGCGTCTGGCAGGTCGGCAAGAAATACCCGGTCTGGATGAGCCACGGCGACCGGGTCACCCAGCTGCCGGAGGGCTTCGAGGTGCTGGCGGCCTCCGAGAACGCGCCCTTCGCGGTCGTGGCGGACGAGGGACACAGGTTCTACGGCGTGCAGTTCCACCCGGAGGTGGTGCACACGCCCCAGGGCGCGCAGCTGATCCGCAACTTCGTGCGCGACATCGCGGGCTGCAGGGGCGACTGGACCATGAAGGCCTTCCGCGAGGAGGCCATCGAGCGCATCCGGGCTCAGGTCGGCTCGGGCCGGGTGATCTGCGGCCTGTCAGGGGGCGTCGATTCCGCCGTGGCGGCGGTTCTCATCCACGAGGCCATCGGCGACCAGCTCACCTGCGTCTTCGTCGATCACGGGCTGCTCCGCGCGGCGGAAGCCGAGCAGGTGGTCACGCTCTTCCGCGACCATTACAACATCCCGCTCGTCCACGTTCAGGCGCAGGATCTCTTCATCGGGGCGCTCGAGGGCGTGTCGGACCCCGAGGTGAAGCGCAAGACCATCGGCAAGCTCTTCATCGACGTGTTCGACGAGGAGGCGAAGAAGATCGGCGGCGCCGACTTCCTGGCCCAGGGGACGCTCTATCCCGACGTGATCGAGAGCGTGTCCTTCACCGGCGGCCCCTCGGTCACCATCAAGAGCCACCACAATGTGGGCGGTCTCCCTGAGCGGATGAAGATGAAGCTCGTGGAGCCCCTGCGCGAGCTGTTCAAGGACGAGGTGCGCGTGCTCGGCCGCGAGCTCGGCCTGCCGGACGCCTTCGTGGGCCGCCACCCGTTCCCGGGTCCGGGCCTCGCTATCCGCGTTCCCGGCGAGATCACCCGCGAGAAGCTCGACATCCTGCGCAAGGCCGATGCGATCTATCTCGAGGAGATCCGCAACGCGGGCCTCTATGACGAGATCTGGCAGGCCTTCGCGGTGCTGCTGCCGGTCAAGACCGTGGGCGTGATGGGCGACGCCCGCACCTACGACCATGTCTGCGCCCTGCGCGCGGTGACCTCCATCGACGGCATGACGGCGGATTTCTATCCCTTCGACATGGCGTTCCTCGGCCGCGTCGCCACCCGCATCATCAACGAGGTGAAGGGCATCAACCGCGTCACCTACGACATCACCTCGAAGCCGCCCGGCACCATCGAGTGGGAGTGAGGTTTCGATGGGGGCGAAGCAGGTGATCACGCTCTACGGCATCAAGAACTGCGACACCATGAAGAAGGCGCGGGCCTGGCTCGACGCCAGGGGCATTGCTTACGGATTTCACGACTACAAGGCCGAGGGCATCGACCGGGCGCGGCTCGAGGGCTGGGCCCGCGAGGCTGGCTGGGAGACGCTCCTCAACCGTGCCGGCACCACGTTCCGCAAGCTGCCCGAGGCCGACCGGGCGAATATGGACGAGGGCAGGGCGCTCGCGCTCATGCTCGACCAGCCCTCCATGATCAAGCGCCCGGTGCTGGATCTCGGCGGGCGCATTCTCGTGGGCTTCAAGCCGGAGCTTTACGAAGAGGCGGTGGGGTAGGACTTACCAGGCGTCTCATTGCCGGCCCGGCGACAGCCCGTGCCGATACCGCAGCCCTCATCCTGTTCTCCGCCCCGCAGCCCTCACCCTGAGGAGGTCGCGTCAGCGACCGTCTCGAAGGGCGAGGGCGTCTCCGGCGTGCACTGACTGGATCATCCTTCGAGACGCCTGCTGCGCAGGCCCTCAGGATGAGGCAGAGGAGGACGAAGAAATCGCCGGTTCTTCATGGCGCCCCCCTCGTCATGGCCGTCCCCGGACTTGATCCGGGGATTGACCCGGCCATCCACGTCTTCGGGAACCACACCGGTGCAAAGACGTGGATCCCCGGCACAAGGCCGGGGATGACGAAGAGGGGACGGGGATGTCGCTGGTGAGAAATCGGTGAAACAAAAAGGCGGGCCGCAAAGCCCGCCTTTTTCATGTCTGCCCGCCCTACTGGATCTTCGGCGGCTCGTCGAAGTTCAGGCCGGGGAGGCCGCCGTCGCCGCCGGGGGCGCCGAGGCCGGGCACCAGCAGCTCGTCGAGCTTCTTCTGCACCGCGGCCGGATCGACGGCGGGGCCGGCGGATTTGTAGTGCGTGACCATCTGCGGGAAGGTCACCACGAGAGCCACCATGATCAGCTGGATGATCACGAAGGGAATGGCGCCCTGGTAGATCTGGCCCGTGGTCACCGGCTCCATGCGCTTGCCCGTCAGGCGGTCGATATAGGCCTGCTTGGGGGCCACGGAGCGCAGGAAGAACAGGGCGAAGCCGAAGGGCGGGTGCATGAACGAGGTCTGCATGTTCACGGCGAGGATCACGCCGAACCAGATCAGGTCGATGCCCATCTTATCCGCGGCGGGGCCGAGGAGCGGGATGATGATGAAGGCCAGCTCGAAATAGTCGAGGAAGAACGCCAGGAAGAAGACCAGGACGTTGACCACGATCAGGAAGCCCACCTGGCCGCCGGGCAGCGAGGTCAGCAGGTGCTCCACCCAGAGGTGCCCGTTCACGCCGTAGAAGGTGAGCGAGAACACGCGCGCGCCGATCAGGATGAACATCACGAAGGCGGAGAGCTTCGCGGTGGCCTCCGTGGCCTGGCGGACCAGGTTCCAGTTGAAGCGGGCCGGGTTGTTGTCGAGATAGCGCTTGACGGCCGCGAGGATCACCGAGCCGAGGGCGCCCATGGCGCCGCCTTCCGTCGGCGTGGCGAGGCCGATGAAGATCGTGCCGAGCACGAGGAAGATGAGCAGCAGCGGGGGCACCATCACGAAGGTGACCTGCTGGGCCATGTTCGACATGAGGCGCAGGCCCGAGAAGCGCTCCACGAGGCCTACGATGAGGGCGTAGATCGCGCCCGAGAGCACCATCTCCATGGTCAGGGCGAAGTTCTCATGGCCCTGCCGGTGCAGAACCACGTAGATGCCCACGAGAATGGCGACGAGGACAGCCGAGATGGCGATGCGCCTGGCGCCGAGCATCTTGTTCATGAGGGCGCAGATGAGCGCCACCACGGTCGCCACGCAGATCGTGAGGATCACGAAATCCGCGCCCGCCTTGGTGTTGGTCTGCGACAGCACGTAATAGCCCACGAAGCCCGAGAACACGACCAGGATGCCGAGCTGCCAGACGCCGCGCGAGCCGTTGGGCTCCCGGTAGCCGATCGCCTCCGGCGGGAGGCCGGGCGCGGCTTTCGGGAAGATGATCGACATCAGCATGACGTAGCCGGCATAGAGCGCGGTCAGCACGAGGCCGGGAACGAAGGCGCCCTCGTACATGTCGCCCACGGAGCGGCCGAGCTGGTCGGCCATGACGATGAGGACCAGGGAGGGCGGGATGATCTGGGCGAGGGTGCCGGAGGCCGCGATGACGCCCGTGGCGATGCGCCGGTCATAGCCGTAGCGCAGCATGATCGGCAGCGAGATCAGGCCCATCGAGATCACGGAAGCCGCCACGACGCCCGTGGTCGCCGCCAGCAGCGCGCCCACGAAGATGACCGCGTAGGCGAGGCCGCCGCGCACCGGGCCGAAGAGCTGGCCGATGGTGTCGAGCAGATCCTCCGCCATTCCCGAGCGTTCGAGGATATAGCCCATGAAGGTGAAGAACGGGACGGCGAGCAGCACCTCGTTCGACATGGTGCCGAAGACGCGGTCCGGCAGGGCCTGGAGCAGGGGCCAGGAGAGGTTGATGGTCTCGGGGGCGAGAGGCGCGAGCTCCACCGCCACGAAGAAGAACAGAAGGCCGTTCGCGGCGAGCGAGAACGCGACCGGGTAGCCGAGGAGAAGGAAGACCACCAGCGCCGCGAACATGATCGGCGCGAGGTTCTGGGCAATCAGGACAGCCATGGACGAAAAACTCCGAAAGTCAGGTCAGGGCGACGGGGTCAGCGGCTGCCGTTGCCCGGAGGTTCGTTCTCGGCCGCGATGCCCGACAGCAGGCGGGCCGCCTCGGCCTCGGCTGCCGCGTGCCCGGCGTGGTCGTGCACGTCTTCCATCCGGCCCTGCATGATGGCGACGCGCTTGATCAGCTCGCTCATCCACTGGAAGAACATGGAGATGAAGCCGAGAAGGATCAGGCCCTTGGCCGGCCAGATCAGAAGGCCGCCGGCGTTGGAGGAGACCTCGCCGGATTCGTAGGATTTCAGGAAATAGGGGATCGAGAGCCACAGCAGCAGCCCGACGAAGGGCAGCAGGAAGAAGAGATGGCCGATGATGTCGATCCAGTCGCGGCCGCGCTTGGACAGGCGGCTGGACAGGATGTCGATGCGGATATGCTCGTTCAGGATCAGCGTCCAGGCGGCGCAGAGCATGAACACGGCGCCGAACAGGTACCATTGCAGCTCCAGCCAGGCGTTGGAGGACACGCCGAAGAAGCGACGGATGATGGCATTGATGGCGGAAACCAGAATGGCCACCACGATGGCCCAGGCCACGAATTTGCCGACGCGGATGTTGATCGCGTCGATGATGCGAGAAAGCCGGATGAGCGCCGTCACCGTCTGCCTCCCCCTTTGAGCGGTTTATCAATGAAGTTGACGGCCTAGCTAACGGGTTTGCAACCGCCGCACCATGCCGCCTTAGTCTGATAGTGAAATGTGCCTGGGTCAGTACCCGGGAAACTTTCGTGCTGCAAGATATTCGATATTAAAAGTTTAGGCCTTCCAGTGATTTGCCGACACTCCGAAACTTGCCGCACGGGAATGCGGAGCTTCCGGTTCGACTTTCCTCGCACCCTGGACGTGGGACGGGTCCTGAGACCATGGGCAGGTCTGGTGGCCAGGGCGGACAGGCGAGGCTATAGTTTCCTATTCCTGAGGGAGAACGATCGTGACGCTGCTTGTCCTGGGCCTCATCCTGTTTCTCGGCACCCATTGCTTCAGCATGGCACGAGGGCGCCGCGCGGCCGTCATCGGCCGGATCGGCGAGGGGCCGTTCAAGGGGCTCTACTCGCTCCTGTCCCTCGCCGGGATCGTCCTGATCGCCATCGGCTACGGGCAATACCGGGCGAGCGGCTACATTCCGGTCTGGGACCCGCCGGTCTGGACCCGGCACCTGGCGCTTCTGCTCGTGCTGATCGCCTTCATCTGCGTTCCGGCGGCCTATCTTCCGGGCCATATCAAGCACCGGCTCAAGCATCCGATGCTGGCCGGGGTGAAGATCTGGGCCTTCGCGCATCTCCTGGCCAACGGGGATCTCGGCTCCATCCTGCTGTTCGGGCCGGTCCTCGCCTGGGCGGTGGTCGCCCGCATCAGCGCCAAGCGCCGGGACGTGGCGGCCCAGCACGGCGGCACGGCCGCGCCCGCGGGCTGGCGCAACGACATCCTGGCGGTCGTGATCGGCACCGTCGTCTATCTGGTGTTCGCGTTCTGGCTCCATCCGCTCCTGATCGGCGTGCCGGTCCTGCCCACGAGAGCGTGAAACCTCTCGCCTTGGGCGGGGGTGTATGCTAGGCGACCCACTTCGGTTGAAGGAGGCGGCCCCGGGCCGCGTGAGGACGATGGCCACGAACCAGAACGACGAGTTCATTCGCGAAGTCGACGAGGAATACCGCCGCGACCAGCTGGCGAAGATCTGGCAGCGCTATAGCGGCGTCATCGTCGCCGTGGTCGTTCTCATCGTGGGCGGCGTCGGCGGCTGGCGCTATTGGGAGCACAGGCAGGAGACCCGCGCGCAGGCCGCGGCGGCCCGCTTCGAGGATGCCCTGAAGCTCTCCGGCGAGAACAAGCCCCAGGAGGCGGAAGCCGCCCTGGAGGCGCTCGGCCGGGAGGGCGACACCGGCTATGGCCTGCTCGCCCGCTTCCGTCTCGCGGCCGAGCGCGGCCAGCAGAACGCCGAGCAGGGCGCCGCCGCCTATGACGCCCTGGCGGCCGATGCGGGCGTGGCGCCGCTCTGGAAGGACCTGGCCCGCCTGCGCGCCGCGTGGCTGCGCCTCGACACCGCGGAACCTGCACAGATCCGCAAGACGATCGAGCCCATGGCCGCCCCCGGCAGCGCCTGGCGCCATTCCGCCCGGGAACTCTTGGGGCTTTCCGGCCTTAAGGCAGGCGATATGGACTATGCCGGACGCTGGTTCGACGAGATCGCGGCCGACCGTGAGACGCCTCCCGCCTTGCGGCAGCGGCTCGCCGTCTACACCGCGCTCGTGGCGGGCGGCCCCGTTCAAGTCACTCAGTAAACCCGGAGCACCAGGGACATGACGCCCACCGTCGCCATTGTCGGGCGGCCGAATGTCGGCAAATCGACTCTCTTCAACCGTCTCGTGGGCAAGAAGCTGGCCCTCGTCGACGACCGTCCGGGCGTGACCCGCGACCGGCGCGAGGGCGAGGCGCGCCTCGGCGACCTGGAATTCCGGATCATCGACACCGCCGGCCTGGAGGAGGCGACGGAAGAGTCGCTGCTCGGCCGCATGCGCGCCCAGACCGAGGCCGCCATCGAGGATGCGGACGTCATCCTCTTCGTGATCGATGCCCGCGCGGGCATCCTGCCCGCCGACAGGCCCTTCGCCGAGATGGTGCGCCGCTCCGGCAAGCCCGTGATCCTGATCGCCAACAAGGCCGAGGGCGGGGCCGGCATGGCGGGCGCCTACGACGCCTTCTCGCTCGGCCTCGGCGAACCGGTTCCGCTCTCCGCCGAGCACGGCGAGGGCCTGGCCGACCTGTTCGAGGCCCTGATGCCCCACTTCCCCGTGCCCGGCGAGGACGAGGAGGACGAGGACGACCCCAACAAGCCGCTCCAGGTGGCCATCGTCGGCCGCCCCAACGCGGGCAAGTCGACGCTGATCAACCGCATGGTGGGCGAGGACCGCCTGCTCACCGGGCCGGAGGCGGGCATCACCCGCGATTCCATCTCCCTCGACTGGGAATGGCGCGGCCGCACCGTGAAGCTCTTCGACACGGCGGGCCTGAGAAAGCGCGCCCGCGTCGAGGACAAGCTCGAAAAGCTCTCCGTCGCGGACGCCCTGCGGGCGGTGCGCTTCGCCGAGGTGGTGGTGGTGCTCCTCGACGCCACGATCCCGTTCGAGAAGCAGGACCTCTCCATCGTCGACCTGGTGGAGCAGGAGGGCCGCGCCCTCGTGATCGGCCTCAACAAGTGGGACCTGGTGGCCGACAAGCCCGGCCTCCTGTCGGACCTGAAGGAAAAAGCGACCCGCCTGCTGCCGCAGGTGAGGGGCGCCCCCGTGGTGCCGCTCTCGGGATTGGCGGGAAGCGGCATCGACCCGCTCATGAAGGCGGTGTTCCAGGTCTACGAGACCTGGAACCGGCGCATCTCGACCGCGCGGCTCAACCAATGGCTCCAGGAGGCCATCGACGCCAATCCGCCCCCCGCCGTCTCGGGCCGGCGCATCAAGATCCGCTACATGACCCAGGTGAAATCGCGCCCGCCGCATTTCGCCATCTTCGGCAACCAGCTCGACGTCCTGCCGAAGAGCTACACCCGCTACCTGGTCAACAACATCCGCGAGGCCTTCGACCTGCCCGGCGTCCCGATCCGCGTGTCGCTGAGGATGGGGCAGAACCCGTACGACAAGGACAAGCGGGGCTAGGCAGCGCGCCTTCGCCGCACCGGGATCACGCCACGCGTCTGAACTGGAACGTCCTGCCGCCGTCCATGGTGGCGACCTCCCCGATGCGGGCGGCTGCTGCCAGGATGGCGGCGATCTTGGGCTCCGCCTTCTTGCCTTGCCTGTAGGCGCAGGCAATCGTCGCCGCGTCCACGGGGCCGCGCGCGGCGGCGAGCGCCGCGAAAACCTCCGCCGCCTGTTCGATGGCGCTCGTGGGGAAGGCGCGCTTCTGCTGCTTTTCGAGCACGACGAGGTCGGCGCTTTCCTGCGTGCCCGCCTCTGCGGCTTCCTGCCCGTCGGTTCCGCGCCCGAAGCGGGGAATCTGGTAATCGGGCCGCAGCCAATGCACGTTCCCGCGCCTCTCCTCCGCCGCGCGCTCGGCATTCAGCGCCACGAGACGGGCCAGAATGTCCTCGTCCGACAGATCCTGCGGCCAGCCATAGGCCTCGAACACGAGTGCATCGAGCTTCTCGTGCAACTCCTTCAGGATGAGGATGAGCCCCTGTTCCTTGATGCGCTCCTCGTCGGGCGTGAGCGCGACAGGTTTCGCGCCGTCGTCATGGCCGGACCTGTTCCGGCCATCCACGTCTTGCGCCGCTGAAGACGTGGATCCCCGGCCCAAGGCCGGGGATGACGGGGAGGGCGTCATCGTCTTCAGCTTCTCCAGCACGTTGTACATCTGCGTCAGCGTGAGGCCGGGATGCTCCTCCTGCCGCGCCTTTCGGAACGCATCCAGTTCTTCCGCCACGGTGCGGATGCGTGTTTTCAAGGCACTGTCGCAGAGCGGGAAGGGAAAAGGTTCGAAGCAAGTGGAGTTATTATAGCGAGGCCTATCTTCAAGAGTGCCGCCACTGCGAAGTGTCCAAAGGACGTGAATGTAGGATGATAGTACACCAAGATAAAATGCATCCTCAAAAGCAATTGCAATTAAAGTCTGATCTGCCAAGACATCGTTCTCAACAAATGAGAAAATTCTATGTTTAGAGGTTTGTACGGTGGCAATGTATCTCCTGAGCCCGGCGAGAGATTCCCGCATGTCAGTATTCTTGCGGCCAAAGAGCCACCAATTATCGCGCCGGTATGGTTCGCGATTCTGATCTCTAAGAGGTTTAACCGTTTGAAGAAGGTGTTGGTAGATCCGCGGAAATTTTCTTCGCACAGTAACTTGATCATACCCATCAAGATCTATTGCCCACGTCTCCCTATTGCGCGCAGTTAAGTCGCGGCCGCTCATGTAACGGCGAACGATTTTTCCACCCGCTTCGGAGGCAAATAGATCTGCTTCACGACCAGAGACAATAAAGCCGTCCCCTAAGAATATTATCCCTCTTGAGCACAATCCCTGATTTGAGCCTAAGTGGTTTACAACAGTCAGATCAGTCCCGACGGTCAAATCCGCATTCACACGCCCGCTGCATTCCGTGAACTCCACCACAGGCGCATCCGTATTGAGCGCGTCCTCCTTCGCCACTTCGCGCAGCACGCCGTCGTGCTTGCCCTTCGCCACTACCGTCATGGCGATGCGCACGGCGGCGGATTCCTTCGTGGCTTTCGTCCAGGGATGGTCGGCGATCGCCATCAGCAGCGACACGGGCGTCTTGGCCTCCATGCGCTTCTTGATGACGCGGCGGGAGAATTCCTGCGTGATCGAGTTGGTGGTGACGAACCCGAAACAGCGCAGGCGTGTGCCCTTCGCGCTCAGCAGGTCCGCCGCGCGGTCCCACCAATACATCACGAAATCCGCGCTCTCGTTGATGTGCGGGTGCGCGGACCAGAGCGCTTCCGTGTAGGCGTCGCCCAGTCGCGCGCGTAGATCCTTGCCGCCGATGAAGGGCGGATTGCCGACGATGAAATCCGCTTCGGGCCATGCGGGGCGGCGCGGGTTCGGATAGTTCTCCTGGCCATCCCGCACGACGGGCAGCGGATAGCCGTCCCAGGTGAGCACGGCGTTCCTCACCTCGATGTTGTGGAATGCCCTGAGGATCGGCTCGGAGGGCACGCCGCCCTTCGTGCGGAAGTGCCATTGCAGATAGCCGATCCAGAGGACGAGTTCGGCGATCGCCGCCGCGCGCGGGTTCAACTCCAGCCCGAGGAACTGGTGCGGGTCGACATTATGCGCCTCTAACCCTGTCAGCACCTCCTGCCCACCGAGATCGGCGAGCGCCTCCAGCACTTCGCCTTCGAGGCGCTTCATCAGTTCGAGCGCTACATAAAGGAAATTGCCGGTGCCGCAGGCCGGGTCGAGCACTTTCGTTCGACACAGCTTGTCATGGAAGGCGCGCACTTCCTCGGCGGCGCCCTTCATGTTTCCCGCCTCGCGTTTGGCTTCGGCGACGGCCTGCACCTGCCGCCAATCCTCCCGCAGGGGCTCGATGACGGTCGCGACGACGAGGCGCTCCACGTAAGAGCGGGGCGTGTAATGCGCCCCCAGGCGCTTGCGCTCGTTCTTGTCGAGAGCCTGTTCGAGCAGCGTGCCGAAGATCGCGGGCTCCACCTCGCGCCAGTTCTTGCCCGCCGCGACGGCGAGTTCGCCGATCTCCTCGGCCGCGAGGGGTAGCGCCCGCGCGTCCTTGAAAAGGTTGCCGTTGAAGCGAAGCACGCGCTCGCGGATCGAGGCTGCGAAATTGCCCTCGTTCATGCAGCGCCAGAGGTCCTCCACCAGCGGCACGAATTTCTTGGGCTCCTTGCGGCATTCCTCCAGCAGGCCCTTGAAGGAATCCTCCGGCAGGAGCCCCACATCCTCCGCGAACATGGTGAAGAGGCAGCGCATGAGAAACAGCGCCACCTCCTCGGCCGGATAGCTCTTGGCCTCCAGGGCCTTCGACACGGCGGCGAGCCGCTCGGCGATCTCGCGGGTCGCCTTGGCGGCGATGCGGCTGGGGTCGAGGGAATGCGGATCGAGCCAGATGCGCCGCAGCCGCTCGCGCACCTCCGGCTGTCGCAGGTCGTCGAGAAAAATCCGGAAGCCCTGGCGGTCGGGAAACTGGGTGTAGTTCTTCCCCTGGCCGGAGAAATCGGCGAAGACCTCGATGCAATGGCCCACGTCGCACACGAGGATGAAGGGCGGCCAGCCATGGGAGGCGGGCAGCGCGCGGGCATAATCCTCCGCCTGGCGCTTGGCGTTCTTCATCAGCGCATCCCAGGCGCGATCCGCGCCGCGCTTGCCCCGCGTGTCTCGCGGCAGGTCCGCGCCGAAGAGATCGCCGGATCCGGCGACTTCCTTCTTGCCGCCTTTCAGGCGGCTCTGCTTGGCCTCGAGCACGAAGCAGCCGCGCTTGTAGAGATCGATGCGCCCGAGGCTCCTCTCGTCGTCGCGCTGTTTCTGCACCACGCGCTCGAACACGTAATCGTTGTATTCGTGCGTGGCAGCGGCCTTATCGGGCTCCGGCAGGCTGAGGAGATCGCAAAGCCTGATCAGGAACAGCTGGTAATTCGCTCGTTCCTGCCCACCCTCATGGTCCCTCCAGTGGGCGACGAAGGCTTCAATCTGCGCAGGCGGAGGATCGGGCGGGAATCGAAATGACATATCATAACGATTCCAGGTTGTAGGTATTCTTTCAAGACCCTTTATCCAAGTCGCGCAGCGTCAACCTTCCCGTGTCGTCCCGGCCACCCCTGCGCCGCCCCGCAGCCCTCACCCTGAGGAGCGAAGCGTCTCGAAGGACGAGGGCGTGTCCCGTGCGCTCTGGATCATCCTTCGAGACGCAGCTTCGCTGCTCCTCAGGATGAGGCGGAGGATAGACCCGCCACGTCATGGCCGTCTCCGGACTTGATCCGGGATTGATCCGGCCATCCACGTCCTCAAGATCCGCTGCGTTGCGAAGACGTGGATACCCGCGACAAGCGCGGTCATGACGGAGAGAAGTCCCGGACGACCCGCAGGCCTCTCGAAGGAGGTGCCGCGCCTGGGCGGCTTGCCGTGCCCGCGACGCATCGGAATACTGCCGGACCTTTGCCCTGGGCTTGTTGAGTCGCGCCCTTGCCCGGCAGGGTAGCCAGGAGCGATGAGCCGTGGATGAGATCCTCCCGCCTCGCAGGTTATCGGAGCTGATCGGGGCGATCTATGATTGCGCGCTCGATCCCGGAGGCTGGGAGACGGCCCTCGCGGATATCGCCGACACGTTCGAATGCTCCGTCGTCTCGCTGACCCTGAACGATGTCCACCGGAACCGCTTCCTCCTCAACAAGGCCGTGGGATGGGAGCCCGCGCTGCTGCGCCTCAAATCGGAGCGGCACGTGGCCGAGATCAACGCCCGCCTCACGGAGTGGCTGGCCCTGCAATCCTCCATCGACGAGCTGTTCGTGACCTCGGTCCACTTGAGCCAGGACTACATCCGGCAGTCGCTCTACGTGGAGGAGTGCCTGAAGCCGCAAGGCATCGTGGACATCATGCACATGTTCCTGAGGTACACGCACAGCCAGTTCTCCGAGATCGGCCTGGGCCGGCACGCGCGGCAGGGGGTCATCACGGAACGGGAGGTCGAACTGGGTCGGCTGCTGCTGCCGCACCTGCGCAAGGCCGTGACGATCAGCGGCATCCTGGACGCGCAGGCCATCGAACTCGGCCAAATGGCGCAGGCCCTCGACGCGCTCGTGTGCGGCGTCGTGCTGACCGACGAGCGCGGGAGCATCGTGCACGCGAACCGCTCGGCCGAGCGGATGATGAGGGAGGGGAACCCGATCAGGAGCGCGCGCAACGTCCTGGCGGCGGGCACCCCGGCGGCCAGCCGGGAATTGCGCAGCGCGATCTCCCTCGCGGCGCGGGACACGACGCAGCTCGGGCAAAGGAGCGCCGTGCGTCTTCCGGATTCCGGCGCGTCCCCGCCGCTCTATGCCCATGTGCTGCCCCTGACGGCCGGGAGGATCCGCACGCGGCTGCATCCGCAGGCCCTGGCGGCCGTGTTCATCGGCGGAACGAGCGATCAAGGCCGGGCCGAGCTCCTGGCCGGGGCCTTCGATCTCACGTCGGCGGAAGGGCGTGTCCTGGAAAGCCTCGTGGCCGGGCATTCCCTCGCCGAGACGGCCCGCCACCTCGGCATCGCGCCGTCGACCGCCAAGACCCATCTCGACCACATCTTCGCGAAGACCGGCGTGTCCCGCCAGACCGAGCTGATCCGGCTGGCGATGCGGATGGCGCTGCCGGTGGATGCGGACGCGCCCGCCGCCATGCCGCCGCCGCGCGCCGAACGGCCGGACTAGAGCCTCGGACGTGAAAAGTGGACTTGCACTTTTGGGATCGATCCGAGGCTCCTTCTCTTGGCTGGCGCATCGGATGCGGCGGAAAACCGGGTCCAGTTTTCGCTGGCGCGGCCCGCTGTATCCGTCCGATGCGCTAGAAGCGCAGGTCGAAGGCGTTCGCGGCCATGAGGAGCCCGAGCGCACCCAGGATCAGGCCGGATAGCTTGTTGGCGCGGTTCAGGAGCGTGACGCTCAGCCGCGAGCGGAGGACGGCGACGCTCCCGCTCACGAGCAGCCACCAGATCACCGAGGCGGCGAAGACTCCGGCGATCATGCTGGAGGCCGCGCCCGCTTCCGGTGCGGCGAGGGTCGGGAGCACGCTGATCAGGAGGGCCGGCATCAGAGGGTTGAACAGGGCGCAGGCGACGGCGCTGCAATAGGAGGACAGGGCGTCGCATCGCTCGGCGACGGAGCCCGCCAGCGAGATGGTCCGCCCCAGGACGCGGGCGCTGAGCCACAGGAGAAGGCCGGCCGAAATCGCCGAGAGGAGAGCGTGGCTGTCGCCGAGGGCCGTCGCGATGACCGGGCCGATGCCCATCACCGCGCCCGCCGTGTAGAGGACGAGGACGGTGGCCGCTCCCAGGCCCGTCGCGAACCCCGCCAGGGCGCCGAAGCGCAACGCCCGCTGAATGCACAGCAGGCTCATGGGGCCGACCGGGATCGTGATCGCGAATCCGACGATCGCTCCGGACAGGAAAGCCGACATGCCGCTCATGAGCGTGCCTCGCGCCGCCGTTGAATCCGACGATACCGGCCTCGGCGGTCCGGGACCGTCTCGGCAGGGAGGCGACCGTACCCCATGGGGGTTGTGAGCCGCGTCCCCCGTTTGGGGGAGACGCGGTCGGTCCTCAGGACGCGAAAAAGGCAGCCCTCGTCGGGCTGCCTTTCCATGAACCACGATATGCCGCAGGGCCGCCGTCAGGCCGGCAATTGCGGCGTGAGCACTTTGCCGTCCTGCCGGAAGTCGTAGATCTTGCCGGTCTCGGTCCAGGAGGGCAGGGCGAGCTTCACGATGTGGGGCGCGAGGTCCTCGGGCGTGCGCAGGGTCAGCGGGTCCTCGCCCGGCATGGCGGCGCGGCGCATGGAGGTGCGCAGGGGGCCGGGGCTGAGGAGCATGACCTTGAGCGGGGTCGTGGCCGTCTCGGCCGCATAGGTGCGCACGAGCGCCTCCAGGGCAGCCTTGGAGATCGAGTAGGTGCCCCAATAGGCGTTGCACTTATGGGCGGCGCCGGATGTCAGGAAGATGGCGCGCCCCGCGTCCGAGGCGCGCAGCAGCGGATCGAAGGAGCGGATCAGCCGGTAATTGGCCGTGACGTTGACGGTCATCACCTCGTCCCAGACCGGCTGGTCGATATGGGTGATGGGAGCGAGCTCCCCGAGCTGGCCCGCATTGCCGAGAAGGATGTCGAGCTTGCCCCAGCGCTCGTAGATCGCCGCGCCCAGGCGGTCGATGGCGTCGAGGTCCTTCAGGTTGACCGGCACGAGGGTCGCGGAAGACCCCCTGGCGCGGATCTCGTCGTCGAGGCTCTCGAGGGCGCCCTGGGTGCGGGCCAGCGCCACGATATGGGCGCCGGCCTCCGCCAGGGCCAGCGCGGCCGCGCGCCCGATGCCGCGCGATGCGCCGGTCACGACGGCGACGCGGTTGAGAAGAGGCTTGTCCATGAGGCGTCCCTAATCGGCTTCGGCCAGGAGGGCGAGGCGGCGCGGGGTGGCGACGGACAGATCCGTCAGCGCCGTCGGGTAATCGCCCGTGAAGCAATGATCGGTGAATTGCGGCTGGGCGGGGTTGCGGCCCGTTTCGCCCATCGCCCGGTAGATGCCGTCGATGGACAGGAAGGCGAGGGAATCCGCCCCGATATACTCCCGCATCTGCTCCAGGTCGTGGGTGGCGGCGAGGAGCTTCTCCTTCTCGGGCGTGTCGATGCCGTAGAAGTCCGGATGCGTGATCGGCGGGCTCGCGATGCGGAAATGCACTTCCTTCGCGCCGGCCTCGCGCATCATGCGCACGATCTTCACGGAGGTGGTGCCGCGCACGAGGCTGTCGTCCACCAGGACGATCCGCTTGCCCTCGATGGCGGCGCGGTTGGCCGAGTGCTTCATGCGCACGCCGAGCTCGCGCACGGATTGCGTGGGCTGAATGAAGGTGCGGCCGACATAATGGTTGCGGATGATCCCGAGCTCGTAGGGCAGGCCGCAGGTCTGGGCGAAGCCCAGGGCGGCCGGTACGCCCGAATCCGGCACCGGGATGACCACGTCCGCATTGGCCGGGGATTCCCGGCCGAGCTCGCGGCCCATGCCCTTGCGCACCTCATAGACGCTGCGGCCGTTCACGATGGAATCCGGACGGGCGAAATAGATGTATTCGAAGATGCAGGGGCGCGGCGGGACCTTCTCGGCGAAGCGGAAGGACTCGATGCCCTCGTCCGAGATGACCACGCATTCGCCGTTCTCGATGTCGCGGACGAAGCGGGCGCCGATGATGTCGAGCGCACAGGTCTCGGAGGTCAGGATATAGCGGCCGTCGAGCTCGCCGAGCACCAGCGGGCGGATGCCCATGGGATCGCGGGCGCCGATGAGCTTCTTGTTGGTGAGCGCCACGAGGGCATAGGCGCCTTCGATCTTCTGGATCGCTTCCACGAAGCGGTCCACGACCAGGCGCTTGCGGCTGCGGGCGACGAGGTGGACGAGCACCTCCGTGTCCGTGGTGGACTGGCAGATTGCGCCGTCGCGGATCAGGTTGCGGCGAAGGGTCAGGCCATTGGTCAGGTTGCCGTTATGGGCCACGGCGAAGCCGCCGCCGTCGAGCTCGGCGAAGAGGGGCTGCACGTTGCGCAGGACGGTCTCGCCGGTGGTCGAATAGCGCACGTGGCCGATGGACGAGACGCCTTCCAGCCGTTCGATGGTCGCCCGGTCGGAGAAGCTGTCGCCCACGAGGCCGAGCTTGCGCTCGGAATGGAACACGTCTCCGTCGAAGGAGACGATGCCTGCCGCCTCCTGGCCTCGGTGCTGGAGGGCGTGCAGCCCGAGAGCGGTGATCGCCGCCGCATCCGGATGACCGAAGATTCCGAACACGCCGCATTCTTCACGCAGGGTGTCGCCGTCGAGGTCGAGGTCCACCTTCTTAGGGGTGACCTGCCACGTCTCAGACCTGGAAGACATCGTGATTTCCTTGGGATCCGCGCCCGCACCGGCGCGGGCTCTATGTAACCATCCTGAGGCCAAACGCCAATGGTCTTTCCTGTCGCTCTTCAAAGAGTGAACAGAAGAGGTGTCAACCCCGGCGCTGGGGTGTCTGGGGAGCGGGAGCCGCCGGTGCCGGACCGCGCTGCGGGTCCGGCTCTGCGGGCTCTATGGGTTCGTTTTCCGGAGTTTCGGGCTTCTTGAGCTTCTGAATCAGGGCTTCGGCGTTCTCAGGCAGCATGGCGATGATGCTGTCGCGGGTATTCTCCATGGCCGAGCGGGTCTTCGAGGAGGCGGCCCATTCGGGCTCCTTGCCCTGAAGCAGCCAGCCCAGGAAGGCCCAGCCGATGACGCAGATCAGGAAGCCGCGCGCCGCCCCGAAGAACAGGCCGAGGGTCCGGTCGAGGGCTCCGATGCGGGAATCGAGAATCAGGTCGGAAATCTGGACCGTGATGATCGACACGATGATCAGGGTCACCACGAAGATGCCGCCGATCGCGGCGACCAGCGCCACGGTGTTGCTGTGGATGTATTGCTGCGCAAAGGGCAGGGCCACCGGGTGCAGGTACCAGGCCGCCGCCGCGGCTACGACCCAGGCGACGATGGCGAGAACCTCGCGGGTGAAGCCGCGCACGGCTGCCAGGAGGGCCGAGATCAGGACGATTCCGATGACAACGAGGTCCAGGACAGAAAAGGGCATGAGCCGAGCCTACGCAGAAACAGGGACAAGGGCCGCATTCGCGGATCGAGGCGAGGCTGTATAGCCTTAAGATATGCTTTCGTCACCCCTATGATGGCTCCGGGGCAAAGCGCTTCGACAAAGAGCCTGAGCCAAAAATCGGCTTTCGGCCGCAGGGGCCACCAAGCGCCAGGTCGGCGCCTGAACGAACGGGATTTCCTTTCTCTATGCGATGGGAAACATTTCCGAGCCGGCGAGGATGGAGGTCGGCGCCACCGGTGACGCCGACCCGCCTGTCAGCGCCGGGTGAGGACCACGGTGGAGCTCTGGCCGTTCGTCCCCCGCCAGATGTAGTCGACCTGCCCGTCCTTGCGGGGCTTCAACGTCACGGACGCGCCTTCCGCATGTTTGATCGACACGCTTTGGGCCGCGACCGAGGAGCCGGCCAGGGGCTGGTCCTGACCATTCGCGCGCCAGTAATGTACCTTCTTGCCCGAGATACCGATTTCCGTCACCCGTCCGTTGGGGGCCTGCCCGCGCCAGATGCCGGTCCAATCGATCGCCCATGCGGGCGATACCATCGATGCAAGGCCCGCGGTCAACGCAAGCGACACCAGTCCGAGTGTCCTGGACTTCATAAGCAGTCTCCTTCTCCGAATGGAATGCGAAAGGCCTCTACAGCCAAGCTTGGAACATGCTGGGCAGGCGGATGCTCCATCAATCTCTCAAAGGAATCAGAGGTTGGCCCGGACGGGAAATTCGGGATGAGGGGCAAGCCGGGGGAGCGGGCGATTCCGCCGGGCATCGCGGCGCGTCTCCGCTTCGGACAACGGGCCGGAAGGCAGCCGCCGGCGCTGCAAAAAAGCCTCGGCGAATTTCGCCGAGGCCAAGGGAAGAGGAGGATCGATGAACTCTTGCTGACGGCATGGCTGCCGGAAAAGCTCAGGCACCAGACGTAAAGGATGGGCGCGTGAGGTCAATTAGGCTGGATGGCCTAGGATGGGGGCAGGGAGCCGGGAGGTGCGAAGGCGGAGATGAGCATGTCAGAGGACGAAAAAGCGATCCGCGAGGTCGTGGCCGACTGGATGGAGGCGAGCCGGAGCGGCGATGTCGCAAGGGTCCTGTGCCTGATGACCGACGACGCGGTCTTCATGGTTCCGGGCCAGGAGCCGTTCGGCCGCGAGGCCTTCGCGGCGATGTCGAAAAGCATGGGCGGCATGCGACTCGAAGGTACGAGCGAGATCCTGGAGCTGCAGGTGCTCGGCGAATGGGCTTTCATCCGGTGTCACCTGGACATGACGGTGACGCCGCCCGACGGCGCGCCGGTCCGCCGCTCGGGGAATGCGCTGACCCTGCTGCGCAAGGACGCCGACGGCCGGTGGCGACTCGCGCGGGACGCCAACCTTCTGACGGCGCGACGCTGACGCCGCCCTTTTCGCGCGGCTTCAGGAGGCCTTGCGCCGCCGCGACGCCGCGATTCCGGCCACGAGGTCGGTGATATGCCCGATGGACGAGGTGGCGAGCGGCAGCTTCTCCGGCTTGCTCTTGTCGATGCGCGGCGCGGGGGACACCGCGCTGGAGAAGCCGAGCTTGGCCGCCTCCTTCAGGCGGGACTGCTCCTGCGCCACGGGACGGATCGCGCCGGAGAGACCAAGCTCTCCGAAATAGACCGTATCGGGCGGCAGCGGGCTGCCGGACAGGGACGACACGAGAGCGGCCGCCGCCGCGAGATCCGCCGCGGGCTCGGTGATCCGCAATCCGCCCGCGACGTTCAGGTAGACGTCGTGCATGCCGAGCTTGAGGCCGCCATGGGCCTCCAGCACGGCGAGCACCATGGACAGGCGGCTCTGATCCCAGCCCACCACGGCGCGCCGGGGAGTGCCGAGGGACGAGGGGGCGACCAGCGCCTGGATCTCCACGAGAAGCGGGCGCGTGCCTTCCATCCCGGCGAAGACGGCGGTGCCGGGGGTGGCGAGATCGCGCCCGGCCAGGAACAGCTCGGAGGGGTTGGGAACCTCGCGCAGGCCCTGGTCGGACATCTCGAAGACGCCGATCTCGTCGGTGGGGCCGAAGCGGTTCTTGACCGCGCGCAGGATGCGGAAGTGATGGCCCGTGTCGCCCTCGAACGACACCACCGCGTCCACCATGTGCTCGACGACCCGGGGGCCGGCGATCTGCCCGTCCTTGGTGACGTGGCCCACGAGAATCACGGCGGTGCCCGAGGTCTTGGCGAAGCGGATGAGCGCCTGGGCCGAGCCGCGCACCTGCGTGACCGTTCCGGGCGCCGATTCCACGGTCTCGGTCCACATGGTCTGGATCGAGTCGATGATGGCGAGCGCGGGCGGGCGTCCCTGGCTCAGGGTCGCGATGATGTCTTCCACGTTGGTCTCGGAGGCGAGTTCCACGGGCGCCTGGCCCAGGCCGAGGCGTTCGGCGCGCAGGCGCACCTGCCCCACCGCCTCCTCGCCCGAGATATAGGCCACCCGCTCGCCCCGGTTGGCGAGCGCGGCGGAGGCCTGCATCAGGAGCGTCGACTTGCCGATGCCGGGGTCGCCGCCGAGCAGGATGATCGAGCCGTGCACGAAGCCGCCGCCGGTGACGCGGTCGAGTTCGGCGATGCCGGAGGGCGTGCGCGGGGCCTCCTTGGTCTCGCCGGCGAGGCCCTCGAGCGGGAAGATGCGGCCCTTGGCGCGCGAGGGCCGCGTGGCGGCGGGCCCCGACATGGGGCTGGCAGAGCCTGCCTCCTCGACAATGGTGTTCCAGCCGCCGCAGGCCTCGCATTTGCCTTTCCAGCGGTTATAGACCGCGCCGCATTCCTGGCAGACGAAGGAGGGGTGTCGCTTCGCCATCAGGCCTGCTTTCCGGCATAGGCGCGGGCATAGCGGCGGCCCAGATTGGTGAGGATCTCGTAGCCGATGGTGCCCGCGCGGCGGCCGACCTCGTCGATGGTGAGGGAGCCCCCGATCATGGTCACGGTGTCGCCGCGCCGGATCCCGTTCTCGGGAATGTCGGTCACGTCCACGGTGATCAGATCCATGGAGACGTTGCCCGCGAAGGGGCAGGGCCGTCCGGCGACCAGGACCTGACCCGCCAGGAGCGCCTCGCCGCTCTTGCCGCGCGCGCTCGCGGAGCGCGGGTAGCCGTCCGCATAGCCCACGGAGAGCGTGGCGATGCGGCGGCGTCCGAGGGAGAGCCAGCGCGCGTTGTAGCCGACGGTGTCGTCCTCCTCGACCCAGCGCAGCTGCACGATGCGCGCCTCGAGCCCGACCACGGGGCTCATGGGGTTGTCCTGGTCCGGAAGCGGATTGCCGCCGTAGAGCGCATAGCCCGGACGCACGAGGTCGAAATGGGGCTTCTCCTTGAGGAAGATGCCGGAGGAATTGGCGAGCGAGGCCCGCACGCCGGGCAGGGTCTCGCGGACCGCCCCGAAAGCCTCGACCTGGCGAAGGTTGAGCGGATTGCCGCTCTCTTCCGCGCTCACGAAATGGCTCATGAGAAGGGCGGTGTCGAAATCCTTCAGTTCCCCGCGCTCCTTCAGGGTCATGCCCTGCGCAACGGTGAGGCCGAGGCGGTTCATGCCCGTGTCCACATGGATCGCGGCGGCATGCTTGCGACCTTGCGAGCGGCAGAACGCCGCCCATTCGTCGATCTCCTCGAAGGAGCCGAGAACGGGCCGCACATCATGCTCGACGTAAGCGGAGGACGTCCCGGGGAAGAGGCCGTTGAGCACGTAGATCGTGGCGTCCGGCGCGGCGCTCCGGACGCGGATCGCCTCGCTCAGATGCGCCACGAAGAACGTGCGGCATCCCGCCCGCGCCAGGGCCGGCACGGCCTGGTCGATTCCGGTCCCGTAGGCGTCGGCCTTGACCACGGCGGCGGCTTCCGCGCCGCCGGCATTGTCGCGCAGGCGGCGCCAGTTCGAGGCGAGCGCCGAGAGGTCGATGTGAAGGAGGCCGCCGGCCATGCCCTGGGGAATGCCGCCGGCGGGGTTCGTCTGCTCTGTCCTGGTCAATCGCCCATCCGTTCGGGTAGCTTGTCTTCGTCCGCGAGGTTGGTGAAGCGGGTGATGTCGGCCTGGAAGGCGAGCTGCACGGTTCCGGTGGGACCGTGACGCTGCTTGCCGATGATGACTTCGGCCTTGCCGTGGACCTGATCCATCTCCGCCTGCCACTTGAAGTATTCTTCGGTGCCGGGTTTCGGCTCCTTGTTCTTCAGATAATACTCCTCGCGGTAAACGAACATGACCACGTCGGCGTCCTGCTCGATCGAGCCCGATTCACGCAGGTCCGAGAGCTGCGGCCTTTTGTCGTCGCGGGCCTCCACCTGGCGGGAGAGCTGGGACAGGGCGATGAGCGGGACCGACAATTCCTTGGCCAGCGCCTTGAGGCCGGTGGTGATCTCCGTCAGCTCCTGCACGCGGTTCTCGCCCTTCTTGGCGGAGCCGGAGAGCAGCTGCAGGTAATCGACGATGAGGACGTCGAGGCCGCGCTGCCGCTTGAGACGCCGCGCCCGGGCGGTGAGCTGCGCGATCGAGATGCCGCCGGTCTGGTCGATGTAGAAGGGGATCGACTGCATCTCGCGGGCGGCTTCGGTGATCTTGTAGAAATCGTCCTCGCGCATGTCGCCGCGGCGGATCTTGTAGGACGGGACGCCCGATTGCTCCGCGATGATACGGGTGGCGAGCTGCTCGGCCGACATTTCGAGCGAGAAGAAGCCGACGATGCCGCCGTTCACGGTCTTCAGGTTGCCGTCCTGCTGCTTCTCCGCCTTGTAGGCCTTGGCGATGTTGAACGCGATGTTCGTCACCAGCGAGGTCTTACCCATGGCCGGGCGGCCCGCCAGGATGATCAGGTCGGAGGGCTGGAGGCCGCCCAGGGACTTGTCGAGATCGATGAGGCCCGTCGAGACGCCCGACAAGGCGCCCTCGCGCTTGTAGGCGGCGGCCGCCATGTCGATGGCGGCGGTGAGCGCGTCGGAGAAGCGCTGGAAGCCGCCGTCGGAGCGGCCCGTTTCGGCGATCGCGTAGAGGCGGCGCTCGGCCTCCTCGATCTGCTCCCGCGGCGAGCTGTCGACGGGTGCGTCGAAGGCGGTGTTCACCAGGTCCTCGCCGATATTGATGAGGCTGCGGCGAACCGCGAGGTCGTGGATCGTGCGGCCGTAATCCTCGGCGTTGATGACGGTGGTCGCCTCCGCCGCGAGGCGGGCGAGATATTGCGAGACCGTGATGCCGCCCAGGTCCTGGTCGCCCAGGAAGGTCTTCATGGTGATCGGGGTCGCGACCTTGCCCTGCTTGATGAGGCTGGTGGCGACCTCGTAGATGCGGCGGTGCAGGTCCTCGATGAAATGCTCGGGCAGGAGGAAGTCGGAGACGCGGTAATAGGCGTCGTTGTTGACCAGGATCGCACCCAGCAGGGCCTGCTCGGCCTCGAGGTTGCTCGGGGGCGTGCGAAACTGCGGCTCAGCGGTTTCTAAACGGGCGATCAGGGCATTGGCGGTGGCCATCTGGCGCTCCGGAAACGAGGGAAGGAAGGATTGTTGGTCTTAGACCCGAATTGGTGTCCGAAAGGTTGCTCTCCAGGCACGGAACCGGGCTTAGGGGCACCTGTCCTCGATGTCCTCAATACTCACATGCTTCGCGATCTTGCGACTCTTCCGGCTTGACTCTTCGGCAGTCGGAACACCCGACGAAAAAACGCTCCCCGTCGAATCGATGGAGAGCGCTTATTCTGGAACAAAACGGGAACTGACGCAAGGTTCAGCTTCGGTCCCGCCTCGGCCCGTCGGAGTGATCCCGGAAGCGGAATGTGCTTCCGGGTCCGGTGCTCAGAGCTCCACGTCGCCGGCTTCGGCGAGAGCGGCGCCGACTTCGAGGCCGAGATCGTCGAGATTCGTCTCCTCGCGGGCGGTGACTTCCTCGCCGCGGGCCTGACGCTCGGCTTCCTCAGGGCTGCGGGCGACGTTGATCGTCACCGTGACCTCGACCTCCGGGTGGAGGGTCACCGGCACGCTGTGCATGCCGAGGGTCTTGATCGGGGCGTTGAGGACGATCTGGTTGCGGTCCACCGTGAAGCCGTTCTGGGTCATCACTTCGGCCAGGTCGCGGGTCGAGACCGAGCCGTAGAGCACGCCCGTCTCGCCGGACTGGCGCAGGATGATGAAGCTCTGGCCGTTCAGCTTCTCGGCGACGGCCTCGGCCTCCTTGCGGCGCTCCAGGTTGCGGGCCTCGAGCTGGGCGCGCTGCTGCTCGAAGTGCTTCTTGTTGGTCTCCGTGGCGCGCAGAGCCTTGCCGCGCGGCAGGAGGAAGTTGCGGGCATAACCCGAGCGAACCTTGACGGTTTCGCCCATCTGGCCGAGCTTTGCGACGCGCTCGAGAAGGATCACTTCCATTGGTTTTCTCCTTTGATGTCTGTGATCAGGTTGAAGGGGTCGGTGGCTGTTTCGGCCGGCCGCGGCCGAAGCGCCGGCGCAGGCCGAAGATCGTATCGGCGAGGCCGAACAGGAACAGGGCCGTGATCATGACGCCCTGGGTCATGAACAGCAGCATATAGAGGCCGGACAGGATGAAGCCGCGCCCCGGCTTGCCCTGGGTGCGCTCATGGATCAGCGCGAGCCCCTGCAGGGTGAACGCCATCAGGAGCGCGCCGAACAGGGCATAGCCGAGGGCCCCCGCGAAACCCTCGAACCGGGTCAGGACGAAGGCCACGACAGCGGCCCAGAGCACGGCGCGCGGCATCGACAGCCCGGGAATGGGCGACCAGGGACGGGGCAGGCGGCCGGAAGCCGAGACGATCTTCGCCGCCAGCCAGAGATAAAGCCCGAGGAAGAAGGTGAAGCCGAAGGCCGACAGGGCCGGGGTCATCGTCGCGATGCTGTCCGTCACCGCGTCGCGGGCCTCCTCGGCGCCCTGCTCCGGGGCCTCGAAGACGAGGCTCACGAAGGCTTCGGCGATCTGGCGCGACCGCGCCTGGAAGGCGCTGTAATCGCCCCCGGAGGAAATCACGCCGGTCGCCACGATGGTGAGCGCGGCGGTCGCGCCGACCCAGGCGAGGAGGCGGCCGATCGGATACCATTCCATCGTTCCGTCGGGGCCCGGACGGCCGAGCAGGGCCAGATAGGCGAGCCACCAGGCGGGCAGGCCCGTGATGGCCACGAAGCCGAGGGCGCTGACGGATGATTGCGTGAAGGCCGCGATGGCCAGGCCGCCCGCGAGGGTGGCGACGAGGCCGGACCGATGGTTCCAGCCGAGCGCGACGATCAGGATGGGGAGCGGCGCAAGCATGGCGAGCAGGACAGCCAGCATGGTCTCCTTGACCACCACCACTGTCAGAAGGGCCGAGACGAGGCCCGCGCCGATGCCTGTTGCGATAAAGTTCATGGTTCTCGCTGTCCCGCTGCTCGTCGGCAGGGTTAGGGGCTTCACGCCCCAACTGACCCGGCGGGCTTTCACCGCTGGGCGAAACGTGGAACGGCGGGCTGCCCGGAAAGGGCGGCCCGCCGAAGGATTGCTTAGCGGATCACGTAGGGCAGCAGGCCCAGGAAGCGGGCGCGCTTGATCGCCTGGGCGAGCTCACGCTGCTTCTTGGCCGACACGGCCGTGATGCGCGAAGGAACGATCTTGCCGCGCTCCGAGATGTAGCGGGACAGGAGCTTCGTGTCCTTGTAGTCGATCTTCGGCGCGTTCGGGCCCGAGAACGGGCAGGTCTTGCGACGACGGAAGAACGGACGACGGCCACCGCCGCCACCAGCACCAAATGCCATGATTAAGCCTCCTCGCTTTCGCCGCCTTCAAAGCCGGTGTCGCGCTCACGGCGCTCGCGGTCCTTGCGCTCGTCACGGTCGCGCTTCTGCATCATCACGGACGGCTCGGTCTCGAGCTCGTCGACCTTGATGGTCATGAAGCGAAGGATGTCTTCGTTGATGCGCATCTGGCGTTCCATCTCGGCCACCGCGTTGGCGGGAGCGTTGAGGTTGAACATCGTGAAATGCGCCTTGCGGTTCTTCTTGATGCGGTAGGCGAGGGACTTCACGCCCCACATCTCGGTCTTCTCGACGCTGCCGCCGTTCTGCTCGATAACGCCCTTGTACTGGTCGACCATTGCTTCGACCTGCTGGGGCGTCACGTCCTGGCGAGCCAGGAAGATATGCTCGTAGAGAGGCATAATGGGCCTTTCTCAGGTTTGAGGTTCGGGCCCAAGCACTGCTTTTTCAAGGAAGTGTCCGGGCCGGTTTCGCGCGTCCGATCGGCGCCAAGCCCTTCGAGCCTGCAAGGCCCGAGCGGTTGTCGAAGGCGGAGACACGGGACGACGGGACTTTCAATCCCTATGCGGCGAGCCGCACCGTCCGTTCAGCCCCCGGCCGGAGCGAACGCGAAGCGGGGGCTATAGTCGATTTGCGTCGGGATGGCAAGGGAGGACGGCAGGGGTCCAGCCTGGTCAGATGGCCGCGCGCGTGGCGGCCATTCATCTGCCCGAGCCCTCGGCCTCGTCCTGTCGCCCTCATCCAGTCGCACCGCCGCCGTCACTCGACTGCGCCCCCACAGCCCTCATCCTGTTTCGCGCCCCCCAGCCCTCACCCTGAGGAGGTCACGAAGTGACCGTCTCGAAGGGCGAGGGCGTTTCCCGTGCACACTGGATCCTCCTTCGAGACGCCTGCTGCGCAGGCTCCTCAGGATGACGCCGGAGGCGGGCCGTATCCCCACCCGTCTTGGCCGTCCCTCTCCGTCATGGCCGCGCTTGTCGCGGCCATCCCCGTCTTGCGGAACCGCAGCGGTGCAAAGACATGGATCCCCGGCTCAAGGCCGGGGATGACGGTGGAGGGTGGGATGAGGCGGAGAGTGGGATGAGGCGGAGAGCGGCAGGGCGGCGCAGGGCCTGTGGATAATGTTCTACCTTTGTTCTTGACAGGCGAGGGGATTAGAACTATGTTGCATTCATCCCGGCCCGACGAGGGGCGCGCTCGCGAGGCGTCGCCAGTGACGGGGCGGGGAACGGTCCCGTGCGGCGGCTTCACGCGAGC
>Ga0182742_1000695_pt1 | contig 49490 bp, 48 predicted proteins | sample eDN5th37CBELigMG_FD_128880 | JGI IMG/M metagenome (GOLD analysis project Ga0182742, IMG submission 128880) | Enriched Miracle-Growth compost microbial communities from Emeryville, California, USA - eDNA 5th pass 37_C BE-Lig MG (version 2)... ...
CGCACAAGCTCGCTCTCGTCGCCTGCGCGCGAAAGCTGCTCGCCTACGCCAACACCGTCCTCGCCCGCGGCACCCCATGGCTCTCCGCAACAACCAACGCTTAATGGTTGCTCGCAATGACGGAAACGAATAACTGAACAGGCCCGCATGACCGTTTCGACTCTGCCGACTGTCGACGAAAGCTCGATCCGCTATCCCGGCTGGCGCATCGTCGTGGTGTGTTTCGTGATGGCCACGTTCAGTTGGGGACTCGGCTTCTACGGCCAGAGCATCTATCTGCCGGAACTGCAACGCCTGCACGGCTGGCCGACGGCGTTGATCTCCGGCGCCACCACCGTCTATTACCTGGTGGGCGCGGTGCTGGTGGCGTTTGTCGGCGATGCCATCGGCGCCTATGGCGCGCGCCTGTGTCTCGCCGGCGGCAGCGTCTGTCTCGCTCTGGCGACATTGCTGCTCGGCCGCATCGATGCGCTGTGGCAGCTCTATGCAGTCTCGGTACTGCTCGCCTGCGGCTGGGCCGGCACCAGCGTCGGCGCCATCACCAACACGCTGGGCCTGTGGTTCGACCGCAAGCGCGGCATGGCGATCAGTCTCGCGCTGAACGGCGCCAGTTGCGGCGGCATCGTCGGCGTGCCGCTGCTCACCGCGGCCATCGCGCAGTGGCACTTTCCCAACGCCATGTTCGCGGTGGCGATCACCACGGTGATGCTGCTGGTGCCGGTAATCCTGCTCGCGGTAGGTCCCCCGCCGTCACGGCCACAACCGGCCACGTCCGCGGGGAGCGGCAACACGTCGGCGACCCGCATCCGCGCCGCGGCGTTCCGCGACGTCGCCTTCCTGACCCTGGCGATCTCCTTCGCGCTGATGCTGTTCGTGCAGGTCGGCTTCATCGTGCACCTGATCGCGTTTCTCGATCCGGTCATCGGCCGCGAACACGCCGCCGTCGCGGTGGCGCTGCTCACGGCGATGGCGGTGGTGGGGCGCGTGCTGTTATCGACGGTGATCGATCGTCTCAACCAGCGCCTTGTCTCGGCGCTGTCGTTCGCCAGCCAGGCGCTGGCGCTTGCGATTCTCGTCAGCTCCGGCAACATCTCCGCGGTGTATGTCGCCTGCGCGCTGTTCGGCTTCTCGGTCGGCAACCTGATCACGCTGCCGGCGTTGATCGTGCAGCGCGATTTCCCTGCGGCATCGTTCGGCGTGCTGATCAGCCTCAACACCGCGATTACGCAAGTCACCTACGCCTTCGGCCCTGGCGTGACCGGCTTTCTGCGCGATCTGACCGGCGGCTACACCATGCCCTTCCTGGTCTGCATCGCGCTGCAGCTCGCCGCCGCGATGCTGATCATGATCGGCGGGCGCGCAGCAAACCCTCGACGTTCAATCGCCGCGTGAACATCGCCAGCGTGCCGTCGGCATTGCGCGGCCATGCGTCCTCGGGGCGGTCCCAATAGAGTTCGACGCCGTTCTGGTCCGGATCGCGCAGATACAGCGCCTCGCTGACACCGTGATCGCTGGCGCCGTCGAGCACGATGCCGGCATCCAGCACGCGGGACAGTGCATCGGCCAGCGCCGCGCGGGTCGGATAGAGGATCGCGGTGTGATAGAGGCCGGTGGTGCCGGGCGCGGGCGGCGAGCCGCCTTTGCTTTCCCACGTATTCAGCCCGATGTGGTGATGATAACCGCCCGCCGAAATGAACGCCGCCTGATCGCCGTAGCGCTGCATCAGCTCAAACCCGAGCACGTCGCAATAGAATCCGAGCGCGCGCGTCAGATCCGCGACCTTGAGATGGACATGGCCGATGCGGGTGCCGGCCGCGATGGGACGCGCGGATCGTTCGAGCGGTGTGACGGTCATCGCCTCACTCCTCCAGTTCGGATGTTTCGCCCGCCGGCAGGTCGAACTGAAACGCGTTCAGTGTCATCGACACCAGCGTATAGTAACCGCATAGCCCGATGATCTCGACCACGCCGCGCTCGCCGAGCAGTTTCACCGCTTCATCATAGAGCGGCTGCGCAAGGCCCTTGCCCTCGTGCAGCGATTTGCTGACATCATAGATCATCTGCGCCTTGGGATCGTCGAATGTCGGCGTGCGGCGGCAGCGGATGGCTTCGATGATCGCGGGATCGAGACCGCCCGCCAGCGCAAGCCGCTTGTGCGCGTACCATTCGTAATGCGCGGTCCAGTGCCGCGCGGTCACCAGAATGGCGATTTCCGACAGCTTCGCCGGAAACTGCGTGTCGTAACGCAGCATCGCGCCGAGCCGGGTCGCGTGCCGCGCCATCTCCGGACTGTTGAGCCACGCCATCATCGGCGGCGGCGGACTGCCGCGCTTGCTGGCGATGGACTCTTCATAAGTCTGGCGTTGATCGTCGCTCATTTCGTCCGGCGACAGCAGTTTCAGGCGCATGGCGTTCTCTCGGATGGTCAGGATGACGCACGCTATCACAGCCACCACCGGGATATTGCTATTCCGGAGGTGACCGCTAATCTTCGCCCAGCCCGCGCAACGCCATTCCATCGCGCGAAATTCCAAGGAAACCGTCCCGATGTCCGATCTCGATCAATTCCGCCGCGAAACCCGCGCTTGGCTCGAGGCCAACTGCCCGCCGGAGATGCGCAAGCCGGTCGCCACCGACGATGACGTGTTCTGGGGCGGCCGCAACACCAAGTTTTCCTCCGAGGCGCAGAAGGTGTGGTTCGAGCGGATGCGCGACAAGGGCTGGACCGTGCCGGATTGGCCCAAGCAATACGGCGGCGGCGGCCTCGATCCCGCCGAGGCCAAGGTGCTGCGCGAGGAAATGGCGGCGATCAACGCGCGGCCGCCACTGTCGAGCTTCGGCATCTGGATGCTCGGGCCGGCGCTGTTGAAATACGGCACCGACGAACAGAAAGCCGAGCACCTGCCGAAGATCGCCGCCGGCCTGATCCGCTGGTGCCAGGGCTATTCCGAGCCCAACGCCGGCTCCGACCTCGCTTCCCTGCAGACCCGCGCCGAGAGCGACGGCGACGACTTCATCATTACCGGCCAAAAGATCTGGACCTCCTACGCCAACTACGCCGACTGGATCTTCTGCCTGGTGCGCACCGATCCCACGGCGAAGAAGCACGACGGCATTAGCTTCATCCTGTTTGACATGACCTCAAAGGGTGTCTCGACCAAGCCGATCCTTTTGATCTCCGGCAAGTCGCCGTTCTGCGAAACCTTCTTCGACGGCGTCCGCGTGCCGAAGTCGCACGTGGTCGGCACCGTCAATCGCGGCTGGGACGTGGCGAAATATCTGTTGCAGCACGAGCGTGCGATGATCTCCGGCATGGGGGGCCGCAGCGCCGGCCGTCCGCTCGGCCAGATTGCCGCCGATTCCATCGGCAGCGACGTGCAAGGGCGGCTGGACGATCCGATCCTGCGCGGCGAGATCGCGCGCTTCGAGGTGGATGAAGCCGCGCTCGCCTGCGCTGCCGAACGCGCCATCGATCTCGCCAAGGCGGGACAGGGCCATCCGGCGTTCTCGTCGGCGATGAAGTATTACGGCACCGAGCTCAACAAGCGGCGCTACGAGATCCTGATGTCGGCCGGCGGCATCGATGCGCTGGAATGGGAAAGCCCGCGTTCCAAGGAAGGCGCTCGCGCCCGCGACTGGCTGCGCACCAAGGCCAATTCCATCGAGGGCGGCACCAGCGAAGTGATGCTCGGCATCGTCGCCAAGCGCATCCTCGATTTGCCGGGGGCTTGATTGGCCCGGCTTTAGTCCCGTCATCCTGAGGTGCGCGCCGTTTGCGGCGCGCCTCGAAGGATGAACGGCCACCATCCTTCGAGGCTCGCTAACGCTCGCACCTCAGGATGACGGCTTCGATCCATATCCAGTAAACAGATTCGGAATCACAAATGCCCCTCATCCTCACCGAAGAACAATCCATGCTGCGTGACAGCGCGCGCGGTTTCATCAATGAAAAGGCCCCGGTCGCACACCTGCGCAAAATGCGTGACGATCGCGACGCCACCGGCTTCTCGCGCGACCTTTGGAAAGGCTTTGCCGAAATGGGTTTTGCCGGCCTCTTAGTGCCGGAAAATTTCGGCGGCAGCGGCCTCGGCGCCGTCGAAGCCGGCATCGTGCTGGAGGAAATCGGCCGCAACCTGATGCCCTCGCCGTTTCTTTCCACCGCCGTGCTCGCCGCCTCCGCGCTGACGCGCGGCGGCAACGCCGAACAGCAGGCGGCTTACCTGCCGAAGATCGCCGACGGCTCGCTGATCGCGACGCTCGCCGTCGACGAGGGCGCCAAGCACAAGCCGCACAACATCGCGATGCAGGCGGTGCGCGCCGGAAACGGATTCAAGCTCAACGGCGCGAAAGCCCTCGTCGTCGACGGCCACGTCGCCGATCTCCTGATCGTCGCGGCGCGCACGAGCGGCAACACGGGCGAACGCGGCGGGCTGACCTTGTTCCTGGTCGATCCGAAAGCGAAGGGCGTCAGCGTCGAACGCACCGTGATGGTCGACGCGCACAACGCCGCGCGCATCGCCTTCGACAATGTCGACGTCAGCGCCGACGCGGTGCTCGGCGAGGTCGATCAGGGTGGCGAACTGCTCGACGCCGTGCTGAACATCGGCCGCGGCGCGGTCGCCTCCGAAATGGTGGGCCTGAGCGAAGAAGTCTTCAACCGCACCGTGACCTATCTCAAGGAGCGCAAGCAGTTCGGCAAATTGATCGGCGAATTCCAGGCGCTGCAACACCGCGCCGCGCAACTCTACATCGACATCGAGATCAGCCGCGCCGCGACCTTGAAGGCGTTGCAGACGCTCGATCAGAACGCCGCCGAGGCGGACCACGCGGTGGCGGTGGCCAAGGCCCACGCCGGCACCACCGCCACCCGCGCGGTGCAGGAAGGCGTGCAGATGCATGGCGGCATGGGCATGACCGATCAGTTCGACATCGGCCTGTTCATGAAGCGCGCGCGCGTTTGCCAGGAATTGTTCGGCGACGCCAACTTCCATACCGAGCGACTGGCCGAAGCGCGGCAGTATTGAGAGAATATCCTATCATCAGAGTCGTCCCCGCGAAGGCGGGACCCAGACTCCCTGACGCAGTTTGGATCGATGCTTACTCAACAAGGTGACTATAGCATTTCCCGTCTTGCTGGAAACACCTGCCACGAAATTCTGCGCGCTCCCTCTCCCGTTGGGAGAGGGTTGGGGTGAGGGGTTACTGCATCAATGGTGCTTGATCCCCCTCACCCGGAGCCTTCGGCTCCGACCTCTCCCCAACGGGGAGAGGTGAAGTCCTGCCCGGACCGATTCCATCGAAAGCGGAAACACTCTAAGATCGTTCCAATCCGGGTTGTTTTCCTGAATCAGCCGAAATTTCCCATCGCGATTCCAGCACTTCAGTTGCTTCTCGCGGGCAATGGCTTCATCCGGCCGCTGATACGTCTCGACATACACCAGACGATCGACACCATATTGCCTGACGAATGTCGAGCCGTCGCCGCGTCGATGCTGATCAAGCCTCGTGCGCAAGGAATTCGTGACACCGATATACGAGGTGCCGTGATTTCGACTGGCGAGAATGTAGACATGGCACATGAGGCGACCGCGACCGCATCTGGCCGCTGATCATATCATGATCGCAGGGAGTCTGGGTCTCCGCCTGCGCGGGACGACTCAGATAGGCATACAAACTAAACCCTACCCCGCTTTCTGAAACCGGTCGTCCAGCGCGTAGCCCGCGCCGCGGACGGTGCGGATCGGGTCTTCCGCCGCGCCGGGATTGAGCAGCTTACGCAGCCGCCCGATATGCACGTCGACGGTGCGCTCGTCGATGTAGATGTCGCGGCCCCAGACGCTGTTGAGCAGTTGCTCGCGGCTGAACACGCGGCCGGGATGCTCGAGGAAGAACTCGAGCAACCGGTATTCGGTCGGGCCGAGATCGATCGGCCGGCCCGAGCGCGCGACGCGGCGCTTCTCGCGGTCGAGCTCGATATCGCCGTAAGCCAGCACGGTGGCGACGCGCTCCGGTGCCGCGCGGCGCAACAGCGCGGCGACGCGCGCCAAGAGTTCCGGCACCGAGAACGGCTTGACGATGTAATCGTCGGCGCCGGTGGCGAGCCCGCGCACGCGCTCGCTTTCCTCGCCGCGCGCCGTCAGCATGATGATCGGCAGTTGCTTGGTTTCCGGCCGCGCCCGCAGCCGCCGGCATAGTTCGATACCGGAGAGGCCGGGCAACATCCAGTCCAGCACCACCAGATCGGGAATGCTTTCCTTGAGCCGGGTGTCGGCCTCGTCGCCGCGCGCCACGGTTTCCACCTCGTAGTCCTGGGATTCGAGATTGTAGCGCAGCAGTGTCGTCAGCGCCTCCTCGTCTTCCACGACCAGAATGCGAGCCTTCATCACTTCTCTTCCATTACTTGTTGACGGCGGCGGCGAACGTCGTCTGGTCCGCCTTCGGCCGCTTGTCCATGATCGGCTGCCCTTCCACCATGTAAACCACGGTTTCGGCTATATTCGTGGCGTGATCGCCGATCCGTTCGATATTCTTGGCACAGAACATCAGGTGGATACAGAAGCTGATGTTCCGCGGGTCTTCCAGCATATAGGTGAGCAGTTCGCGGAACAACGAGGTACAGATCGCGTCGACCTCCTCATCGCCCTTCCACACCGCCATCGCCGCCGGCACGTCATGCGCGGCATACGCATCGAGCACCGACTTGAGTTGCGTCGCTACCAGGTCAGTCATGTGCTCAAGGCCGCGGATCAGTTGCAGCGGATTGAAATCGCTGTCGAGCTGCATCACCCGCTTGGCATTGTTCTTGGCGAGATCACCGATCCGCTCAAGGTCAGTCGCGGTGCGCATCGCGCCAACGATCTGGCGCAGGTCCACCGCCATCGGCTGCCGCCGCGCGATGGTCAAGACCGCGTGCGATTCGAGATCGCGCTGCAGCTTGTCGATCTCGACGTCAGCCGCGACCACGCGGCTGGCGAGTGACACGTCCCGGCGCACCAGCGCGTCGGCGGATTCGACGATCTGCCGCTCGGCCAGGCCGCCCATTTCCGCGACCAGCCGCGTCAGTTCCTGCAGGTCGCTGTCGAAAGCCTTGGCGGTATGTTCAAAAGCCATGTTCGTTCTCCGCGAAATACGTCGCATTCATGAAGCCGTCACCCTGAGGTGCTGTCGCGCAGCGGCAGCCTCGAAGGGCGACCGCAATCCTTCGAGGCTCGCGACGTTGTCGCTCGCACCTCAGGATGACGCTGTCTGGCAAAACTAATCGCATCATGTCCTAGCCGAAACGTCCGGTGATATAGTCCTGCGTGCGGCGGTCGGTCGGCGAGGTGAAAATCTTGTCGGTCGGACCGAACTCGATCAACTCGCCGAGATACATGAACGCGGTGTAGTCGGAGACGCGCGCCGCCTGCTGCATGTTATGGGTGACGATGACGATGGTGTAGTCCGCCTTCAGCTCGTCGATCAGTTCCTCGATCTTCGCGGTCGAGATCGGATCGAGCGCCGAGCACGGTTCGTCGAACAAAATCACCTCGGGCCGAACCGCTACGGTGCGGGCGATGCACAGGCGCTGCTGCTGGCCGCCCGACAGGCTGAGGCCGTTGGCGTTGAGCTTGTCCTTTACCTCGTCCCACAGCGCGGCACGGCGCAGCGACTGCTCGACGCGCTGGTCGAGGTCGCGCTTCGACAGCTTCTCGTAGAGACGGATGCCGAAGGCAATGTTTTCGTAGATCGACATCGGGAACGGCGTCGGCTTCTGGAACACCATGCCGATGCGCGCACGCAAGAGGTTGAGATCGATACCGGGATCGACCAGGTTCATGCCGTCGAACTGCACCTGCCCTTCGGCGTGCTGGTTCGGATAGAGATCGTACATGCGGTTCAAGACGCGCAGCAGCGTGGACTTGCCGCAGCCGGACGGGCCGATGAACGCCGTCACCTTGTTCTCGTAGAGCGGCAGCGTAATGCCTTTCAGCGCCTTCGACTGGCCGTAGTAGAATTCGAGATTGCGGATCGCGACCTTGTCGCGCAACGCCATTGGGTCGACCGGCGGATGACCGGTCACGGCGGTCGGGATCGCGGTGGCGATACTCATGATGCTTTCCTTGTTCCGGTAAGGGCACGGGCAACGATGCTCAATGCGAGCACGGAAATGGTGATGATCAGCGCGCCGGTCCATGCCAGCTTCTGCCAGTCCTCATAAGGGCTGAGCGCGAACTGGAAGATGACGACCGGCAGGCTCGACATCGGCGCGTTGAGGTTGTGGCTGTAGAACTGGTTGTTGAGCGCGGTGAACAACAGCGGTGCGGTTTCGCCGCTGATGCGCGCCACCGCCAGGAGGATGCCGGTGATGATGCCCGAGCGCGCCGCGCGATAGGCGATGTGGCGGATCATCAGCGAGCGCGGCAGGCCGATGGAGGCGGCGGCTTCGCGCAACGTATTCGGCACCAGCATCAGCATGTCCTCGGTGGTGCGCACCACCACCGGGATCACGATCACCGACAGCGCCACCGCGCCGGCGATGCCGGAGAAATGGCCCATCGGCACCACCATCACTTCGTAGATGAACAGGCCGACCACGATCGACGGCGCGCTGAGCAGGATGTCGTTGATGAAGCGCACCACGCTGGAGATCTTCTCGTGGCGGCCGTATTCCGCCATGTAGGTGCCGGCCAGCATGCCGATCGGCGTGCCGATGACGATGGCGATCACCGTCATCAGGATCGAGCCGACGATAGCGTTGAGCAGGCCGCCCGCCGAGCCCGGCGGCGGCGTCATCTGCGTGAACACCGAAAGCGACAGGCCGCTGAACCCTTCCCAGAACAGCACGATCAGGATCATCGCGAGGCCGGCGAGGCCGACGCCGGTGGCGCCATAGGACGCGGCGGTGGCGATGACATTGCGGCGGCGGCGCGCGTTGTAAATCGAGGCGTCCATCAGCCGACCCTCTTCTCGATGCGAAGCAGCATGTAGCGCGCGATCGCCAGCACGATGAAGGTGATGACGAACAGGATGAGGCCGAGCGCGATCAGCGACGAGGTGTAGAGATCGCCGACGGCTTCGGTGAATTCATTGGCGATGGTCGCCGAGATGGTGGTGCCGGGTGCCAGCAGTGACGACGAAATCTTGTGCGCATTGCCGATCACGAAGGTCACCGCCATGGTTTCGCCGAGCGCGCGGCCGAGGCCGAGCATGACGCCGCCGATGACGCCGACGCGTGTGTAGGGCAGCACCACAAAGCGCATCACTTCCCAGGTCGAGCAGCCGAGCCCGTAGGCGGCCTCCTTCAGCACCGGCGGCACCGCGTCGAACACGTCGCGCGAGATCGAGGTGACGAACGGCAGCACCATGATGGCGAGGATCAGGCCGGCGGTGAGCACGCCGATGCCGTAGGGCGGGCCGGCGAACAGGCTGGAGAGCACCGGCACGTTGCCGAAGGTCGCGATCAGCGCCGGCTGCACGTATTGTTGCAGGAATGGCGCCAGCACGAACAGGCCCCAGATGCCGTAGATGATGCTGGGGATGCCGGCGAGCAGTTCGATGGCGATGCCGATCGGGCGTCGCAACCACATCGGGCACAGTTCGGTGAGGAACATCGCGATCAGGAGGCCGAACGGCACCGCGATCACCATGGCGATCAACGAGGTGATCAGCGTGCCGTAGATCGGCGCCAGCGCGCCGAATTTCTCGGTGACCGGATTCCAGCTCTGCGTGGTAATGAAATCGAGGCCGAAGGTTTTCAGCGCCGGCACCGAGCCGATCACCAGCGCGACCATCACGCCGCCGAGCAGCAGCAGCACGAGGATCGCGGCACTGCGGGTGATCGCATGGAAGACCACGTCGCCGAGCCGCAGCTTGCGCAGCGCGTTGGCGCGCTCCGTCGCATCCTGAGCGCCCACCCGCGCGCCTCCCCACGTCATGTCCACCACAGCCGCCTCCTGGCGTATACTCTTTGCTTCACTCAAGCGATAACCTTGCGGAAGCCGTCATCCCGCCTCAGCGTCGTCCCCGCGAAGGCGGGGACCCATAACCCCTGGCGTTGGTCGTGAAGAACAAACTCGCCTTGGGCGATAGAACCGAAGCGCTGCGGCGTATGGGTCCCCGCCTTCGCGGGGACGACCCTTCGTGTTGCAAATCCACACGCCATCATGAATGTCCGATCGGATATCCATGATGGCGTGCCATCGCATCATTCACATCAGTTCGTGACGCTGTAGACCGGCTTGCCGTCGGCGTCCTTGACCTCTTTGACCCAGTTGGCTTCGATCAGGCGCACCACGCTGTCGGGCAGCGCGACGTAGTCGAGGTCTTCCGCCAGCTTGTCGCCGTTCTTGTAGGCCCAGGCGAAGAAGTTGAGCGCGACGGCGGCCTCGGCGGCATTCTTCGGCTGCTTCGGCAGCAGGATGAAGGTCGCGCCGGCGATCGGCCAGGCCTTCTCTCCTGCTTCGTCGGTGAGGATCATGTAGAAGCCCGGCGCCTTGGCCCAGTCCGCACCGGCCGCGGCGGCGGCGATGGTTTCCGGGGTCGCGGCGACGGCCTTGCCGTCCTTGTTGACGAGCTTGGTCGTGGTCAGGTTGTTCTGCTTGGCGTAAGCGGTTTCGACGTAGCCGATCGAGCCCTTGGTCTGCTTGACGTTGTTGGCAACGCCTTCGTTGCCCTTGGCGCCGATGCCCGCCGGCCATTCCACCGCGGTCGCCGAACCGACCTTGCCCTTCCAGTCCGCGCTCACCTTCGACAGGTAGTTGGTGAAGATGAAGGTGGTGCCCGATCCGTCGGAGCGATGCACCAGCGCGATCGCCTGCGCCGGCAGCTTGGCGTTGGGGTTCAGCTTGGCGATCGCCGGGTCGTTCCAGGTCTTGATCTCGCCGAGATAGATTTTCGCGAGCGTGGGACCGTCGATGGTGAGGTCGCCGCTGCTGATGCCGTCGAGATTGACCACCGGCACGATGCCGCCCATCACGGTCGGAAACTGGATCAGGCCGTTCTTGTCGAGGTCTTCCGGCTTCAGCGGCATGTCCGACGCGCCGAAGGTCACGGTGCGCGCGGTGATCTGCTTGATGCCGCCGCCCGAACCGATCGATTGATAGTTGAGGCCGTTGCCGGTCTCCTTCTTATAGGCCTCCGCCCACTTGGCGTAGACCGGATAAGGGAAGGTAGCGCCCGCGCCGGAGATATCGGCGGCAAGCGTCGCGGTCAGAGCGGCACCAAGACCGGCAACGACGACGCCGGCGGCGGCAAGGCTGCGGAATAGTTTCACGGGGTTCTCCATCCTGTGGACACGGCGCCGATCGCCCTCGATCACGCCTGCACGCGGCTCTTTAAAAGCCCGCGACTGCGCTTTTATGAGAGTTCGATGACACCTGGATGACAGCGTTAACCCGCTGAAATCACAGGAATTTGCGAAACAGCCGCGGAGAATGGCTGTGGAAAGCCGCCACCTGGGCGCTCCGGGGCTGCATGCCTCTCGTGGAGTTTTCAACTTGCCATTCGCCCCGCCCAGACCAGATGTAAGCGGGGATCGGACGTCAAACGAGGATATCGAGCTTGCCGCCGATGCCCGGCGCATTGTTGGCTGCGGGCGTTTGCGCAGACGTCAGCAATTGCAGCACCTGCGCCTGCGCGTCGAGGTTCATCTTCAACACGCGCGTGGCAATCTGGGATTGCGTATTGGACGCCATCATCCCGGCCGCCGCTGTCACGAGACTCATATCCATACGCGTAACTCCACGTCCCGTTCTAGGGGGCGGAGGTTAACAAATCTGGAAATGCCAAGGAATATCAGCGCGTCGGAACTGGCTTGTCGCCGCGGTAGTCGTAGAAGCCGCGCTGCGTCTTGCGGCCGAGCCAGCCGGCCTCGACGTATTTCACCAACAGCGGACAGGGGCGATACTTCGAATCCGACAAGCCATCGTGCAGGACCTGCATGATCGACAGGCACGTATCCAGCCCGATAAAATCGGCAAGCTCCAGCGGCCCCATCGGATGGTGCGCACCGAGCTTCATCGCGGCATCGATGGCCTCGACGTTGCCGACGCCTTCATACAGCGTGTAGATCGCCTCGTTGATCATCGGCAACAGAATGCGATTGACGATGAAAGCCGGAAAGTCCTCGGAGACCGCCACCTGCTTGCCGAGCTTCGTCACGAAATCGCGCGCTGCGTCGAAGGTGGCGTCGTCGGTGGCGATGCCGCGCACCAGTTCCACCAACTCCATTACGGGCACCGGATTCATGAAATGAATACCGATGAAACGTTCCGGCCGGTCGGTCGAAGCGGCAAGCCGGGTGATCGATATCGACGAGGTGTTCGATCCGATGATCGCTTCTGGTTTCAGGATCGCGCAGAGGTCGTGGAAGATCCGGCGCTTGACATCTTCCTTCTCGACGGCGGTCTCGATGACCAGATCGCAATTGCCGAAGCTTTCAAGACTCTCGCTGGCCTCGATGCGGCTCAGCGCCTGCTTGTGCGCGTCCTCGGTGATGATCTTCTTGGCTGCCTGACGAGTCAGATTGCCGTTGATGGTGGCCATCGCCGACTTGAGACGATCCGGCGAGATATCGTGAAGAACCACGTCATATCCGGCCAATGCTGCAACATGAGCAATTCCGTTGCCCATCTGGCCCGAGCCGATTACGCCGACCTTCTTGATCATCACTGTCATCTCGTCATTCTTGCCGATGCGCGGCCGAAGAAATCTCGCCCGCTCCATTCTGGCATAAACGCCGGCTGAAATCTGCTCCAGCCGGCTCATGCTTTGGGCCTAGTGGAGTGAATTTGACATTCGCGACCCGCTTGCAGCTCGTCCGGCGCGCGCAAATGTCAAATTCAAAACTCCGCTAGAAGCTCATCACATTTGCAAAAGACCCGGCTGCAACGGGATGCAAATGCTCGAATCGGACGACTAGCGCCCGGCCTTTGCCAGTTCGTCCGTCAACTCCGGTACCGCCTGATAGAGATCCGCGACCAGGCCGTAATCGGCGACCTGGAAGATCGGCGCGTCCTCGTCCTTGTTGATTGCGACGATCACCTTGGAGTCCTTCATGCCGGCCAGATGCTGGATCGCACCGGAAATGCCGATCGCGATGTAGAGTTCCGGCGCCACCACCTTGCCGGTCTGGCCGACCTGCCAGTCGTTCGGGGCATAGCCGGCATCGACCGCCGCGCGCGACGCGCCAACGCCGGCGCCGAGCTTGTCAGCCAGCGGTTCGATATACTTGGCGAAATTCTCGCGGCTCTGCATCGCGCGGCCACCGGAGACGATGATCTTCGCCGACGTCAGCTCGGGACGATCGCTCTTGGCGACCTCCTCGCCGACGAAGCTCGACAGACCGGGATCGGCCGCGGCCGCCGCGTTCTCCACCGATGCGCTGCCGCCCTCACCGGTCGCCTGGAACGTCGAGGTGCGGACAGTGATGACTTTCTTGGCGTCCTTGGACTTCACGGTCTGGATCGCGTTGCCGGCATAGATCGGACGCTCGAAGGTATCGGGCGAGATCACCTTGATGATCTCCGACACCTGCATCACGTCGAGCAGCGCGGCGACACGCGGCATCACGTTCTTGAAGCGCGAAGTCGCGGGCGCAACGAATGCATCGTAATTCGGCGCCAGCGAGACGATCAGCGCCGCCAGCGGCTCCGCGAGATCATGCACATAGGCTGCGCCATCGGCGAGCAGTACCTTGGTGACGCCCTTCAGCTTGGCGGCGGCATCGGCTGCGCCCTTGGCGTTCTCGCCGGCAACCAGCACATGAACCTCGGCGCCGAGTTCGGCGGCGGCGGTCAGCGCCTTGTTGGTAGCGTCCTTCAGCGAGGCATTGTCGTGTTCAGCAATCAGCAACGTGGTCATCAGATCACCCCGGCTTCGTTCTTGAGTTTCGAGACCAGCTCGGCAACGTCCTTCACCTTGACGCCCGCCTTGCGGCCACCGGGCTCCGCCGTTTTCAGCACTTCGAGACGCGGCGTGAGATCGACGCCATATTGGTCCGCTGTCTTCTCGTCGATCGGCTTCTTCTTCGCCTTCATGATGTTTGGCAGCGACGCATAGCGCGGCTCGTTGAGGCGAAGATCGGTGGTGACGATCGAGGGGCCTTTGAGCTTCACGGTCTGCAGACCGCCATCAACTTCACGCGTCACCTTGAAATCCGAACCTTCGACTTCGAGCTTGGACGCGAAGGTTGCCTGCGGCCAGCCGAGCAGCGCCGCGAGCATCTGACCGGTCTGGTTGCTATCGTCGTCGATCGCCTGCTTGCCGAGGATGACAAGGCCGGGCTTCTCTTCATCGACCACACCCTTGAGAATCTTGGCGACCGCCAGCGGTTCGACGGGGCCGTCCGCCTTGACCAGGATGCCGCGGTCGGCGCCCATGGCGAGACCGGTGCGGATGGTCTCCGACGCCTGCGCCGGACCGATCGAGACCACGACGACTTCGGTCGCCTTGCCGGCCTCTTTCAGGCGCAGCGCCTCTTCGACGGCAATCTCGTCGAACGGATTCATCGACATCTTGACGTTGGCGAGTTCAACGCCGGATCCGTCGCTCTTGACGCGGACCTTGACGTTGTAATCGACGACGCGCTTGACCGGTACCAGAACCTTCATCGATCCTCTTTCGTGCTATGAATGGCTGCAAGGATAGGGTTATTCGCTCGGCGCGGAACCTAAAGCGCCCTCCATGCGCGGTCAACCGGGCTGAAGTCGCCCGCCCTGATCGGCTTTGATCGGTCAGCGGTTCTGGCCTGGAACCCAGAGGACATCACCCGTGCCGTTGCCGTTCACCGCGCGGGCCGCCACGAACAGGAAGTCCGACAGCCGGTTCATGTAATGAATCACTGGAGGGCTGACCTTTTCGTTTGGTTGGGCCGCAAGTTCCACGATCAGGCGTTCCGCCCGGCGGCACACCGTGCGCGCGAGATGCAGGTAAGCAGCTGCCGCCACGCCGCCCGGTAGAATAAAGGATGTCAACGGCGCCAGCTTGGCGTTCAGGGTGTCGATATCCCGCTCCAGCCGCTCGACCTGGCTCGCCACCACGCGCAGGCGCTCCGCCTTGCCCTCGCGCTCCGGCACCGCCAGATCGGCGCCGAGGTCGAATAGATCGTTCTGGATACGGCCGAGCATGGCATCCAGGTCCGGGGCGTCGGCGAGGTGCAGCCGTACCACCCCGATCACCGCATTAGTTTCATCGGTGGTTCCATAGGCCGCGACCCGGAGATCATATTTGGCGCGCCGCTCGCCGCTGCCGAGCGCCGTGGTCCCATCGTCGCCGGTGCGTGTGTAGATACGGTTCAGTGTGACCATGACTGATCTTCGCTATGTTACGGCCGAGCGCGGCCGGATCGCGTCTCAGCGCCCCAGCGCCCAGACCGCCGCCATGGCGATGATGATAGCGACGAACTGCAGCAGCACCCGCATCCGCATCAGCTTCTGCGACCGGTTGGGAGAACCGCCGCGCATCATATTGAGCAGGCCAAGCAACAGGACAAGAACGACCGCGCACAGCGCGATCGGCAATAGAAAAGTCGTCAGGAACGTGGACATCGCCGCTTCATACACCTCGGACGGTCGCCCGCCAATGGTCAAATCCGGCATCGCTGATGCAACGACCCGGGCTTCCCGCGGTTGCACTGGGGGACGCCCGACGTCATCACCGGCGATCCGCGCCGGCGTCAGGATCTATCTTGGGCTCACGCGATCGCCATCAGCTTGAACTGGCATGCCCTCTCGGAAGTCCGCTAAAGATGACATCCTCAGATGTGACGATTTGCGATTCGACGCCGGGGTGAGACGTGAAGCTGCTTCGCCGCCTCTACGAGATCGGACTAGACGCGTTCTATACGTTTCTCGCCGATGACGGCTGGGCAATCGCCAGCCATATCGCGCTGTCGACGCTGATGGCGCTTTTCCCGTTCCTCATCGTACTCACCTCGCTGGCCGGCTTCTTCGGCTCGAAGGATCTTGCCGATCAATCTGCGGAGTTGATGCTACAGGTCCTGCCGCTGGAAGTGGCCAACACGCTATCCAGCGAAATCCATGACGTGCTGACGACCACGCGCGGTGACGCGCTGACCATCGGCGCCGCGCTCGCGCTGTATTTCGCATCCAATGGCGTCGAGAGCCTGCGCGTTGCGCTTAATCGCGCTTATGCCGTCACCGAACAGCGCCGTTGGTACTGGCTCCGCCTGGAATCCATCGGATATACCCTGATCGCCGCCTTCACCGCGCTGCTGCTCGCGTTCCTGATCGTGCTCGGACCGCTGATTCTCGAGACCGCGCGCCGCTACATCCCACTGCTGGTCGAGTCGAACCAGCGGCTGTTGACGCTGGCCCGCTATGGCATCGTCGTTCCGGCCATGGTCATCGCGCTGTTCATCCTGCACGCCTGGCTGCCGGCGGGGCGCCGCAGCTTCATGCAAATTCTGCCGGGCATTATCTTCACGATGGCCGCCTCGCTGGTGGCGAGTATCGGATTCGGTCTCTACCTCGCGCGCTTCGCCAGCAACTATGTCAGCATGTATGCCGGCCTCGCCTCGGTGATCATCGCGCTGGTTTTTCTTTACTTCCTTGCGGCGATTTTCGTGCTCGGCGGCGAGCTCAATGCAGCAATCATCAAGTCGCGGTTGCCGCACGGGGCTTCACTGCAAGGAGCACAGTCGCAAGCGCACGGGGAGACACCGGCTTGAGCAGGAACGCATCCGCGCCGACCTGAAGCGCCAATGCCTTATCCGTATCCTTACCCGAAATGCCGATGATCGGAATCCGTGCCGCGGCGGACGGCAGCGCGCGTATTCGGCGGATTGCCTCGATGCCACTGATGCCGGGCAGCACCATGTCCATCAGCACCAGGTCGAAGCCGCCTTGCGCGAGGCGCGCGGCAGCGTCTTCGCCGCGGCCGACGAATTCGGCTTGGTGACCGAGTTCGGTGAGAATCGCATTCAGTACCACGCGGCCGAACGGATTATCCTCGACGCTGAGCACGCGCAAACCTTCGGCCGCGATGTCGGTGCTGATATCGACGCCCGATCGCGCCAGCGTCGTCGCATCGGCGCGCGTGAGCGCAACCGTCAACGTGAACACCGCGCCGCCGCCCCTGCGCGGCGCAACGACGATATCGCCCTCCATCGCGCGCGCCAATTGCTTGACCGAGGACAGGCCGAGCCCGGCTCCGCCGAAACGCGCGGCGATCCCCACATTGGCCTGTGAGAACGGACGGAATAGCCGCTTGATCTCGGCTATAGTCAGCCCGATGCCGCTGTCTGATACTGCGAATGCCACCGTGATCTTGTGCTTCGTGGCGCGGGTCACGCTCACCTTCAAGCCCACGCTGCCTTCAGCGGTGAACTTGACGGCATTGTCCAAAAGGTTCTCCAGCGCCGCGCGGAGCCGCACCGGATCGCCGATGACGAAGGCAGGCAACCGGTCCGAGATCTGCACGATCGATCGCAGGCCCTTGGCCGCGGCGCGGCCTGTCAACGCGTCTCCTGCGCTGCGCGCCACCGCGCGCAGGTCAAAGAAATCCTGACGCGCCTCGAGTCCTCCTGTCGACCGGCTGCGCGCCGCGTCGACAAACAGGGTCGCCAGTCCCGCGAGATGTTCGGCACCCGCCTTGATGGTCTCAACCCAGCGGCGCTCGCGCTCGCCAAGATCGGATGTCGCCAGTAAATCGCTGACGGCGAGAATTCCGGTGAGCGGCGTTCGGACTTCATGCGCAAAGGCTGCCAGCGCCGCTTCGATGGTGGCGGGAGGTTCGACGCGGCGGCGGCGCGGCCGCGGTAACGCACCGGAAGCTGTCCGTGACCGAACGCGCTTTTTGGCCGGCACTCTCTTTGACGCATGTGTGTTGCGCGGTGCTCGCGATTTGAGCGCCATGATGTCCCCCACGCGCATGTCCTACCACGGCCGAACGGGGGAAGACGAGTGGCGGAAGTCGGCTTTTCAACCGACGGGAATGCGATCAGCCAAGACCGACGCGGCGCCGGATCTCGTCAGGCGCGACGCCATCGGCGCGCAGTTCGCGCAGACCGGTCGCCTGGGTCGATTTCGATAGCTTGGCTCCGGCAGCATCGCGCAGCAGTTCATGGTGGCGATATCGCGGCGCGGGCAGGCCGAGCAGATGCTGCAGCAGGCGGTGAACGCTGGTGGACCAGAACAGATCCTGCCCGCGAACCACGTCGCTGACATTCTGCAGCGCGTCGTCCAGCACCACCGCGAGATGGTAGCTCGCCGGCGTATCCTTGCGGGCGAGGATGACGTCGCCCCAGGCCTCCGGCCGCGCAGTCACCCGCCCGGTTTCGCCGTCCGGCCCCGCGCCATCTTCCGCCCAGTCCAGTTCGCCGCTCTTCGCCAGCGCCGCCGTCATGTCGAGCCGCAGCGCGTAGGGTGCGCCGGACGCCAGCAGCCGGTCGCGGGCCGCCGTCGAGAGGGCTTTCCCTGCACCGGGATAAAGCGGCGCACCGTCGGGATCGCGCGGCCACGGTCCGTCCGCCTCGCGTGCCGCGACCATGCGGGCGATCTCGGCCCGGCTCTCGAAACTCGGATAGATCAACCCCATTGCCGCCAGCCGATCCAGGGCGGCGCCATAACAAGCAAAATGCTCCGATTGGCGCCGCACCGGCGCCTCCCAGGAGAGGCCAAGCCAGCCCAAATCCTCGTAGATCGCGGTCTCGAATTCCGGGCGGCAGCGGGTGACGTCGATATCCTCGATCCGCAGCAGCAGCCGACCGCCGGCCTGCCGCGCCAGATCGGCATTGAGCAGCGCCGAATAGGCATGACCGAGATGCAGATAGCCGTTCGGGCTGGGGGCAAAACGGAAAACGGGTGGCATTGACCTCAACTGCTAATCATTGCCGAACCTGATGCGACAAGCCATCCTATAGAGAAACTTGCTACGATGTAGATAGGCGCGGGTCATAGGCGGGCGAAAGCGTCGCCGTCCGTCGGACGGCTGTGCTCGCGCATGGAGCTCCCTGAATGAGTTTTTCATGACCATTCATCTCAACACCCAGTCGGACCTCGACGACGCAATGGCGCTGCTGGTCAAGCTCGATCCGCGCCTTGCGCCAATCCTCGAGCAGACCGGCATGCCGGCGCTGCGGCGACGCGAACCGGGCTTCGCCGGCCTTGCCGCCATCGTCTGCGGACAGCAGCTCTCGACCGCCAGCGCCGCCGCCATCTGGGGCCGCGTCACCAAAGCCTATGATCCGTTTCATCACGAGGCGATCCGCAGGGCTAGAGCCGACCGGCTCGGGCGGCTCGGACTTTCGGCAGCGAAAATCAAAACCCTGAAGGCGATCGCCGGCGAACTCGCCAGCGAACGCCTCAACCTCGACGTGCTGGCCGAGGAAGATGCCGACGCCGCACACAACACGTTGACCGCGCTTCACGGCATCGGGCCGTGGACCGCAGACGTTTATCTCTTGTTCTGCCTCGGCCATGGCGACGCATGGCCAGCGGGCGATCTTGCCGTGCAAGAGGCGATCCGGATCGGCCTCGGACTGAAGCAGCGGCCCAGCGCCAAGGACATGATGCCGATCGCCGAGCCGTGGCGGCCGGTGCGCGGCGCAGCGGCGCATCTGTGGTGGGCCTATTACAAGGTCGTGAAGAAACGCGAAGGTGTCCTCGCCGACTCAACCGGCGCCACCGCGCCATCGCCCGTATCGAACGGCGTTTCAAACAAGCGGCGTGTCGCAAAACCGACATCGGGCAAGGTCAGGATCACGGTGAAGCAGAAATCGCCGGGATCAACATGATCGTTTGCAAACAGTTCATCGTTGCGCGCCAGGACCTGACGCAAACCCAGACCATCGAGACCATCTTGCCCGATGCGGCGCATCTGCCCGACGATGCGCTCCTGGCCCGGGTCGATCGATTCGCCTTTACGGCCAATAATATCACCTACGCTTTGCTCGGTGATCAGTTACAGTACTGGCAGCTATTCCCTGCGCCGCAGGGCTTTGGCACGATTCCGGTGTGGGGGTTTGGCGAGGTGATCGCCTCGCGGCATCCGGACATCCACAACGGCGAGAAGCTGTTCGGTTACTGGCCGATGGCGACGCATCTCGTGATCGAGGCTGCCGACGTCAGCAAACGTGGCCTGCGCGACGCCGCAGCGCACCGACAGGGCGTTGCGGCCGTCTACAATGCGTATAGCCGGGTCGGCAGCGATCCCGCCTTCGCCGATCGGCAGGGCGATTATCAGGCGCTGCTGCGTCCCTTGTTCATGTTGTCATTCCTGGTCGACGACTTCCTCGCTGAAGAGAAATTCTTCGGCGCGCGGAGCGTGGTGCTGACCAGCGCCTCGAGCAAGACCGCATTCGGGCTCGCGCATCTGCTCTTCACAAAGCGCCGGCCGATCCGCGTGATCGGCCTTACCTCACCGGCCAACGCGGCATTCGTCCGCTCGCTCGGCTGCTATGACGAGGTCGTCGGCTATGACGATCTCGCGGTGCTTGCGGCCGATCAGCCGGTGGCGCTGATCGACATGGCGGGCAATATCGATCTGCTGGCGCGGCTGCATCGCCACTTCGGCGACCGGCTCGCCTATAGCGGCCGCGTCGGCCTGACCCATCAGAATGCGGTGGCCGAGGACGTCGATTGGCCCGGCGCCGAGCCGGTCTGGTTTTTCGCTCCGGACCACATCCGGCGGCGCGCACAGGAATGGGGACCGGGCGGCCTCGAGACCCGCTTCGGCGCGGCCTGGGCGGAGTTCGTGCCGCTGCTGGCGCGTTCGCTCACCGTCGTCGACGGCCGTGGCGAAACCGCCGTGCGGCAGGTCTATCTCGACACCCTGCAGGGCCGCGTGCCGCCCCGTGAGGCGCATATGCTCTCGCTCGCCGCAACGGGCTGACAACCTCGCGGACAGCTGCGGCCGCTGGTTCCCAACCTGTCTCGGCACGGACCGCCTCAATCGCGACGAGGCCGGATAAGCCGCCAATGCGGATAATCCGGCAAAACCCTTCACAATGGCGTCACGGTCCCTGTAGTATGCAGCGTTCACGCTGCGTCGCAGCCGACAAGGAGGCCGGGAGCGTTACTTGAACGCACATGTCTCACAAGGCGGTTGGCCGGTCCTGGTCCTCAATGCGGACTTCCGGCCACTGAGTTACTACCCTCTCTCGCTGTGGTCGTGGCAGGATGCGATCAAGGCGGTGTTCCTCGACCGCGTCAATATCGTCGAGCATTACGATCACGCGGTGCACAGCCCATCCTTCGAGATGCAGCTTCCGAGCGTTGTATCGCTCAAGTCCTTCGTCAAGCCGACGACGCACCCCGCCTTCACCCGGTTCAATGTTTTCCTGCGCGACAAGTTCACCTGCCAGTACTGCTCCTCGCATGACGATCTGACCTTTGATCATATCATTCCGCGCTCGAAGGGCGGGCAGACCACCTGGGAGAATGTCGTGGCCGCCTGTTCGCCCTGCAACCTGCGCAAGGGCAACCTGACCACCGAACAGGCCCACATGTTTCCGCGGCAGACCCCGTTCGCGCCGACGGTGCATCAGCTTCATCGCAACGGCCGCCTCTTCCCGCCCAACTACTTGCACGAGAGCTGGCTCGACTATCTCTACTGGGACACCGAGCTCGATCCGTAGGCACCGCGTCAGTGGCGAAAACGGAATGCCGGTTCCAGTTCGTGGAGCTGCCGCGAGGGTGGCGCACGGCAGGACGGCCCGTTTCCTCCGCCCGCCCGCTCTGCTAACGATGCGCCACGGAACATTACGCCGCCGCGATATCGCGTGCGCGCCCTAACAGGAGCAGAGAACGAACATGATCGAAACCGTTGGCATTATCGGCGCCGGCACCATGGGCAACGGCATCGCGCAGGTTTGTGCCGCCGCCGGACTGACCGTTGTCATGACCGATATTTCCGATGCCGCCGTCGCCAAGGGTTTCGCGGTGGTGGAAAAGAGCCTCGAGCGCCTCGTCAACAAGCAGAAAATGAGCGATGCCGACCGTAATGCGGCGCTCAAGCGCATCACTGGCACCACCGACAAGGCGAAGCTCGCAAGTTGCGATCTGGTGATCGAAGCCGCGACAGAGAACGAAGATCTCAAGGTGACGATCTTGAAGGATCTATGTGCGACGCTGCAGCCGCGCGCGCTGGTCGCCACCAACACCTCGTCGATCTCGATCACCAAGCTTGCGGCGGCAACGGACCGCCCGGATCGCTTCATCGGCATGCATTTCTTCAACCCGGTGCCGCTGATGGCGCTGCTCGAACTGATCCGCGGCCTGCAAACCTCCGACGACACCCATGCCAAGGCCGCCGAATTCGCCAAGCGCATCGGCAAAGTGGCGATCACCGCCAAGAACAGCCCTGGCTTCGCCGTCAACCGCATCCTGTGCCCGATGATCAACGAGGCGATCTTCGCGCTGCAGGAAGGCATCGCCAGCGCCGAGGACATCGACGCCGGCATGAAGCTCGGCTGCAACCATCCGATCGGGCCGCTGGCGCTTGCCGACATGATCGGTCTCGACACGATGCTGTCGGTGATGGAGGTGTTCTACGAAGGCTTCGAAGATCCGAAGTATCGTGCCGCCCCGCTGCTGAAAGAAATGGTCGCCGCCGGCCATCTCGGCCGCAAGACCGGCAAGGGCTTCTACAACTACAGCTAGTCCGCCACATGCGTGCGGCTGACTGTCCGCACGTAGCGGCGGTCAGCGAACCCGTTGCATGCGCCGCGAAGCAACCCAAATCGACTCTTGAGTTGCTTCGCCGCCTGCCGGCCGCTGGCGCAAGAGATGGGACGGCTGGGCAGTGCTGTCGAAATATGCCTCGGCCATTCCGTCTTGTCGCGCGCACCGGGTGGCTTATGCTTGCAGCACCCACCATCGGAACACCGCGTGCGCGACAAGGAGAGCCGCCATGCCCTCACTGACCGAATGGAAAGTTCCGTCCGCGGCGCAGCCCCGCCCCCAGGACTACGCTTTCGATCTGGATCGCGCGTTGAACGCGGTGGTCGGTCTGCATGCGACGATCCCGGCGGATGCGTTCACAGCCGGCACCCTCGGCACCGAACGCGCTGGTAACGGCGTGCTAATCGACGACGGACTGGTGCTGACCATCGGCTATCTGATCACCGAAGCGGATTCGGTGTGGCTGCATATCGGTGACGGTCGCGTGATCCAAGGCCACGCACTTGGTGTCGATCCGGAAACCGGCTTCGGCCTGGTGCAGGCGTTCGGGACCATCGACATCGATCCGCTCGCGCTCGGCTCCTCGGATGCCGCCCAAATCGGCGACCCCGTGATCATCGGCGGCGCCGGCGGCCGAACCCGGTCGGTCGCGGGCCGCATCGAAACCCGCCAACCGTTCGCGGGTTATTGGGAATATCTGCTTGACGACGCCATCTTCACCGCACCGTCGCATCCGAACTGGGGCGGCACGGCCTTGATTTCCGCGCATGGCGAGTTGATCGGCATCGGTTCGCTGCAGCTCGAGCGCGAGCGCAAGAACCAGCATTTCAACATGATCGTGCCGATCGATCTCTTGAAACCGATCCTCAACGATCTGCGCTCCTTCGGCCGGGTCAACAAGCCGGCGCGGCCCTGGCTGGGTCTTTATGCCAGCGACTTCGACGACAAGGTCGTGGTGATGGGGGTCGCGGACAAAGGCCCCGCGGGCCTTGGCGGCATTCAGGCCGGCGACGTCATTCTCGCAGTCAACGGCGAAGCCGTGACCAGCCTCGACAGCTTCTACCGCACGGTCTGGTCGCTCGGGGTTGCCGGCGTCGACGTGCCGCTGACCCTCTCGCATGACGGCATTACCTTTGATGTCGTGCTGGCCTCGACCGATCGCGCCCGGTTGCTGAAGGCTCCCCGGCTGCACTGATCGGTGGACAGACGTTGCGCGACGACAGAACTGATGGCATTGACACCTCGCTGCTGATGACATCGGAAGCAAGGCTTCGGATTCTGTTTTGACGCATTGTCTTCCCGCGAACGGGGCGCTCCCTTCGCCTGAAGATGCGATGGGCGCCCGTGGATCACACCACCCTCCTTACTCTCGGTATTGCCGCTCTCGCCACGCTGGGCGTGATTGCCCGACCCTGGGCGGTCCCGGAATATGTCTGGGCCGTTCTCGGCGCGCTTGTCCTCGTCGTGACGGGTCTGCTGCCGTGGCAAAACGCGTTGGCGGCGGCCGGAAAGGGGAGCGACGTCTACCTCTTCCTTGTCGGCATGATGCTGCTGGCGGAGGCGGCGCGACGCGAAGGTCTGTTCGATTGGCTTGCCGCGCATGCCGTCCGCGCAGCGGATGGCTCCGCGAAGCGACTGTTCCTGATCGTCTATACCGTCGGCACGCTGACCACGGTATTTCTTTCGAATGACGCCACTGCTGTCGTCCTCACGCCAGCCGTATATGCGGCGACCAAAGCTGCGCGCGTCCCGCCAATGCCCTATCTGCTGATCTGCGCTTTCGTCGCCAATGCGGCAAGTTTTGTGCTGCCGATTTCCAATCCGGCCAATCTCGTGATCTTCGGTGCGCAGATGCCGCCGCTGGCGCAGTGGCTGTCGCTCTTCACATTGCCATCTCTTGCGGCGATCCTCATCACCTACGCGGTGCTGCGCTTCACCCAGCGCCGCGCACTGCGGCAGCCGGTGCACGACAAGGTGATGCTGCCGCCGCTCAGCCTGCCTGGTCACTGCGTCGGCGTGGCGATTGCCGTGACGGGCGTGATCCTGCTGACGGCGTCCGCATTCGACCGTCCGCTCGGGCTGCCGACGTTTCTCTGCGGAATGATCGCAACCGGAGCGGTGCTGATGATCGGGCGCGAGTCACCACTGCCGGTCCTGCGTGACGTCGCGTGGGGCGTATTGCCGCTGGTCGCCGGGCTCTTCATTCTGGTGGAAGCGGTACAGGAGACCGGCGCGCTTTATGCCGTCGTCGCGCACCTGCGCGCAAGCGCGGCGGCCGCGCCGCGCGGTACCGCGCTGGCCTCCGGCGCAATCGTCGCGGCGCTCTCGAATCTGATGAACAACTTGCCGGCGGGGCTGTTAGCGGCAACCATCGGACATAGCGCCGACCTGCCGCTTCAAGTCACGGCCGGCATCCTGATCGGCGTCGATCTCGGACCGAACCTGTCGGTGACAGGATCGCTGGCGACGATCCTGTGGCTGATCGCACTGCGCCGCGAGGGCGAAACCATCGCCGCATGGCAGTTTCTCAAATTGGGTCTCGTAGTGATGCCGCCCGCTTTGCTCGCAGCCTTGCTGGCGCTGGCGATGCAGCCGCTGTGACCGACAACATTAGATTCGTGAAGCGACAACGTCGAGTCCGATGATGCGCGCCAGCGCGCGGACTTCGCGCTTCTGATCTTCTCGCAAGACCCGTAGCAGCGGTGTGGCTGCGCTCTGCAGTTGCTGCGCGTCGGCGGCGCTCAAGGTCGCCGGCGCGCTTTCCAGAGTCGCCTGACGAGTGGTGTGCATCTTCCGCGCAAGGTCGCGCAACGCGGCCTCGACGGGCGGCCAATGCTTCGCCTGCGCGTCGCTCATTCGCAACCGATCCTTGATGGCGGCGATCTGCCGATCGCTGAGCAGCGTATAGCTCGTCTGCACCGGCGGCAGATCCGCGGATTTCGGACGTGGCACCGGCAAGGGCGGATTGTCGATCGGCTCGGCAGGCGGCCCAAGCGCGTCGGATTGCGGATCGAGCGATGGACCGGCTGAGCCGAAGGCACGGGTCGAAATTTCTTCCGGCGCAGACGGCGCTGACGTGCCCAGATCGATCCATCGCGGACGAGCGGCACGGAGCTGGTCCGTCTTGCCGTCGCGATTAGGGACCGGGCCGTTGACAATGTCCGGCAACGGCTCCTGCACGTCGCGCGTCATGACAAAGCCTGTGACCGCCCCTCCGATAACGACGAGCCCCGCCAGCCCCAGATAAACTGTCATCCTGGCCAAGCTGGCCTCCGCCGCTGGAAACGCATCGAAGCCCCTGCCGATCGATTCGGACCGACCCTAGACCGTCTTGGCGCACCGTGAAAACCGAACCGCCTGCCCGGCAGCGTCAGCCGAGAAGCTGCTCGAGGCGGTCGCGAAGCTGATCCTGGTGATAGGGCTTGCTAAGCCGCGGCACATCGGTGGAGACCCCCTCCGGCAGATCGGCATAGCCGGTCGCGAGCAGGACCGGCAACCGGGGGCGCACCTCGCGCGACGCGGCGGCAAGCTCGATCCCTGTCATGCCGGGCATCAGATGATCGGTCATCATCAGATCGATCGGCTGATCGCTGCGTAGGATGTCGAGCGCATGCAGGCCAGAGGACGCGCCGATCACCTGATGACCGAGATCCTCCAGCATTTCCATGGTCGACATCGCGATCAGCGGATCGTCATCGACGAACAGGATGACCGCCGAACGGCGCTGTTTCGGCGCTTGCGGCACCGGGCGCTCGTCGACGGCCGGGCTGGTCGCGATCGGCAGAATCAGTGTCGCGGTGGTGCCTTTTCCGACCGTGCTGGAGAGCCGCAGCGCTCCGCCAAGCTGCACCGCCAGGCCGTGCACCATCGACAGGCCGAGGCCCGTACCTTTGCCGAGCGGCTTGGTGGAGAAGAACGGATCAATCGCCTTGGTCAGCACCTCCGGCGACATGCCGACGCCGTTATCGCGGACCGAAACCTTGAGATAATTGCCGGAGCGGAGCTCAGGATCACCGCTGACACGCGATTTCGAAACCTTGATATCGATGTTGCCGCCGTCGGCCATGGCGTCCCGCGCATTGATCGCAAGATTGAGGATGGCGAGTTCAAGCTGATTGGCATCGACCGACGCCGGCGGCAGATCGTCCGCGATGCTGAGGCGCAGCATGATCCGCGAGCCAAGCGAGCGTGCCAGCAATTCGCTCATGCCCCGCACCAGTCCGCCGAGATCCACCGGCGCCGGATTGAGGTCTTGCTGGCGCGCGAAAGCCAGCAGCCGCTGCGTCAGCGAGGCGCCGCGCTCGGCGCCCTGCAGCGCGCCGTCGATCAGCCGGTACAGGCGCGGATCATCCGGCACGCGCTTGCGCAGCAGTTCGAGATTGCCCATCACCGCCATCAGCAGATTGTTGAAATCGTGTGCGACGCCGCCGGTGAGCTGTCCGATCGATTCCATCTTCTGGGCTTGCCGCAGCTGTTCCTGCGCCTTCTCGCGCGCCGCGACTTCTTTCATCAGTTCAGCCGTGCGTTCGCCGACCCGGTGCTCAAGCGTCGCGGTCAGTTCAGCCAGCGCCGTGCGCTCCGCCGCCAGTTGAGACAGCAGCTTTTCACGTTCGATTTCAGCCACCTTGCGCGCGGTCACGTCAGAGGAGACGCCGACCAGCGTCGCCGGACGGCCGTCGAGCCCCCGAAAAATCGAGGCATGGGTATCGATCCAGTGCACTGATTGGTCCGGCCACACCACACGATATTCGACATTGTAGTCCTTGCCGCTCATCACGGCGTCATCGAATGCGCGCCGGCGCTCGTCGCGATCCTCCGGATGGATGGCATCCTCCATCGCTTCCAGCGTGAGCGGCTCGTCCGGCCCCTTGCCGAAGAACGACTTGAACGTGTCCGACGCTTCCAGACGCTGTTCGGGAATGTTCATTTCCAGCGCGCCGAGGCGGCCGACATCCAGCGCCGTCTGCAAGATGCTCTTGCTCTCGATCAGGTTCTGCAGAATGGCACGGGTCTGATACTGGCGCCGCCGGCCGCGCACCGCGGAGCCGACGATGCTGATCAGCGTCGTCGGATGAAACGGCCGTTCGATGAAGGAGACATTGCCGAGCAGCTGCACCAGCCGCGTTGCGTCGGGGTTGTGCTCGGCCCCGCCGCTTTTGTCCATCAACAGCACGATCGGGAAATCCGACCATGACGGCTGCGCGTTCAACCAGCCCACCAGCGGCTGCAGATCCGCCGATTTGATGGCCGCCTGGGCGATCACCGCCGCGCCCGCTCCGCTTTCGACCTCCCGCACCAGCGTGCCGAAATCGGCGCAGACGTTGGCATAGAAGCCGGCTTCTCGGATCAGCCCGGCGGTCTCTTCGGCATCACGATCATCGGTGGAAAGGATCACCGCACGTTCGGAGGAAGGCCCTGGTCTCACGAACTACGTCCCTCGAATGACAATTCACGACGGCGGTGGGCGCCAGGATCAACCGCATTGCCCGGCACCGGAGAGTCCCCTCGGAGCTATGCTCCGCCTTCTAAAGAACCCCGGTCTTCTCGGAAATCCATTGAAAGGTCAGTTCGGCCGAAAATCGGCCCTTGGGCCTTTCCTGACACCATTCCCACGTTTCAACCAGCCAGCACTTACCCAAAATGGCGAAACGTCGGATAATGCAACCGGTTCCAATAGGAGAGAAATTTTTCGTAAGAACTTCGTCTTACGACATAAGTCGGCCATTGGCCGAGCCGCACCGTGCTGCCGGAGTTCATCGGCGCTTTTCGATCACGAGAGTCTGGACCGCCCGCCCGAAATAGCCGTGTCGATCGCCCAGGCGGGCCGTCGCCAAGCCCGCCCCATCGGGGCCGATCCAGGAGTCGCCGTCGAGCAGAATCCAGTCGCCGACCGGTTGGCGGGACAGCGAGATGGTCAGATCGGCGTTCAGGAAGGTCCACTGCCGAAAATCCAATGCGACCGAAGTGGCGTTGCAGAAATCGGACGCCACGGCAGCCCGCATCGCCGGCGACAGCGGCGCCCCCTCAATCAGCGGCCGATCGACGCGATACCAGATCGCGCCAGGGCCAGGCCGCGCGAACCGGCCGCGCGCCGAGCGTAGCGACATGAAGCTGAGAAACGGGCTTTGCGAGAAATCCGCAGGCTCGATCACGGACTCGTCGGGACCCGGCAACCCCACCCGCTGTTCGGTCGCGTCGGGCGGAATGCCCTGCAGTGTCTCGGTCCTGATCTTGAGCACGGTGGCACGGACCACGAGATGGCTATCGGCCTTGAGACGCACTTCGCAAAGCTGGATCTTGCGTCCCTGCCGCAAGATCTCGGTTTCGATGTCGAGAGGTACCAGCGGCACCGGCCGCATCAAGTCGATGGTGAGCCGGACCACCTGCATCGGCTGCGGCGTCGGAATCGCTTCCGCCGCCCAGGTCACCAGTGCCGCAGGCGCTCCACCATGCTGCATGTCCGGCGACCATGGCCCGGCCGCCATCGGCCCGGTGATGGCGCGCTGGCCCTCGATCCGGAACAGTGTATCCATGGCTAAACGGTCGGACGGTGCTTCAACCTGCTGCATGATTCTCATCGTGACGAATGCGCTGCGCGAGGGCTTCAGAACGGAGGATCGAGCGCCTCATCGTATTCGCGCTTCAGCCGCGCGATCAGTTCAGCGGCGGGCACGACTTTGTCGACGCTGCCGATGCCCTGACCGCTGCCCCAGATATCCTTCCACGCCTTCGGCCTCACTCGTTCGCCGCTGGCGTCGGTGCCGAAATTCATCTTGCTGGGATCGGACAGCGGCAGATTCTCCGGATCCATGCCGGCGGCCACGATCGAGGGCTTGAGGTAATTGCCATGCACGCCGGTGAAGAGATTCGAATAGACGATGTCTTGCGCCGCAGAGCCGGCGATCATCTCCTTATAGCGCTCGACCGCGTTGGCCTCTTCCGTCGCGATAAATGCCGATCCGATATAGGCGAAGTCCGCTCCAAGCACGCGCGCGGCGCGAATGGCCCGCCCGGTGCCGATCGCACCCGATAAGGCGATCGGGCCATCGTACCAGCGCCGCGTTTCGGCGACAAAAGCGAAAGGCGAGATCTGCCCGGCGTGGCCGCCGGCGCCGGCGGCCACCAGGATCAATCCGTCCGCGCCCTTCTCGACCGCCTTGTGCGCGAAGGTCTGGTTGATGACGTCGTGGAAGGTGATGCAGCCCCAGTTGTGCGCCGCCTGATTCAATTCCTCGCGGGCACCGAGCGAGGTGATCATCATCGGCACCTTGTGCTTTTCGCAGACTGCCAGATCGTGATCGAGCCGATTGTTGGACTTGTGCACGATCTGGTTGACGGCGAAGGGCGCGGACGGCCGTTCCGGATGCGCCTTGTCGTAAGCCGCCAGTTCTTCCTTGATGCGCGCCAGCCATTCGTCCAGCAGCGACGCCGGCCGCGCATTCAGTGCCGGGAACGATCCGACGATGCCGGCCTTGCACTGGGCGATGACCAGGTCCGGCACCGAGACGATGAACAGCGGCGAACCGATCACGGGAATCGACAGACGGCCCTTGAACAAGGCAGGCATGGACATACGGCAAATCCTTTCTCCGTTGACGGCAACAGCGCCCGGCCGGGGCGGCAGACGTTGCCAGAAATCCTCGTCGAAAAGCAATCGGCGTTACGGCGCACAAGTTGTCTTGTGCCAAGGCGCTGCGAATTGACGCGCCGCTATTGGCACCACGCCCGCGTCACGAAATATTCCGTGCGACAGGCGCCGGGCTGCGATTTGCGGCCCGATAGCAGCAGGGCCTCGGTGGAGCACTTCTGCGTGGCATCGGTATCGGTGCTCTTGCCCTCCTTGTAGCCATGAGCACGGCACAAAATATCGGCGGCGGTCTTGCAGTCGGATGCGCCATTATCGAGCGTCGGGCACCTTTCTCGGCCCTTCTGCATCGAGGGCATCTTTAATTCCAGACGGGGAAGACTCTCGCGGGGCGCGGGAGCCGTTTCGGCGGGCGGATCCGCTAATTCCGCCGGTTCGCGAGAGGGCGATGAAGATGTCGGCAAAGACGGCATCAGGTTCGGAAACGGGATCGGCCGCGGCTCCAGCAGCTTGCCGATTTCATTGATCAGCCCTGGATTCTCCCGGCGCGCCGGTGGCGGCTGACTTGTCGGCGGAGGAACCGGCACGGCATCGGCTGCCCGACGCCCGGCGGGTGACGGATCGCCCGATGCAGTTTGTGCGAGCGCCGGTGCAACAAACACCAGTCCAGCCAGAGTCAGAACCGCCGTCGGCAATGCCCAAAGGGGCGCAGGCGAAGGGTGGATCTTGCGGGACATGGATTCGAGCTTATCGGTCACGCGCGAAAGAGCAAGTCGGCCGATCAGCGCAGCCGCGCACCAAGATCAGACAATCTTGAAGGCGATGACAAAACCCAGCACCAGCACCACGGCGCCGACCGCGACCCAGAAGCCGAGCCGCTTTTCGATCTCGGCACGGATCACGTCGCCGTAGCGATTGAGCAGCACCGCGACGATGAAAAAGCGGCCGCCTCGCGCAATCAGCGAGCACAGGATGAAGAGCCACACATTGTAACCGGCAAAGCCGGACGTGATGGTCACCAGTTTATAGGGAATCGGCGTCAGGCCCTTGCCGATGATGATCCAAGCGCCCCACTCCGCATAGGAGGCGCGGAACGCCTCCACTTTGTCGGTCAACCCGTAGAGTTGCATCAGCCATAGCCCCACCGAATCGTAGAGCATCGCCCCGATGAGATAGCCAACCACGCCGCCGGCCACCGAAGTCAGCGTGCAGACCACGGCATAAATCCACGCGCGTCGAGGCCGCGCCAGCGACATCGGCACCAGCATGATATCCGGCGGTACTGGGAAGAACGAGCTTTCGGCAAAGGACACCGCGCCCATGATCCAAAGGGCGGAGGGCTTGTCGGCGGCGGCGATGAACCAGTCGTAGAGGCGTCTCAGCATGCGGCGATCAAGCACTCTCCGATGGATTTGTCCATGACGTAGCCTGCGCCATCAGCGCGCAGACCATCCGACCATGGTCGCATCATCGCTCTTCGGGGAAACCAGAACGTCGGCGGCTCATCGCCGCTGGCGGCGCCGCACCGGCTCCAATGCGGCGATCGGTCCCCGCCCCGGCACCAGCGTGGCGACCTTCTCCTTGTCCGATGATTTCGGCAGTTTCTCGGCGATCCCCAGCATCCGCTCGCGGCGGTCCATTTCGTGCCAGACGTCCTCAGGACGGATGCCCGCGCCGGCCCACAATACCGTGAGATTGTAGAGAAGATCGGCGCTCTCGCGCACCACCGCGTCGGGCCTGGCATTGACGGCGTCGATCGCCACTTCGATCGCTTCCTCGGTCATCTTCTTCGCCATCTTGGCGGGCCCCTGGCGGAGCAGACGGGCTGTGCGAGACACCGCGGGATCGAGGTCCCGTGCCGCAAGCACCGCCTGATAAAGCCGATCGAGCGAATCACTCATACCGGCAAGACTAGGCGAAAGATATGGCGAGCGTGTTAACGAACCAGGCCGTCAGGGAATGATGTTGCCGCCGCCGTCCAGTCGAGGACCGCCGTAGTATCCATATCCACCATACGGACGATAGTGGCGAGGCGGCGCATAATACGGCCCACCATATCCGTAAGGCCCATCGTAGTAACCGTCATAATAAGCATCGCGGCTAGCCTGAGCGGCCGCAATGGCGCCGATCGTGCCGACGATTCCAGCAAAGGCGGCCGCGGCCGCTGCGCCGCCATTGCCGCCGCGGTGACGGTGGTGCCGCCGGGAAGCGCTGAAATCGGTCGCAGAGCCGCTGGAGATAGCAGGCTTGGCCGCTGCCGGCGCAGTGCCTTGGGGCGCGGCATTTGCAGGCGAGAGCACGAAGGTCAGCGTCATGGCCGCAGCCAGCATCGCCGTGCGTCCAGCCGTCAGAGGCAGTCCTTGACGCGTCATCACGTCGCTCCATCCTTCCTGGTTCATGACTTAAATCCGGCTCCGACTGGTCCGATAACGACCCTGCTGAAGTTGGGTTCCCGACGTCTCCCGATGGCGCCAGTCACCTCAGGTTCAGGTAGGATCAGGGAGAATTCGATTGCCGTCCCCGTTCCTGCTGCGGGACCGCTCTGCAACACGTCCGACCTATCGGTTGTCATGACCAGATCTGCCGTAACCCTGCTCCTCACATGGTTCTGTGCGCTCATAGGCGCAATCGGTCCGCCGGGGGCGACAGCGGCGGCCGCGCAGGGTGTCGCGTCCGAACAGGCCAGCATTCCTTTGCGCCTGGCATTCGATCGCCCGATCGACGGCACGATGGCGCCTTTCGTTCTTGCCGCCACCAAAGGGCTGTTCGGCGCCGAAGGTCTCAGCGTCAGCACCGATATCGCCAAGAGTCCCGATGAAGCGATCGCCCGCGTCGCCGATGGCAGCAGCATGGTGGCGCTGGTCGATATCAATGCGCTGATCCGCTTCCGCGACACGCCCAACGCGGCGCCGGTGAAGGCCGTGTACATGCTATTCGATGCCGCGCCTTACGCCATCATCGCACGCAGGGGCCGCGGCATCACCACGCTGTCGGATCTGCCCGGCAAGACCCTCGGCGTCGCCACCGACGACCTCTCGATCCGGATGTGGCCGGCGCTCGCGGCTCGCAACGGCATTGCTTCCGGCACCGTCAAGCGGCAGCCGATCGGCGCGGCGGTGCGCGAGCCGATGCTGGTGGCTGGACAGGTCGACGCCGTCACCGGCTTCTCCTATCTGTCGGGCGTCAATCTGCGCGATCACGGCATTCAGGCCAATGACCTGGTCGTGCTGCGCTTTGCTGACTACGGCAGTCCTGCCTATGGCGCGGCCCTGATCGTCAATCCGAAATTCGCTGCGGAGAAGCCTGACGCCGTTCGTGCATTCCTCCGCGCCGTCATCAAGGGATTGAGGCAGACCATCCGGGATCCTGGTGGCGCCATCGATGCCGTGATGGCGCAGATGAATGGCGGCACCCGCGCTATCGAACTGGAGCGGCTGCGTACTGCCCTGCGCGACAATATCGTTACGGCCGATGTGCACCGGAACGGTTTCGGCGCCGTCAATATGATGCGTCTGGCCCGCGCGATCGACGATATCGGGGGCGACCACAAATTCCGTCACAAGCCGGCCCCGGAAGATATCTTCGACCCGTCCTTCCTGCCCCCGGCCGCCGAGCGTGAACTGAAGCAGGCGGCAAAATAATCCGGCTATCTCCGCCGCGGCTGTCGGCCTAAAATATGGGCGGAGCCGTGTCCGTTCGGCAGCGGCCCATCCTGCGACAGCCCGCCTCTGCGAGTTTCCGCCCAATGACCCTGCTTCGACTCTATGCCCGCGTGCTCGAGCTGCTCGGCAAGGAAGCGCGGCTCGGCTGGATTCTGGCCGCCGCCAATCTGCTGCTGGCGGGCGCACAGTTTGCCGAGCCGGTCCTGTTCGGCCGCATCATCGACGTGCTGTCCGGCAATCCGCCGACGGGGCCGCTGGCCACTTCAGCAACCGCATCTCCCTGGCCTCTGCTGGCAGCCTGGGCTGCCTTCGGGCTGTTCACCATCCTCTGCGGCGTCATCGTGGCACTGCATGCCGATCGGCTGTCGCATCGCCAGCGACAGGCGGTCCTGACCAGTTATTTCGAGCACATCCTGCAATTGCCGCTGACTTTTCACACCGGCACGCATTCGGGACGGCTGATGAAGGTGATGCTGCAGGGAACCGATGCCCTGTGGCGGCTGTGGCTCGGCTTTTTCCGTGAGCACTTCGCGGCCATCATGTCGCTGCTCGTTCTATTGCCGCTGTCGCTTTACATCAACTGGCGGCTCGCGATCCTGCTGTTCGTGCTGTGCATCGTCTTTACCGTGCTGACCACGCTGGTGGTTCGCAAGACCTTCGAGATGCAGAACGAGGTCGAGGAGCAGTACAGCAACCTGTCCGCGCGGGCCTCCGATGCGCTCGGCAATGTCGCGCTGGTGCAAAGCTTCGTCCGGATCGACGCGGAGGTCGCCGGCCTGCGGGGCATTGCCGACAAGCTGCTCGCGGCACAAATGCCGGTGCTGTCGTGGTGGGCGCTGGTCACGGTGATGACGCGCGCCTCGACCACGATCACCGTGCTTGCGATCTTCACTGTCGGCATCATCCTGCATCAGCAGGGGCTGACGAGCGTCGGCGAGATCGTGATGTTCGTCTCCTTCGCCACCATGCTGATCCAGCGGCTCGAGCAGGTGGTCGCCTTCATCAACAACGTGTTCTTGGAAGCGCCTCGCTTGCGGGAATTCTTCAACGTGCTCGACGCCGTGCCCGCGGTGCGCGACCGGCCCGACGCCATCGATCCCGGCCGGCTGCAGGGTCTCGTCGAATTCGACAACGTCTCCTTCTCGTATGATGGCAAGCGGCCCGCGGTGGAGGACGTCACCTTCACCGCCCTGCCTGGCCAGACCATCGCTCTGGTCGGACCGACCGGCGCCGGCAAATCCACCGCCATCGCGCTGCTGCATCGCGCCTTCGATCCGCAGTCCGGGATGATCAAGGTCGACGGCATGGACATCCGTGGCATGACATTGTCGGCGCTGCGCCGGAACATCGGCGTGGTGTTCCAGGAGGCGCTGCTGTTCAACCGCTCGATCGCCGACAATCTTCGGGTCGGCAAGCCCGACGCCACGCTGGAGGAAATGCGTGTCGCAGCCGCGCGGGCGCAAGCGCTCGACTTCATCGAGCGCGGCGATCAGCAGTTCGACACCAACGCCGGCGAGCGCGGCCGCATGCTGTCGGGTGGCGAGCGTCAGCGCCTGTCAATTGCCCGTGCGCTTCTCAAGGATCCGCCGATCTTGATTCTGGACGAAGCCACCAGCGCGCTCGACGCGGTGACCGAAGCGAAGGTGAATGCCGCCCTCGACGAGGTGATGAAAGGCCGCACCACCTTCGTGATCGCCCATCGCCTGTCCACCATCCGCAACGCGACGCTGATTCTCGTCTTCAAACACGGCCGCGTGATCGAAAGCGGAACATTCGATGAACTCGTTGCGAAGAACGGCCACTTCGCCGATCTCGCGCGAGCACAGTTCATGGTGCAGGAGCGGGCCGTCGCGGCTGTTCCGTCCGCTGCATTGAACTCCTGATCACCGCCTCGCCGAAATTCAGCCGTTTTCCTTCGGGAATTGACCGTATCGCCTCTATTCTGACGCAGCGACCGGGTATAGGCTCGGGCATTCCGCGAACAATGGCTGCGTTCCGACGGGCGCTTCGAGTGGTTCGGTTCTAAGAGTTGCATCGCGTCTCGGCAGACGACCTTGCAAAGATTAGAATCAAAAAACCATTGACCAGTATGAGTTGCTGGTGGGGCGCTGGATTGACATTCGCTTGACGACGTGGCGACGCCACGACGTTCGAAAGTCAAATCCGCTTCACCGGAGTCCGACACCACGGCCGGACAGTATTCAAACGATTGGTTTCTTGCTGATCGATGACAGAGGACCGGATCAGATCGTGCCTTTTCCCCGCGTCTTTCCCCTCAAGCTGTTTGGTTTTCTGCTTCTCGCTGCGGGGATCACGATCACACAGATAACGCCGGCGGCCGCCCATGCGGAAGCCTCGCTGCTGATCGAAGCCGACAGCGGCAAGGTGATCGAGGCCGAAAACGCGACGTTTCCCTGGCACCCCGCTTCGCTGACCAAGCTGATGACGGCCTATGTCACCTTGTCCGCGGTGAAGTCGGGCCGAATCAGCCTCGATACGCTTTTCACGGTGTCGCCGACTGCGGCCGCGCAAAGTCCATCGAAAATGGGCTTCCGTCCGGGCATCCAGCTCACCGTCGATAACGCCCTCAAGATGATGATGGTGAAGTCCGCCAACGATATGGCCGTCGTGCTGGCCGAGGGCGTCGGCGGCTCGATCGACGGCTTCTCCGCGATGATGAATCAGACCGCACAGCGGCTGGGGATGACGCAGAGCAATTTCGTCAATCCCAACGGCCTGCCCGATGATCGCCAGATCACCTCGGCGCGCGATATGGCGATCCTTGCCCGCGCCTTCATTCGCGATCTGCCGGAATACGAATACTTCGTCCATATCCCCGCGATCCGCTACGGCAATCGGGTGACAGCGAATTTCAACAAGCTGATCGGCCGCTTCCCCGGCGCCGACGGCATGAAGACCGGTTTTATCTGCGCCTCCGGGTTCAATCTCGTAGCCTCTGCGACGCAGAACGGACGACGGCTGATCGCGGTCGTGCTCGGCGCATCGTCCTCGCAGATGCGCTCCATCAAGGCGATCAAGCTGCTGGAGCGCGGCTTCGCGGGCGGGAACCTGGCCTGGCTGCGGCCGGCGATGGGCACGGTGGAAAATCTGGCGCCGATCGCCGCGACGCCGCCCGATCTGCGCGATGACGTCTGTGGCCCACGGCGCAAGCGGCCGGCGAGCGACAATCCGGAGGACGACATCGCCAGTGTCGTCACCAACAATCCGGCCCTCAGCTTCTTCGCCGATGGCCTCAAACCGCCGGCGCTGCGCCCGGAAGACATGCTGGCCGCCGCCCCCGCGCCCGCCGAGCCGGTGATCGTTTATACCGGCCCGACCAGGACGGGCGCCGAGCTGATTGCGGCCGCCGCGGCCGATGCCGCGGCACAAGAAGCAGCAGCCGCCGCCAGCCGAAAGTCGCGCACCGCCAAGAACCGCCGGGGCGGCAAAGCCCATGCCAGCACCGACAGCAAGGGCAACAAGCGGATCACCGTCACCATCGACACCAAGAAGCCCACCGACGGCAAGAAACCGGCGGCCGGCACCAAGAGCGCCGAGGCCGGCGACGCCAAATCCAAGCCTGCCGCCAAACCCGCGGCTCATGCATCGGCAAAACCGCAGCCCAAGCCCGCAGCAAAACCTGCGCCCAAAGGCAAGCCGAAGCACGCGGCGAGCGAGGCCCAGCCGAAGAACTGATCACCATCCCCCTGCGGACATTTGACTGAGCGGCATGATGCGTCGTTAGAGCGCAGGCCGCTTGCCAAGTCTGCAAGCTTTGCCCGATACTTGCGCCGATACGGTAGCTCGCGACAGAACGGGCAGGCCTTCGATCAATCGGATTCCGGCGCCGCTTCGTGCATTCGGGGGCTCGCGTCAGCAAGGGGACATGCCATGGAACGGATCTGGCTCAAGCACTACCCGGCGGGAGTGCCTGCGGATATCGACGTGACGCAGTATGGGTCGCTGGTCGAACTGCTCGAGGAAAGCTTCACCAAATTCCGCGATCGCAAGGCCTTCATCTGCATGGACAAGGCCATCACCTATCGCGAGCTCGACGAAATGTCGCTGGCGCTGGCCGCCTATCTGCAGAGCAAGGGCCTGGCGAAGGGCGCCCGCGTCGCGCTGATGATGCCGAACGTGCTGCAGTATCCGATTTCCACCGCCGCGGTGCTGCGCGCCGGCTATAGCGTCGTCAACGTCAATCCGCTCTACACGCCGCGCGAGCTTGAACATCAGCTCAAGGACTCCGGCGCCGAGGCGATCATCGTGCTGGAGAACTTCGCCTCGACCGTCGAGAAGGTGATCGCAAAGACCAGCGTCAAGCACGTCATCGTCGGCACGATGGGCGACCTGCTCGGCTTCAAGGGCGTCATCGTCAATCTGGTGGTGCGCCGCGTGAAGAAGATGGTGCCGGCCTATTCGCTCCCCGGAAGCGTGTCCTTCAACGATGCCGTAGCGGCCGGCCGCAGCATGCGGTTGCAGAAGCCGACGCTGACGCGCGAGGACGTCGCCTTCCTGCAGTATACCGGCGGCACCACCGGCGTTTCGAAAGGCGCGACGCTTCTGCACGGCAATGTCGTCGCCAACATGCTGCAGAACGACGCCTGGCTGCAGCCGGCGCTGAAAAAGCCGCCGGTCGTCGATCAGCTCTTCATCGTCTGCGCGTTGCCGCTCTATCACATCTTCGCACTGACGGCGTGCTTCCTGCTTGGCGTACGCAGCGGCGGCGTGAACCTGCTGATTCCGAACCCGCGCGACATCCCTGGCTTCATCAAGGAACTGCAGAAGTATCAGGTCAACAGCTTCCCGGCGGTCAACACTCTTTACAACGCGCTGGTCAATCATCCCGATTTCAGCAAGGTCGATTTCTCCAAGCTCAAGGCCTCGTTCGGCGGCGGCATGGCAACGCAGAAGCCGGTTGCCGAAGCATGGTTGAAGGCCACCGGCTGTCCGCTGTCCGAGGGCTACGGCCTCTCGGAAACCTCGCCAGTGCTGACCTGCAATCCGGCCGATACGGACAAATTCACCGGCACCATCGGCCTGCCGGTGCCCTCAACCTGGCTCTCGATCCGCGACGACGACGGCAACGAACTGCCGCTCGGCGAAGCGGGTGAGATTTGCGCCAAGGGCCCGCAGGTGATGGCGGGCTATTGGAATCGACCGGACGAAACCGCGAAGGTCATGACAGCCGACGGTTATTTCCGCACTGGCGATATCGGCGTGATGGACGAGCGTGGCTACACCCGCATCGTCGACCGTAAGAAGGACATGATTCTGGTCTCCGGCTTCAACGTCTATCCGAACGAGATCGAGGAAGTAATCGCCAGCCACCCGGGCGTCCTGGAGTGTGCGGTGATCGGCGTGCCGGATCCGAAATCCACCGAAGCCGTGAAGGCATTCGTGGTGAAGAAGGATCCCAATCTCACCGCCGAAGACATCATCAAGTTCTGCGCCACCCAGCTGACCAACTACAAGGTGCCCAAGCAGGTCGAATTCCGCACCGAATTGCCGAAGACCAATGTCGGCAAGATTCTCCGCCGTGAGTTGCGCGACGAGAAGAAGCAGGCAGCGGCGTAAGGGAGCGAATAGGGAGTGACGAATAGCGAATAGAGGTCGAATCCTTTATTGTTCGCTATTCACTATTCGCCAATCATTCATCACAACTCGCATTCTGCATGGCTCTTCCCACCCCCGCCGACATCATCACGTTCTGGCGCGATGCCGGATACGAGCGCTGGTACAAGAAGGACGAGGCGTTCGATGCCGAGATTCGGCGGCGTTTTCTCGCGACGTGGGAAGCGGCGATGGCCGGCCAGTGCGACGACTGGCAGAATAGCGATGAAGGCACGCTGGCACTCTTGATCGTACTCGATCAATTCTCGCGCAACATGTTTCGCGGCGATCCGCGCGCCTTCTCCGCCGACGCAAAGGCACGCGACATTGCGGACGGCGCCGTCGCGCGTGGCGTGGACCAGCGTCTCGATCGCGTGATGCGGCAATTCATCTATCTGCCGTTCGAGCATTCCGAGCAGCTCGCCGATCAGGAGCGCAGCGTCGCGCTCTTCAAGGCGCTGGGTGACGCCGAGAACCTGCGCTATGCGGAGATTCACGAAGATATCATCCGCAAATTCGGCCGTTTCCCGCATCGCAATCGCGTGCTGGGACGGCAAACGACAGACGCCGAGTCAGCATTTCTGACGAGCGGCGGGTTCGCAGGCTGAGTCGGACGTCAAGGGGCTTGGTTGGAGCGCCGCTGCGCGTCAGTTCGCCCAGGCGAATGCGACCTTGTCGAGCGTCTTGGCGCCGAACTGTTCGGAGGAGCGCGCGACCATGCGGCCACCGAGCGCCCGGTAGAATTCGGTCGCCGGCTCGTTGTCTGACAGTGCCCAGACCACCATGCTCTTGAGTCCGCTCTGCACCAGGTCGCGGCGGGCCGCCGAGAACAGGCGCCGGCCGAAGCCAAGGCCCTGAAACTCCGGACGCAGATAGAGCTCATAGATCTCGCCATCGAAATGCAGGCTGCGGGCGCGGTTGCGACCGTAGTTCGCATAGCCCGCCACCTTGTCGCCGAAGATCAGCACGCTGACGCGGCTGCCCTTGCGGATCGCACTTTCCCACCAGTGCGGACCACGACGATTAATCAGCTTGTCGAGCTCGGCGCCAGGGATAATGCCCTGATAGGCTGAACGCCACGCGTCATCATGCGTGGAGGCCACCGCGGCGGCATCCGCGGTTCTGGCTGGCCGGACCTCGATCAGGGTTGTGCTCATGGCCCAATCAAAGCAAGACATCGGCCCGGCTTCAAGCTCCATCGTTAACATTCGGTTAACATGTGGATTTCCTGCATCACCGGACAGAGAAAGTGTATCGGAACGGGACAGACATCCAGTTCCACGCGACGCATCCATAGCGACTGGCCGGCAACGGCTTCGCGAGACGGCGGTTCCTATGTGGCAGGAAGCCGCGGCGCGCGACCTTTACGATCCCGCGCGCCGGCCGTCATATGCCGCCAATATTTCGCGCGCGACCCGCTCGCCGCTGTCGCGCGCGCCATGCGCCGTCGAGAAGAAATTGAGCGATGTCGCCTCCCCGGCGAAAAACAATCGGTTCTCCACCGGCGCCGCAAGGATCGCGCGGCAATCCGCACAGCCCGGCATCGCATGCGAATAGGAGCCGCGCGCAAACGGGTCATGGGCCCAGCGCGACGCGGCGAGCGGCGTCAGTTTGCGGCGGAAGTCCGACCCGAGCATGGCGACGATCTCGGCGATGCTCTGGGCCGCCAGCGCGCCCTCGCCGGCGTCTTCCAGCTCCTTTGCAAATCGTCCGCCAAAAAATCCCTCGATGCACGGCTGACCGAATGGCCGCGTGTGAAAACTTCCCATTCCCGTGCGCATGGTCGCGCTGCGCAGGCTGCCATCGATCGGCAGCGCTTCGGGCTCATCCAATCGCAGCATGACCTTGTCGGCGAGACCGAGCGGCAGACCGCGCGCGGCGCCAACCTTTGCCGGCAAGGCCGGCACGAAGCGGATCGCCTCATCGGCAATGAGATTGGTCGGCACCGTGATAATCACTTTCGCGGCGGTCAGGGTGCCGCGCGACGTCTCGATGCGCACGCGCGCGCCGGAATGATCGATTAGCGTGACGTTGGTATTCAGCACGACGTTGAGGCCCGCTCCGTACGCCGCAATCAATGCGCCGTAGCCGCGCCGCACCCGCCAGTTGATTTCAGTGTCCTCATAGGCATCCATGTCATAGACGGACACCTGGTCGAGCTCGCAGCCGTTGATGTAAGTCGAGATCGCATCGATCATCGGATTCCAGCGATTGCCTGGCTCAAGCCATTCGCTGGCGACGCTGTCCTGCGGCGCGTCGGAAGCATCCTCGGCGCGCTCATAGAAAGCATCCAGCGCATCGAGAAATTCGGCGCGCTCCCGCGGCGGGAAAGCCGGGTGGGCCGCCTGCTCGCGCCACGGCGGGCGGCTGCGGTCGATTTCGAAACCGAGTTGCTCCGCAATGGCGACGAAGGAATTCCTGTCCGCGGAGTGCAGCCAGCCACACCCGACATCGAATAGCACATCGGGCGCGGCAAGAATGGTCTGGCTGCGGCCGCCGACGCGCTGGCGCGCTTCCAGCACGAGGACAGACAGCCCGGAGCCCTGCAGCGCATGGGCGGCGCCGAGCCCGGCAGCGCCGGCACCGATAATCGCGACATCAACCTCGGAGGGAAGGGACATGCGAGCACAGCGAATTGTGAGTAGCGAATGGCGAGTAGAAGAATAGTTCTCGTTTCCTCTATTCGCTACTCCCTACTCGCTCCTTCTCACGCCACCATGTCCTTCGCCTTCTCGGCACGCTTGCGCTCGTTCGGGTCGAGATGCTTCTTGCGCAGGCGGATCGACTTCGGGGTGATCTCCACCAGTTCATCGTCCTCGATATAGGCGAGCGCCTTCTCCAGCGTCATCCGGATCGGCGGCGTGAGGCGCACCGCCTCGTCCTTCGCCGTCGTGCGAATGTTGGTGAGCTGCTTGCCCTTGAGCACGTTGATCTCGAGATCGTTGTCGCGGGTATGCTCGCCCACGATCATGCCCCGATAGACCTTCCAGCCCGGCTCGATCATCATCGGACCGCGATCTTCCAGCTTGAACATGGCATAGGCCACCGCCTCGCCCTGATCGTTGGAAATCAGCACGCCGTTGCGGCGCCCGGCGATGTCACCCTTGTAGGGCGCATAGCCATGGAACAGGCGGTTCATGATCGCCGTGCCCTTGGTGTCGGTCATCAGTTCGCCCTGATAGCCGATCAGGCCGCGGGTCGGCGCGTAGAACACCAGCCGCAGGCGGTTGCCGCCGGACGGACGCATCTCCATCATCTCGGCCTTGCGCTCGCTCATCTTCTGCACCACGACGCCGGAATGTTCCTCATCGACGTCGATGACAACTTCCTCGATCGGCTCCTGCAGCTGCCCGTTCTCATCGCGCGTCAGCACCACGCGCGGGCGCGACACCGACAGTTCGAATCCTTCGCGGCGCATGGTCTCGATCAGAATGGCGAGCTGCAATTCACCGCGGCCCGAGACTTCCATCGAGTCCTTGTCGGCGGCCTCCACAACGCGCAGCGCGACATTGCCTTCGGCTTCGCGCAGAAGACGATCACGGATCATGCGGCTCGTCACCTTGTCGCCTTCGGTGCCGGCAAGCGGCGAGTTGTTGACGATGAACGACATCGATACGGTCGGCGGATCGATCGCCTGCGCGGTCAGCGGCGTCTCCACCGACGGATCGCAGAAGGTATCCGCCACGGTGCCCTTCGACAGGCCGGCAATGGCGACGATGTCGCCCGCCTCGGCGATATCGAGCGGCACGCGCTCGAGACCGCGGAACGCCAGAATCTTGCTGATGCGGCCGGTTTCCACCACCTTGCCGTCGCGTGATAGCACCTTCACCGACTGGTTCGGCTTCACCGTACCCGATGCGATGCGGCCGGTGATGATGCGGCCGAGATAGGGATTGGCCTCGAGGATGGTCCCGAGCAGGCGGAACGGTCCTTCCTCGACCACCGGCGGCGCGACGTGCTTGAGCACGAGTTCGAACAGCGGCTTCATGCCGTTGCCGTTGTCTTCAGGCGAGAGGCCCATCCAGCCATTCTTGCCGGAGCCGTAAAGGATCGGGAAATCGAGCTGCTCGTCGGTCGCGTCGAGGGCCGCGAAGAGATCGAACACCTCATTGAGCACTTCGGTCGCGCGTGCGTCCGGACGATCCACCTTGTTGATGGCGACGATGGGCTTCAGACCAAGCTTGAGTGCCTTGCCGACCACGAACTTGGTCTGTGGCATCGGACCTTCCGCAGCGTCAACGAGCACGATCACGCCATCCACCATCGAGAGGATGCGCTCCACCTCGCCGCCGAAGTCGGCGTGGCCGGGCGTGTCGACAATATTGATCTGGGTATCGCCCCACTGCACCGAGGTGCACTTGGCGAGAATGGTGATGCCGCGCTCGCGCTCCAGGTCGTTGGAGTCCATCGCGCGTTCGGTGACGCGCTGATTGTCGCGATAGATGCCGGACTGCTGCAGCAGCTTGTCCACGAGGGTGGTTTTGCCGTGGTCGACGTGGGCGATGATGGCGATATTACGGAGGTTCATGGGAATGCTTCTTCGGATTCTCGATCACCATGTCCGGCGCTGATGATGGCACCGGAGTTCGGGAGATGTGTGGCTTTTGACAGAATTGCGCGTGGCGCGGCACGCCCGCTTCGTCCGGCTCACGCCGGCGGAGGCTGAATCAATATCCGGTCTGGCTTGGCCAGGTCATGGATACGGCCGTTCCTTTTGACCGCCGGTTCACGAAGAGCGGTCGATGCTTGCCGATCCCTTTCGATCCATGGCCATGCCGGACTCGGATCGATGGAGCAGCAAGAATGTGATGAAAAGCCGGTGCCCGGTCCTGATCTGAACCGGGCACCTTTCGCTGCGATGCAATATACGCCATTCCGCTGGCAAAAACAACGGGCGGTCGCCAGATCAGGCGCTTTCCTGCTCCGGGGTTGGATACACGCCGCGCAGCACCTCTTCGAAATGATGCTTCACGGACTCGTTGCAGAGGCAGGCCCGTTCCTGCAGTCCCGCCCGATCCCGAACCAAAATGGCGCCGCGCTGGGTTTCCAGCACCTGTTCCGCCTTGAAGACCTGGACCACCCGGCTGGCATAGCTGCGCCCGACCCCAAGCATGGTGGCCAGCTGCTCATGCGTCAGGGCGACGCGCTCGCTGTCGGTCCGGTCCATCGCCGCGACGATCCATTTGGCCGCGCGCTGCTCGATCGTGTGGATCGCGTTGCAGGCCGTGGACTGAAACAATTGAGCCACGAGACAATCGGCATAGCGCGCGAACAGATTGCGGAGTGTCAGCGACTTGGCCTTGGCCGCCTCCAGCGCACCGACGCGCAGCCGGACGAAGGGACCGCCGAATTTCACCGTGATGCGTGAATAGGCCGGCAGATAACCCTGGCTGACAATACCGCCGATCGCGCCTTCACGGCCGATCAGAACAGTTTCGACGTCGCGGCCGTCTTCGTTGGTGATCAGATAGGACGCGAGACTGGGGCCGCACGGGAAATGCACCACGGCAACGTCGTCTCCCGGATTGTAAAGCAACTCCCCGCTCGGAAGCGTGCAAGACTCCAGATGCGGCTCAATGAGGGCGTAGTCGGCCTTCTGCATCTTGCGCAGCAGGTTGTTCAAGGGGAGCGCCTCGCCACCGCGCCCACCCCGGTAATCCATGTCCATGAGAACCCTTCCTTTCGGGCATCCTACACATTTTCGGACGGGGGAGTGTTCACATGTGGACAGACAAAAGGACAAAGAGCGTGTTGGGTTCCACATGGAACCGGATTTGTGCTCCCCGGCATTTTCGGCGCGCCGCCCAATCCGCAAGGCCTGGCATCCCGGATGCCGCAGCCGCCGCTCCCTTATGCTCCATGAAAGTTGCCTTCGCATGCCGAACGACGTGCTGATTGTCGAAGACGACGCCATCATCGCCATCGATTTCGAGACCACGATCCTTGATTTCGGAGTTCAATGGGTTCGCACGGCGACCCATGTGGCCGAAGCGCTGGCGATGATCGACGAACGGGCGCCGGACTTCGCGCTGCTCGACGTCGCGCTGGGCCATGAAACGAGCTTCGAGGTTGCCGCCCGCCTCGACGCGCTCGGAACACCGTTCGCGTTCGTGACCGGCTATCGTCCCGACGTCGCTCTTACGTCCCGTTTCCCCGGACGGCCGGTGCTCAGCAAGCCGTGCCTGCGCGACGAACTCGAGGCCGTATTGCGCAGCGCCCCCGAGCCGGCGACAGAGTAGCCGCAGGCGTGTTGCCCGACGAGTTTGCTATCCGCGTTTCGGATCGAGCCTGGTCGACCACAGCAGCGCGTCGGCACGGTCGCGCAGGCTGACGGTCATTTGTCCCGACGCGCCCGCGATATGGACGTGGCCGAAAAACTGCATGCCCTCCGTCGGCGGCAGGTTCTGCCGGTCGGCGCCGGGCGCTTTGACGAAGCGCACCTCCGGTCCGAACGTGTTGTCGAGTTCGGCAGGGCCGAACGTGCCGGCATGCAGCGGCCCTGAGACAAATTCCCAGAACGGCTCGAAGTCCTGAAACTGCGCCTTGTCCGGATTATAGAAGTGCGCCGCCGCGTAGTGCACGTCCGCGGTCAGCCACACCGTGTTGACGATGCCGGACGTCTTGATGAAGCGCAGCAGATCGGCGATCTCCAATTCGCGGCCGCGCGCCGGACCGTCGCCCTGCGCGACGGCTTCGGAGCCGCGCTTGTTGGCCGCGTCATCATAGACGATCAAGCTGATCGGCATATCGGACGCGATCACCTTCCAGGTCGCTTTTGAATTCAGCAGTTCGCGCTTCAGCCAGGCCAGTTGATCGGGACCGATGAAGTAACTGTCGGGCCCGTACGCGGTTTGCTGATTGGCACCGTTCGGCCCGCGATAGCTGCGCTCGTCGAGCATGAAGATGTCGAGATGCGGCCCATAGTGAATGGTGCGATAGACCCGGCCCGGCTCCTGGATGCTGTCGCGGATCGGATACATCTCGTGGAAGGCGCGCGCACCGCGGGCTGCGAGCAGCGGAATGTCGCGCACCTTGTAGGCCGCCGGCAAGTCCTTCGACAGCGACCAGTTGTTGGTGACCTCGTGGTCGTCCCACTGCACGAAGATCGGCACGTCGGCATTGAAGGCGCGGACATGCTCGTCGAGCAGATTGTATTTGTGCGCGGCGCGAAACTCCGCGAGCGTTTCCGCGACCTTGGCCTTTTCCTCAACGACGACGTTCTTCCACACCTTGCCATCCGGCAGCTTCACCTCGCTGACGATAGGTCCGTCGGCATAAATCGTATCCCCGGAATGCAGCAGGAAATCCGGACTGTGCTTGCGCATGGTGGCGAAGGTGAACATGCCGCCGTCATCGGGATTGATGCCCCAGCCCTGCCCCGCGACATCGCCACCCCAGACAAAGCTGACATCGCGGCGCCCGGCCGGCGCGGTGCGGAAGCGGCCGATCACCGGCTCGCTGTCGACGCTGGAATGCGAGAGATCGCGAAATTTGACGCGGTAGAAGATGTCCTGATCCGACGGCAGATTGTCGACCAGCAGTTTCGCGGTGAAGTCGGTTTCCGGCAGCGCCGCGATCGGCGGCAGCGCGCGGGCATTGCGGAACGACTCGGTGGTGGAAACTTCGGCCAGCATCTGCGAGGGCCGATCGGCACGCGACCAGATCACGCCGCCATCGATGCTGACATCGCCGGACTGCACGCCATGGCCGATCACCGGGCGATCCGCCGCGCGGCTGAGATAAGGCATCGCGATGTTGCCGGCGAGGCCGATGCCCGTTGCGGTCGCGGTGGTGAGAAAGCGGCGGCGGGACAGGCGAAACGTCATCGGTGCCTCCTTGCAATCGGTAGGGGAGACAACCTCTATGCAGCGGCTCTCTGACAGTCGCGGGACGTTTGCGTGACAGATTGATTACGATGAACTGGCGACCAGTTGCACGTTGGCCGCAAGATTGTCCTTGGGGGAGGAATCATTCGGCGGCGCATCCGGCGGCCGCGTCGCCAGCCATGCCTTGCGATCCGCCACCGCGTTATGGAACTGCTCCAGCGCGATCTGGAATGCGGTGAGCGATCCTTCCTCGATGCCGCCGCGCTCGAAGCAGTCGAGGGTGCCGCGCATGATGTCGTCGGCCTCTGCCTGCATGCGGTCGAGTTCTTCGATGGATTCGCTGCGCCGGGCCAGCGCCAGCATGTCCAGCAGACGCCCGCGCTGCGAGGTGTTGCTGACGCGCTCGTCGCGCCGGAAGTAACTCGCGAACCAGGCGCCGAGCGATCCCAGCGCCGAGAGTCCCATCAGGCCCCACCAGATGTAGTCGCTGTAGCGATCGAGAAACGATTTCTCCTCGCCGTCGACATAGGCCGCGGCGCCGGGATGCGCCGGCAACACCGCGTCCTTGTCGGTATCCGGCGTTTCGATCTTCGCCGCGAGCGGGAAATCCGTTGCCAATTCCTGCCGGATCGCGAAGATCTGGCGGGTCAGCGCCGCCACGGTGGTCTCGGAGACAGCATCGCGCGCAACGATATGATGCGCAAAACTGATGGTCTTGATCTCGCGTTGCGGACGGGCCGGCGCGCCGCCGAACACGCCCGCGGGAATCTCCGCGGCCTCATAGACCGGATAGTTCTGCGCGATCGCATCAGCTGCATCGATCGGGATGAAGGTCGGCGCGCCGACGTCGCGCAGCGACGCGGCGATGATTTCCGTGATCAACCGGCTCCCGATCGGCCCCGCCGCGAGATACGCGTCGGCTTTCCGGTTTCTCATGGCCTCGGCCACATCGGGCGGCGCGAACTGGATGACGCTGACCTTTGCCGGATCGATGCCGTACTGGCGCAGAATGACGTCCAGCAGCTTGACGTTGGCCTGGGTCCGCCCGATCACCCCGATGCGGCGGCCCACCAGGTCCGGAATGCCGCTGATCTTGGCATCGCCGCCCGGTGCGGACGGGCCGGCCGCCGCGGATTGCGGCGGCACCAGCAGCATGACGACATTCTTGCGCAGGGTTGCCACCGCCTGCGCGTTCTTCGGCATATCGAGATCGCCGCGCAGCACCGCGAGATCAACCGTGCCGTCGGTGATCGAGGCAGCGCTGCTGCCGATGCTGTCGGTCACCACCGGCCGCAATCGCACCGAGTCGTGCTGGCGCGCGAACGTCTGCGCCATAGCCTGGATGACTTTGACATCGTCACTGTTGGAGGGACCGACCGCGATCCGCAGCGTCACCGGCCGCATGGCGAAGTAGTAGGCGCCGGCGACCAGCCCGATCAGCGCCAGCGTGCCGGCCAAAGTGATCAGCATCACCTTGCGGCGCGCCGAGCGCGGCGACAGCGGCGCGGGCCGAATCTCCCGCGCGGCATCCTGCTGCGGCGAGTCCGATGATATGTCTCTGCTGCTCAAGGTCGGCGACCCGATCGTCCCAACAGTCGTCTCCTCACGAGTGACTGACCCATCAAGCGGCCATGAGCCCGCGCGGCAGGCAAAATGACCTGCAACCACGCTTGGAACGGCTTTGGTCCAATATTGTGGCATGGATCGAAGCCGGGGGATTCAGTGTTAGGATAAAGTTCACGTGAATTCAGGAGGCGACGCCATGACAGACCGGCTGTCCAAGGAAGCGCGAACGGCCGCGCTGAAGGAACTCAAGGGTTGGGCGGAGGTCCCGGATCGCGATGCAATCGCCCGCACCTTTATCTTCAAGGACTTCAACGAGGCGTTCGGGTTCATGGCGCGCGTCGCCCTGGCTGCAGAGAAGGCCGATCACCATCCGGAATGGCGCAACGTCTACAAGACAGTGGAGGTGATACTCTCCACCCATGATGCCGGCGGCGTCACCGCGCGCGACGTCAACCTGGCGAAGGTGATGAACAGCGCTGCCGAGCAGCTTGGCGCGCGCTAGAGCATTTCCTATTTAAGTAGAAGCGTATCCTGCATTGATGAAGTAGTTCTGGCATTCTGCCGGCTGGATCGCGTGAACGAGTTCGCCGACGGTGCGACAGACCTCGTCGATGGTACG
>Ga0182742_1000696_pt1 | contig 49419 bp, 50 predicted proteins | sample eDN5th37CBELigMG_FD_128880 | JGI IMG/M metagenome (GOLD analysis project Ga0182742, IMG submission 128880) | Enriched Miracle-Growth compost microbial communities from Emeryville, California, USA - eDNA 5th pass 37_C BE-Lig MG (version 2)... ...
CCCCCATCCTGCGGCGCGCACATGCCGACCGCGAACAGAAGCATGACCCCAGACGGGTGCTTGGATCGAACAAGAGGAGTGCAATCTCGAGATTGACACCGAAGCCCCGACTACAGAAGGCACCCATGGCAGGTCCTGTATTCGCCGATATGGTCGTGGCGGTCTCGGAGGCCGGCGGCCTTGGGTCGCTGCCATGCGCCACGATGACGGCCGAGGTTGCGCGATCGGAGCTTGCGCGAATACGCGAAAGGACCTCGCGGCCGATCAACGTCAACTTCTTCTGCCACGATCAGCCCTCCGACGACGCCGGGAAGGAAATCGCCTGGAGACGAGCCCTGGAACCCTACTACCGCGAATTCGGCCTCGATCCGGAGGCGCCTTACGCGTCGTCGAGCCGGAATCCTTTCGACGATGAATTCTGCGGGTTGGTCGAAGAGTTCCGCCCGGAAGTGGTGAGCTTTCATTTCGGCCTTCCTTCAAGGGCCCTGCTCGAGCGGGTGAAGTCCACCGGCGCCAAGGTGCTGTCGTCCGCCACGACGGTCCGGGAAGCGCGCTGGCTGGAACTGAATGGCTGCGATGCCATCATCGCGCAAGGATTCGAAGCAGGAGGACATAGGGGCAGCTTCCTCACGGCAGACATGGCGACCCAGCTCGGCACCTTTGCCCTCGTTCCACAGGTGGTAGACGCCGTTCGGGTGCCAGTCATCGCCGCGGGAGGCATCGCCGACGCTCGCGGGATCGTGGCGGCGCTGGCGCTAGGAGCGTCCGCCGTGCAGATCGGCACGGCCTATCTGTTCACACCCGAAGCACGTCTCGCGACGCCGCATCGACAGGCGTTGCAAAACGAACGTGCCGAAGAGACTGCGCTGACCAACGTGTTCACCGGACGGCCCGCACGAGGCATCCTCAATCGCGTCATGCGTGAACTCGGTCCAATGAGCTCGGTGGCTCCTTCCTTTCCGTTGGCGGGCGGAGCGCTGGCCCCCATCAGGGCCGCGGCAGAGGAGACGGGGTCCGGCGAGTTCATGTCGCTATGGTCCGGTCAGGCGGCAAGGCTCTGCCGCGAGCTTCCTGCAGGCGAACTCACACGGCAGCTTGCCGCTGACGCTCAGGGAATGCTCGCCCGGATGGGAGAGCGGCGGGGATGACCCGACGCGGCCGCGGTGAAGTCCTTCGGGAACGCACGCCGCTCACGCTCCGGCCGGACGGAGACGGCCCCAAGGCAGCCGTCGCTTGGGATCAGCTCGACCGAGCCGAACAGGCCGCGCTCATGCGTCTCAACCGAGGCCGTTGCCTCGCGATCGATCAGGTGACCGTCGCTCGATTGCTCTGTCTGGGTCTCGCGACAAGACTCCCGTCGGGCTTGGGCATCAGCAGGAAAGGACGCGAGCTTGCGATTTCAGCGCTTCTTTCCTCCGGGACCGTCAGCGGACCACCTGCTTGAGACCTTCAATCGCCGCCTGGAGATCTGCGCGCACCTCGCTACCGTCCGGATAGATCGCGTACGCCGGATACGTGTAGCGCGGCGCATCCGCAACGAGCTCGAGTTCTGCCTTTTCAAGATGCGGTTTAACCGCCCCTCTGCGAAAATAGCCCATGCCGCCGGCACGAAGGATATAGCTCAGGCCCAATGGGCCAAGTCCTACTGCAAGACCCGGAGCCTCGGCGGTTGCGCTCGCGAAACCGTGCGCCGCGGCAAACTGCGGACCCCAATCCACGTGTACGTAATCAGGCTGGTGTCCATCCTCGTGGTGTTCCGGCGTACGCACGAGCACCAGTTCTTCCTCTTCGACGAGTTCGATCCTGAAGCCGGGCAGCAGCGGCGGCGCGTATAGAACCGCGATGTCGAGAACGCCCGTACGAAGCTGTTCGATTAGCTGGTCGGGCACGCCAACGTTGGCACGGATGCCTATCTCAGGATGTCGTTTCTTCATCCAGACCAGCCAGTCGAGCAGAACGGGATTCCAGAGACTGAGTTCTCCACCCAGAGCGACGACGCTGGTGCGCCCCGGCGGGACGGAAAGCTGTTGTCTCGCACGCTCCCACACCTGGACGAAAGACTGCGCGTAACGCTCGAACTCTCGGCCTGCGGCAGTCAGGGTCACGCCGTTGCGGCTGCGCACGAAAAGCCGATTCCCGAGACTTTCTTCCAACGTGCGAATTCGGGCGCTTACGGTCGTCTGGGTGACGTGGAGGCGGTCGGCAGCCTTGAGAAAGCTTCCGGTATGAATGATCTCGAGGAACGTGCGTGCGCGATCTACATCCACGTCGGCCTCCCCTTCGAAGCAACAATTTTGCATTGATAGCACATTTAATTCCGTTTGCCTTCATGTTTCCTCGGGCGCAGTTTCAAGCCGCACCTCACGACGAAACGGTCTCCGATGTCAGACGAAGACGAATCCGACCTACCGGAATACGCTTCCCCTCCGTGCTTCATGCACGAGCTGTCACGAGACGCACCGCTCGCGCCCAAGCGCAGCGATGCCTGGGACGATGTCTCACGGTGGAGGAAAGCGGAGCGCAGGCGGCTGATCGACGAGCGCTTGGCGCTGGTATCGGCGGACCGTATCACTCGGTCCGAGCGTCTCGCGGAAAAGCTTGACCAGGCAATCGGCCGGGTCTCGGGGCGCATCGTCTCAAGCTACTGGCCGTTTCGTGGCGAACCGGACCTTCGCAACTGGGCCATAAAGGTGATCGAGCGAGGCGGGCGGATCGCACTGCCCGTCGTTGTTCAGAAGGCAAGGCCTCTGGAATTTCGCGTGTGGCAACCGGGAGATCCGCTCGAGCGCGGCGTCTGGAACATCCTGGTCCCGTCCCGCGGCCCTGCCGTCCTTCCGGACATCGTTGTCGCGCCAGTGGTCGGGTTCGACGCGGCTAACTATCGCCTGGGGCACGGCGGCGGGTATTTCGATCGAACGCTGGCGGCTATGCCCCGAATGCCTCTCAGGATCGGTATCGGCTTCGCCGCCGCGAAGATTGCGACCATCTACCCGCAGCCGCACGACATTCCCATGGATACGATCGTCACCGACTGACCATGGAAGGCAGGCATGGCCTGCGCACCGATGGCTCCGACGGCATCGCCGTCAAACTGCCGCGTCTGCGGTGGAGAAAGGCAGGACACGATGTCGGATATTGCGACGACAGGAGAGGACCAGCGGTCTCGCTTCTTCGTGCGCTGGGCTTTCTCTACCAACCACAAAGATATCGGAACCCTCTATCTGCTCCTTGCGATGCTGTCTGGAGTGCTCGGTACCGGGCTGTCGGTTGCCCTGCGCATGGAACTGCAGGAGCCCGGGATGCAGCTATTCGCCGATCCCGGACTGTTCAACGTCGTGGTGAGCGCGCACGGGCTTGTGATGATCTTCTTCGTCATCATGCCAGCGCTCATCGGCGGCTTCGGCAACTGGTTCGTGCCGATCATGATCGGCGCGCCGGACATGGCGTTCCCGCGCTTGAACAACGTCTCGTTCTGGCTGCTGGCGGCTTCCCTGGTCCTGTTCGCCTGCTCGATGTTCGTACCCGGGGCGCCCGGAATTTCCGGACACGGCGGCGGCTGGACGCTCTACCCGCCATACTCGAGCACTGGCCAGCCCGGCCCCGCCGTCGACTTCGTCATCCTTTCAATACATCTGTCGGGAGCGTCGTCGGTGCTCGGCGCTATCAACTTCATCACCACCATTTTCAACATGCGGGCGCCGGGAATGACGCTGCACAAGATGCCACTCTTCGCGTGGTCGATGCTTGTGACCGCCTTCATGCTGCTGCTGGCTCTCCCGGTTCTTGCAGGCGCGATCACCATGCTCCTGACGGACCGCAATTTCGGCACGACCTTCTTCGCACCGGAAGGCGGCGGGGACCCTGTCCTGTACCAGCACCTGTTCTGGTTCTTCGGTCACCCGGAGGTCTACATCATGATCCTCCCAGCCTTCGGCATCGTAAGCCATGTGATTTCGACATTCGCGAGAAAGCCGATCTTCGGCTATCTCGGCATGGCATATGCGATGGTGGCGATCGGCATGATCGGGTTCGTGGTCTGGGCGCACCACATGTTCACCGTTGGCCTGTCATTGGACAGCCAGCGGTATTTCGCCTTCGCCTCCATGGTCATCGCCGTGCCGACTGGCGTGAAGGTCTTCTCCTGGCTCGCCACCATGTGGGGCGGCTCCATCACGATGAGGACGCCCATGCTTTGGGCGGCGGGATTCGTGCTGCTTTTCACGATCGGCGGCGTGACAGGCGTGGTTCTCGCCAATCCTGGCATCGACCGGGTCCTGCACGACACCTACTATGTCGTCGCCCACTTTCACTACGTGCTGTCTCTCGGCGCCGCGTTCGCCATTTTTGCGGCCTGGTACTACTGGTTCCCGAAGATGAGCGGCTACATGATGAGCGAGACGCTGGGCAAGCTCCATTTCTGGCTCACCTTCGTCGGGGTCAACCTCATCTTCTTTCCCCAGCACTTCCTTGGCCTCGCCGGCATGCCGCGCCGCTATGCCGACTACCCTGACGCGTTCGCCGGATGGAACCTGGTCTCTTCGATCGGGTCCTACATCTCGGCAGCGGGCCTGTGCGTCTTCCTCGTCGCGGTGGTCGAAGCATTCGCCCGAAAGCGCGTGGCGGGCGCGAATCCTTGGGGGGGAAGGCGCGACAACGCTGGAATGGACGCTGTCCTCGCCTCCGCCGACTCATCAATTCAGCCAGTTGCCAGTGATACGCTGAGGACGCGGTCATGAACGAATCCAGCGAACTCGTCGCCAACCTTCCAGCGATAATCCTGTTGTCGTTCTGGTGGGCAGTGGTTTCGGCACTCGATCGCCGCATGTCGCGTGGTATGAAGGAAAAAGTGCAGCCGCAGGTCCCAGTGTCTGGGGTGCCGCCGAATCGACGCGACCAGTCTGATCCCCGCCTCGAAGCGCTGTGTGCGGCCGATCCCGGGTTCGACTTAGAGACCTTCCTTGCGGGTGCGGCACGGGCTTACGAAGAGATTCTGAACTTCTATGCAAATGCCGATCTGGAAGCACTCCGCCCTCTCGTCTCGTCGGAAGTGCATGAGGCCTTTTCCGATGTCAGGAAAGCTCAGGATGATCCACGAAGGCAACGCGGCCTCGGTCAAGGCGAAACTCGTCCTCGAGCTCGCGAACGGTCCGGTCACGCCGGAAGCGGACGAAATCCTTGCGCGGGAGGGCACCGTGGTCCTGCCCGACATCCTGGCGAACGCCGGAGGCGTCACCGTTTCCTACTTCGAGTGGGTGCAGAACCGCCAAGGATTCTACTGGCCCGTCGAGGACATCCACGATCGGCTGAAGACCATCATGGAGAGGGAGGGCCGCGAAGTCTGGAACGTAAGCCGTGACAAGCAGGTGACCATGCGGACCGCAGCCTATGTCCATGCGCTCGGTCGGCTTGCCGAGGCGATCGAGGCACACGGCACGCAGAGCTTCTTCACCAGCTGACGATTGGGGTACCCGCGCCGGAGATCCCAGTGAACCTGCTGCTTACCCGTCCAAAGGCGCAGGCCAATGCGATGGCCGAAGCCCTAAGGAGCCGAGGACATCGCATCCATCTGGCGCCGCTGCTCCGAGTGGATCGTCTGCAGTTTGACGACGGGATCCTCCGGTCAGCCTCGGCGATCATCATCACCTCCGCGAATGCAGTTCCCGCTCTTGAAGGTGTGGATCCGGCTGTCCGGATCTTTGCCGTCGGGCCGGAAACCGCATCGGCCGCGAGGGTAGCAGGTTTCTCCGATGTCATGGCAGCGACGGGCACGGCTTCCAGTCTTCTGGACATGGTCAAGCATCAGTGGCAGCCGGAGGATGGCACGCTCGCATACGCCAGCGGCCACCACGTCTCGGTGGATGTTGCCGGTGCGCTGGCGTTGCAGGGCTACAGCTGCAAACGGTTTGAAGTCTACGCGACCAGCCAGGTTCTGCAGTTACCGGAGGAGACGGTCGGCCTGCTTCGACGCGGAGAGATCGATGCCGTGCTGTTCATGTCGGTACGCACGGCGGACGCATTCTCTGAGCTAGTCGCTTCGGCAGGGATTTCCGACAGCTGCACGACCGCCCGGTCCCTGTCCCTGTCCGCGAAGATCGCCGCGCGACTGGGACATCTGCCGTGGATCGAGTCCCTCACGGCCGCCTCGCCGACAAGGGAAGGAATCCTTCGCGCTGTCGACGGGCTGGAGGCGGGTCACGGCGCAGAGGCACTTCCGCCTTCATCCCGCTGACGCCGCGGCCGGCGGGCGCTCGGACTGCCGGGCGCCCCTCCGCAGGAATCATGGAAACAGCAAGACCCGGTCGTCGCAGCCTTCGCTGAGATGCGTGGACAGTCCGAGCTTTCCGAGGAGACCGAGGAACGGCCGCGGCGGCAGTTCCTCCACGTTCGCCATCCTGCCGACGTCCCAGCGGCCCGTAGCGACAAGGATAGCCGCGGCGACAGCGGGAACTCCGGCCGTGTACGAGATGCCCTGGCTCCCGACTTCCTCGCAGGCCTCCTCGTGGTCGGCGACGTTGTAGATGAAGATCTCGCGCGCCCGGTCGTCCTTCACGCCCTTGGCGAGTGTGCCGATGCAGGTCTTGCCCGTGTAGCCGTCAGCCAGTGACGATGGGTCCGGAAGCACCGCCTTGACCACCTTGAGCGGAACAACATCCACCCCCTCGGCGGTGGTGACCGGCTTCTCCGAGAGAAGGCCCAGGTTCTTCAGCACGTTGAAGACGTTGATGTAGTGGTCGCCGAAACCCATCCAGAAGCGGACGTTCGGGACGCCGAGGATCTGAGAAAGGGAATGCACCTCGTCATGCCCCGTCAGGTACGCCCTCTGGCGGCCGACGACCGGGAGCTCCCACTCGTGCCCGACCTCGAACATGCTGTTGGATGTCCACTTCCCGTCCTGCCAGGACCAGACCTGACCGGTGAACTCGCGGAAATTGATCTCCGGGTCGAAGTTCGTGGCGAAATACCTCCCGTGGCTGCCCGCGTTGATGTCGATGATGTCGAGCGAGTCGATCCGGTCGAAGTAGTCGTCCTTCGCGAGCCGCGCGTAGGCATTCACGACGCCCGGATCGAAACCTGCGCCGAGGACAGCGGTCACGTTGGCTGCGGCGCATTCCTCGCGGCGCTTCCACTCGTAGTTCTCGTACCAGGGTGGCGCCTCGCACACCTTCGCGGGATCTTCGTGGATCGCCGTGTCGATGTAGGCGGCGCCTGTCGCGATACAGGCCGACAGCACCGACATGTTCACGAATGCCGAGCCGACATTGATGACGATCTGCGCGCCCGTTCGCCGGATGAGGTCTTCCGTGGCAGCGATATCGAGCGCGTCCAGCTGATGGGCCTCGAGCCTCCCCTCGATGTTCAGCGCATTCCTCTCGCGGATCGACGCGATTATCGCCTCGCACTTTTCCAGAGTCCGGGAGGCGATGTGAATGTCGCCGAGGATGTCGTTGTTCTGCGCGCATTTGTGCGCGACGACCTTCGCGACGCCGCCAGCGCCGATGATCAGGACGTGCTTCTTCATTTCGGGGAGGTTTCTCCTTCCTGGCTGGGCTTGAAATCTCAAGAGAGGCTGGATTCGTAGTCGGCGTAGCCGAACTCGCGGACCGTGCGAACGGAGCCGTCGAGCTCGCGCACGGCGATGGCGGGCATGGCCACGCCGTTGAACCAGTTCTTCTTCACCATCGTGTAGCCGGCCGCGTCCTGGACCGAGATGCGATCGCCGACTTCGAGAGGGGTCTGGAAGCAGAAGCTGCCGAAGATATCGCCCGCCAGGCAGGACTTGCCGCAGACCATGTATTCGAAAGGACCGCTGTTCGGCGCGACCTTGGCTTCCTGCCTGTAGATCAGGAGATCCAGCATGTGCGCCTCGACCGAGGCGTCGACGATCGCCAGCTTCCGCCCGTTGTCGAGCACGTCGAGGACCGTCACCTCAAGCGTCGTGCAGTCCGTGATGGCCGCCTCGCCGGGCTCCAGATAGACCTGGGCGCCGAGTTTCTCGGAGAACCGCCTCAGCCGTTCGCTCAAAGCATCGAGGGGGTAGCCGTCGGCCGTGAAATGGATGCCGCCGCCCAGGCTGATCCAGTCGGCGTAGCGGAGAAGCTCGCCGTACTTCTCCTCGATCCGGTCAAGCATGTCGGAGAACAGCGCGAAGTCGCCGTTCTCGCAGTTGTTGTGGATCATGAAGCCGCTGATCCGGTCGAGCACGGATTCGATCCTGCCCGGATCGGTCTCGCCGAGGCGGCTGAACGGACGCGCCGGGTCGGCAAGGTCGAAGTGCGAGGCGCTGATGCCCGGGTTGAGGCGCAGCCCGCAGGCAAGGCCGCCTATCCGCGCGCCGAAGCGGTCGAGCTGGCCGATGGAGTTGAAGATCATCTTGTCGGCGAGCTGGGCCGCTTCGGCGATCTCGTGATCTGCCCAGGCGACGCTGTAGGCGTGGGTCTCGCCGCCGAACCGGGTGCTTCCCAGCCTGACCTCGTTGAGGGAGGACGACGTCGTGCCATCCATGTAGGGGCGCATGAAGTCGAACACGCTCCAGGCCGCAAAGCATTTCAGCGCCAGCAGCGCCTTGGCTCCAGACTTCTCGCGCAGATATTCGATCCGCTCGAGGTTGCGGAGCAGCTTCGACTTGTCGATCAGGTAGTGGGGGGTCTTCATCATGCCTTGCCTTCGCCTTTCCGGGTAGCCGCCTTCCGCAGCGGATCGATCACGGCGAGGCCAAGTGCGCGCCGCTTCATCGAGCGCGCCGCCAGCGACACGTTGACGGAAACCTTCGTTGCGTAGGAGTCGGCGAACGATCGGCTTCCCCCGTCGAAAAGTCCCTGGCGCATCGCGGGCGACCGCTCTGCGAACCTGTCGGGAGCTGGGCGGAAGCGGCCGTCGGCCACCGTTCCGATCCACTCGCAGACATGGTCCTCGGGCTCCCGCAGCCGGGCAAGCAATTCGAGGTACTCTTCCTGGAGCGCGGGCGTATCCTCGCGTCGGCTTGCGCGTGACAGGCGGTGGAGATCGCAGGCGAGCAGGTACGCGTCGCGCCGCGGCTTCCGCCAGTAGACGCGCCTGCCATCAGCTACATCCAGGTACTCGTCGGCTGCAGCGATCGGGATTGCTTCCGCCGCATGCGCGGCGAACAGCATCAGCGGATCCGCGCAGCCGCCGTCCGGAAGATCATTTTTGCCCGGTCGGAGGCCGCGAGGACGGAACTCAAGGAGCTTCGTCAGAGACGCGGAAACCTGCCAGCTTCCTGAGGCAACGGCAGCCGCATCGGCGAGACCCAGTCCGCCGACCTTATGGAGTGCGTGTGCGATCGCCAGTGTGATGCTGGCCTGAACTCCTTGAGGTCGCTCGACGCGTGCGGCTTCTGCCGTCGAAGGCGGGCGGGATAAGGTGGCGAGGATCTTCCGAACCAAGATTGCGTCGCATGCCAGCGCATCCGCGATGTCGAGATGGGTCTTCAATCTTTCATGCCAGGCGATCGTCCGGCGGGAATCCACCATCGTCATCATCTGAACTCCGCCCGTCTTGATGCTTCCGCCGCCCCCGTCGAAGGAGGCGGGATTGCTGTTGGTGATTGCTGGGCGACGCCGTCTGAAGCCCCAAGGCATGTGAGGACCCCGTCAGACGAAAGAGCGCTTCGGATTCGTTTGAGGACGTCCGGATTCGACAGCTTGCGACAGAAGCGCGCCACCGCGGGCGAGAATTCACCGCCACGTTCCCGGGGCCAGATCACCGCAAGCACCACGTCGACAGGCTGTTCATCGGGAGCCCGGAACCAGACCGGGCGGTCGAGGATCGCAAGCGTCGCAGCAGGCGCCCGGAGCCCGGTCAGAAGGGCGTGAGGAACGGCTATGCCATGTCCGATACCAGTAGAACCGAGGCTTTCCCGGTTCAGAAGCGCCGCCATGACCGTCTCCTCAGGTGCGCCGGCCCGGGCAGCCAGGCGGCGGGATAACGTCCTGAGCAGTGGCCGTCTTGCCTGCGCCGGCTCTCGGACATGAATGTCCCGCAGATGCAAAAGATCGAGAATTTCCATGATGGCCTCCTCGCGTCGGCCTAACTGCCGAGGCGATCGCGCCCGGGCGATGGGCGCGAAGTGGATGTCTGTCGTTTGAAGCCTGGCAGACCCGGACGCTGTGCCAGGGGTCAGATGCGTCCGGGTCAGGATCCCGATTTAAGGAGCCGTGCTCCACTGGGGGAAACGAACTGCGGCAGGATCAGCATGGGCCGATCCCGGCCGTTCCGGCCAGCGGTGCGGACCCTGACAGGCGGCGGTCGTCCCGAGCTGGGATGACGTGTAGCGGCTCGTCCGGGTCTTGAACTGTCGCGCCCGACATGACGGAAGCGAGCAGCTCTGCAAGTCCGGGATCGGCTGCCAAAGCCCGTGCCTCGCTCAAAGGCATCCACCGCCTCAGGACTTTCGTTTCCTCCGGCCAGCGGACCAGGGTGCCCCACACGTGCAGTCCGAACACCGTCACGTCGCAAGAGTCCTTCCGGCCGTCGGCAAGGGTGAGGGTGGTGAGGAAGCGCCCGGCCGATGCCGGTGCAAGCCGTCCGGTGACGCCTGCAAGCTGGAAAGCAGCCCGCTCGGCCGCCCGAAGCTCCGTTCTCGTTCCGGAACGGGTGCCGCTGGGGACGGTCCACCGCTTTTCCTGCCGCTGTCGAATCAGCAGGACCTCCATCGTTCCCTCGCCACTGATGCGCCACGGAAGCGCCGCGTATTCGGCTCTGTACGATGCATCGGCGACGGCCTGCCTTGCCATCCCGGCGGTCATTGCCGCACCGCCTGTGCAGCCGAACAGCCTGAAGGGCGGGCGAAGGGATGGAAAAGGTTTCCAGAGAGCTCGACCATCGTCGATAGGCACCAAGGGCACCTTTTCGCTGCTCTCGGAAGCGAGCGGTTACAAGGAAGGCATATCAGCCGGACACGGGAGGTTCTCATCGTACGCTCCATCGATGCGGCGCATCAGGCCGCAGAGTAGACCGCAATTTCGCAGAGATTTCCCGGAGCAGGCTTACGTGCGGATTTCAGGGTGGGGCAGCCGGCTCCGGGACGGGATCCGCCCGTTTCCGGCAAGCCTCGACACCTTGATGAACGTCTCCATGCACATGGCACGTAGATAAGGCTTCTCGGATTGCTTTCCGAGGCGACATTATGCCGCCAAAGCGATGGCCAGGATCGCTGGTGTCCTAGGGATGTGCCTGCTTGCGTGGCCGAGCCGAGTGGACCGCGGCTGTCTCGCATCGAATTCATTCGGAATCGGCCTGCTATCGGCGCCTGTTGCCAGCTTGAACCTATGGATGAGAGACGACACACGGCGTTTCTGGGGCCCGCGCGGCAATGGGTATGGTGTGAGAGAAAGTTCCGTTCGCCAACTGCGGCCGGCTGGGTCCCAAGGGAAGTGAACCAGACCGATGCCCTATCTCAAATCCGCCTCAAAGGCCTGACATCGTCAGGTTCAATCGACGAGCGGGAGAGAGTCGGTTCGCCGACCGCCGAAGGAGCAACCGCCCCGGAAACTCTCAGGCACCCGGACCGCCAGCCGATCAACACTCTGGAAAGCGGAGCAGCAGCTCCCGCCGAAGGTGTAAGCCGCCGTCGCCTAAAGCGAGGTCGGCCAAACTCTCAGGCCAATGACAGAGGGGGCATGCATGCTGTGCACGCATCGCTGCCGGGGGCTTTTGATGAACATCTTACCCTGAGCGTCGGCCTCGACCCCATCGTCGTCCGGTTCTCGAACGTTATCCGATACATTCGGTCCGGACCTTCTCTGTCCGCCCAGTCCTCCACCTGCCCTTGAGCCAGCGCTCTTCGTGGGTGTGTGCGGTTGTGCGCATTATCCTGAAGATGACCCCAATGACCACCACTCCACGACCCCAGACAAACAGGCGCGCCGTGCTCGGTTCTATCGGCAGCGTCCTCGCGCTGTCGCTCGCGGGCTGCGCGACCACGGCTCCACCGCCACCCGAAGTCCCGACTCCCCCTCCAGCCCCGAAACATCCTGACCACGTGCTCCTGATGTACCGGGCGATGCCCGAGGAAGCGTTCCCGATCCCCGCCGCTGACCTCTCGCGCCTCGATCCTCGCTACATCCGGGAAGTGGTCGAATACGCTTCGGATGAAGAACCCGGAGCGGTCGTCGTGGATACGGCTAACCGTTATCTGTACCATATTCAGCCTGGCGGATTGGCGACCCGCTACGGGGTCGGGATCGGACGTGCGGGCTTCGAGTGGTCGGGCCGCGCGCACATCGCCTACAAGCGCGAATGGCCCGTCTGGACGCCTCCGTCGGACATGATCAAGCGCCAGCCTCAGCTGGAAAAGTGGCGGCATGGCCAGCCTCCTGGCATCGACAATCCGCTCGGCGCGCGAGCGCTCTACATTCACAAGGGCAACGTCGACACGCTGTACCGTATCCACGGCACTGCGGAAGCATGGACCATCGGCAAGGCGGTCTCGTCGGGATGCGTGCGGCTGCTGCATCAGGACGTGATCCACGTTCACGACAATGTCCGGTCCGGCTCGCCGATCGTCGTGCTCGCGGATGCAGCGACGTCCGGTCTCGTCTGACGGGGAGAGCGATGATCGACGCTGCCGTAGTCTTCCTCGACTGGTTCGGGGTCGTCGTGTTCGCCGTGACGGGATCGCTTGCGGCCTCCAGGAAGCGGATGGACATCGCCGGGTTCGTTCTGCTCGGCACGGCGACCGGCATCGGCGGCGGGACGTTCCGCGACGCGGTGCTCGGGGCCACCCCGGTCTTCTGGGTGACCGGCCCCGGCTACCTGCTCGCCTGCGTGGCGGCATCGGCGACCGTCTTCTTCCTCGCCCATGTGCCGCAGTCGCGGGAATCGCTGCTGCTGCGTTTCGATGCGGTAGGACTCGCGCTCTTCGCTGTGCTGGGTGCGGACAAGGCTCTCGCCGTCGGTGCCGGACCTGTCGCCGCAGTCGCGATGGGAGTCGCGACGGCCACTCTTGGAGGCGTCGTGCGGGACGTGCTGAGTGGCGAAAGCCCCGCCATACTGAGCCGCGAGATCTATGCGACGGCCGCGCTCGCCGGAGCTGTCGTGTTCGTCCTGTTCCTCGAGGCCGGCGTGCCGCGCGAGACGGCTATGGTCACTGGTTTCGTCGCGGCCGTCGCGATCCGCTTCGGGGCCCTGCACTGGAACTGGTCGCTGCCTCGGTACCGCCAGCCTTCCGGCGACACGTGACCGCCGTACCCCGGCCTCGACGCCCTTGCTTCCGGACGGCGGCAGGAGAAGACTGGCCCGCCATTAAGGGCGGAAGGAGAAGAGAATGATAACTGGTTCGCAGTGCCGGGCGGCGAGGGCACTCGTCGAGATTACCCGCGGCAAGCTCACCATCCGCTCCGGCGTCGGCGAAGCCGTCATCCGCGACTTCGAGCACAAGCTCGAAGAGCCTGACGACAGGACCATCGCGGTGCTCCAGGCAGCCCTGGAAGAACTCGGCGCGGTGTTCATCGACGAGAACGGTGGTGGCATCGGCGTGCGGCGCAAGTTCACGGAATCGGAGGCGAAGCGCATCGCCCGCATGGAGGGCGAGGGCGGGATAGTCGCGAACGACCGGGTGCCCTGATCCGTCTGACGCGCGATCCGCGCCGCACGCGCGTCCCCGCCTCATGAAACCACCGCGCCATCGGAGACCGCGTCGCCAATGCCTGCGCGGATCCGCGCTCGCGTGCCTTTTTCGCGACCCAGGCCTCGGTCTGCGCTGCCGCCCGGCGCATGCATTCCGATAACCGAGTCTGCCGCGGAGGCGAACCGCATTGTCGGGGGCAGTGCCGTAGCAGCGCCGCTACATGAGGGATTCAGGATGAGGGCTGCCGGCTCGGGCACTGCCCCCGACAGAGCCTCGAGAACCTGATGAACGTTTCCGTGCACAGGGCGAAAACTTGGCTGTCCGCCTCTCTCGCGACGGCGCGCCGTAGCGAGAGAGGCTTGTCTACTTCAGATCACCAGGAACGCGATGATCATCATACTTAGGAGGCCTACGGCCACGATCGTCCTGGTCGTCATATCCATTCTTGTCTCCTTCACTGGTATCGGGCTGCCGTCAGGAGCCTGGCGGCATGCGCCGAGATCCGGGCGTCCTGCGTCGAGGTCTCGATGTTCGAGGGAACGAGGCCTGCGACGACGCGGGGGATGTCGTTTCGCGAGATGCCGATGTCTTCCAGCTGCCGGTCGTCGAGGCGATGGAGCGCCGCTGCCGCCTGGCCGCGATGCCAACGCTGCGCCGCGCGGGAGATGAGATCCGCTACTGTCGCGCGAAAACCCGCGCGACGGGATGATGCTGGATGGGTTCCTGATCGCTTGAATTCGGACATGATTGCCGCTCCGTTCACAAAGTTGATCGAGCCGCGCGCGCAAGAATGCGAAGGCGGCGTGCATGGCAACGGGTGCGTTCGCGTGAGGAGCGCGCCGTCGCGATATGCTCTGATTGTCTTCTTGGAAGCCCCGAGGCGGCGAACGCGTGCGTTCGAGCCGCTCGGGGCTAGGAGCGGGTCAGGGATGGCGCTAGGAAAGCAAACCAGTTGTTTTTTTGGATGAAATTCAACATAGCAATTATATAATAAATTCAGAGAGATATTTCAACAGACAAAGGCCGAGTGCGGCCTTGCGTCGCTGCTTGTCTTCGCCTAATTATGTTTGACTTTATTTTTAACTTCGTCATGATGTGGGCCATGACTAGAAATCCTTCATACGGACTTTCCTTCCGTAGGCGGCCCAAAGCAGGCTTGTAGCCCTGGTCCGCGGCGAGCACCCAGGACCAGGGCTACCCTTTCCATAGATCGAAACATTCCCGCCGACGGGGCTCGAGCGTTCAGACGCGGCCCGGGCGGTGGGACATTGGACGAAGGAATGCCGAAATGGCGACAAGAAGAGGCAACCGCGAGGTCCGCAAGCCGAAGCAACCCAAGGAGAAAAAGGCTCAGGCTGCGTCGACAGTGTCGGCGATCGCCGCGCCGGGACCTGGAGCAAAGCGGCGTTAGCGTTCCGGAACGGGCAGGGCCGCGCGAATGCTGCCCTGCCGCCCCGCCGATGTCTCCGGATCGTGATCCGGGGACATGCCGTCAGTCCGTTCACGCCACGAGCCTCCAGAAGAACGCCGCGCTCATCGCGACGCCGACGGCAATGACTCCCGCTCTCACCATCCACGCAGGCAGGGCCCTTGCGACAGGTGCGCCGAGGTAGCCGCCAAGCGTAGCGGCCGCCATCATCACCACCGCTTGCGGCCAGGCCACGAGGCCAGCTGCCGCGAACGTCGCGACGGAGATCGCCGACACGATGAAGGACAGGCCGTTCTTCAGCCCGTTCATCTGGTTGAGGTCGCGCATTCCCCAGAGCGAAAACAGCGCAAGCAGCATGATACCGAGACCACCGTTGAAGTAACCGCCGTAGATCGCGACGGCGATGGTTCCGACGTGTCCGGCAGCACCGGCTCCGACGGCATGCTTCTCCATCACGTTCTTGAGGCGGTCGCCGAACGCGAAGACGAACGTGGCCAGCGCCAGAAGTAACGGAACCACGGCCGCAAAGGCTTCGTTGGAAGACACCAGAAGCAGCAGCGATCCGACAAGACCGCCCAAGGCAGTGGCTGCGGTGGCCTTCAACAGGCGGCTCCGGTCGAATGCCCGGATTTCCCTATGAAAGCCCGCCGCCCCGCCAAGATACCCCGGAAAGACGGCGACGGCGCTGGTCGCATTGGCGGCCACCAGCGGCACGCCCGTGTAGACGAGGGCGGGGAAGGTCAGGAACGTGCCTCCGCCCGCCACCGTGTTCAGCATGCCTGCGAGGAAGGCCGCAACGGCCAGCAGCAGATACTCAGTCATCCTGTGCTTCTCGAGTTCACGACGCTGCCGTCATGCAGCCGAAGGGCCGGGATCGTCGAACCCGTCCGGGGAGACGGCGACGAGCGGTTCACGATCGTAGAACGCGCCGCGGATCAGTCTCAGCGAAGGTTTGCCGGGAGCTTGTCCAATCGAGTGTCTCTCCAGGGCTTCCTTTTCCCGTCGTGCCGCTTCCGGCTGGTAGTGGACCTTCTCGAGCAGAATCCGCTCTTCGATACCGTCGCTGTTCGTGAACACGAAGTGCTCGCCCTCGGCGAGACCGAGAAGGGCCAGCCCGCGCAAGGTGGTGACGGGCAGGAACATCCCGACCGGAGACGTCATCCGGTCGTGCGAGATGATCCTGGTATCGGGATCGCGCCCGTTCACACTGAACGTGACGCGGCTGCTCATGGTGGCGACATCGTCCGGAACGTCGTCGCGGAACATGACGATGGCGGATTCGAGCTTCCGCTTGAGTATCGGCGCGAGCGGATCGTCCTTGCCGAGGCAGCGGTCGCGCATGACCTCGACGATCGTGAAGTCCTTCGTGGTGAGGATGCAGGTTTCTTTTGACATCGTAGTTCTCCATTGCTCCGCCTGGGAGCGGGAAAGTCGGGACGAAGTGGAGAACCCCTGGCCGCGCGGGTGCGGCACAGGGGGCTACGAGCCTGCGATGAGACATCCTCCGTAAAGCGAGAGGCGGCTGAGGGGCACCGACATGGTCATGCCGTCCGCAGTTCCGGCTGCGGCCGTGGCGGTCGTGCGACATCGTTCTGTCCAACGTGCTCGACGGTCAGCCTGTGGACGCGGCCGTCGCGCGACGTCCAGTCGATCGACTGCGAGGCGGACAGGCCGATCAGGGCCGCGCCGATAGGCGTCAGGACCGAGACCTTGCCCATGGCAATATCTGCCTCCCCAGGGAAAACAAGCGTGACGGTCCGGTCTTCGCCCGTGTCGGTGGTGAACCGCAGCGTCGAGCCCATGCGGACGACGTCGGCTGCGATGCGCCTGTCCTCAACCACGCGGGCGCGGTCGAGTTCGGCGAGGAGCTGCTCGGACATATCCGGATCCCTGGCAGCGCGGGATTCCGCAAGACGCGACAGGCTCAAATGGTCGGAGCGAGTCATCGTTATGGCAGGCTTGCGCCCGCCCGTGGTGGTGGCCATTTCAAAACTCTTTCAAGATTATCCAACCGCGGCGCAACAGGCGGCCAACGGGTGAAGGATTGTCTGTGTGGATTGGTTTGTCGCTGTTCCTACATCGCCGCGTTTCGCAGCGCGTGTAGCCCTATGCCCCGCGGCCGGGGCGCGACGCGACCGAGCCGGGGGTTAGGTGCCCGCGATGGGGAACGCCCGTTCAAGCGGGAGGAGGCAGCGATCGGTCAACATGTCACAAGACGTGGGCCACTCCAGACACAATGTCAAGATGCTCATGCCTGCCAGTCGAATCCGTCCGAAAGGCCGCTTTGCGCCGCGATACGGCCGGCGCCCACCGATCTCGACAAGGCCGGCCCGCATTCCGTGCAGGGCTATCAGTCCCGCTTGCAAGCCAACCTTTGCTCGCCTGGCAGGCTCAGGACCCTGAAGCCTCCAGCTTGCGCGGTTCTTTTGGACCGTACCCGCACGGAAAGCCGGCACGGGCCGGACAGTCGGAAGAGAAGCAGGAAGACCCATGGCAATGGAAAGCTCCGTTGTCGCGGAGTCGAGCGCATGCGCTGCGGCTTACCAAGGTCGTCAATACCCTCGACCAGATACAGCTTAAGCCAATAGTGGCAGCGATGCTGACCGACGGTCACAAGGCGGTGCTTTCGGCAATGACCGTGTCTTGAGACGAGCCGAACTTGCTCGAACAATTCCTCGTCCTGTGTGAAGAGGCCGGGCCGCTGAGCCAAGCGGATTGCGATCAGCTGGACGATGCCTCTGCCAAAGCAAGGCGTGCCCGTGCCGCTTGGTGAGTAACCCGGGCATACAGACCTCACAATCCTTTCAACATCAGGGTTCAGGCCAACGTCGACAGCAAGGTCCGCTGGGATTCCGAACGCTGACTGATTTGTTCGGGGCCAATCGCGCACTAACTGTTTTCAGGTGGAACCTCGAGATCGAGTGTTACCAAACGCCTTACTTTTCAACCGTCAACCTGCCCACCATGTTGGGATGGAAACGGCAGTAGAAGTCCACAGCCTCGGTGTTGTCGAGGTGCTGACTCACCGTCTTCCTGGCTGGGATCATCACCTCCCATCTGCCCTTCACCGTCGCGGTATGGGCGATCGCATCCTTGTTGACCCATTCGATCGTATCGCCAACTTTGGCGTTGATGGTTCCCGGCGTAAACACCAGTTTGTCGATGATGACTTGAACTGTCTCGGCCTGCCCCTGGGCAACGCCCAGGGGCAGAACCAACGCGATGGCAAGCCGCCATGCGGAACACGTAATGTACATCTACGCACCTTACTCTAATTCGGCGGCTACGTGCTCGGCATGGGCCTGATGCCCTTGGAACATCTTTAACCCGGTCTCCAGCAGGTCCTTCAGTTCCGGGTTCTGAGCAGAGGGGATCAGCAAGTTCTCAAGCGCCTCGTTCACCTGGGCGTGGTAAGCCACCTCATTCTCGACATAGGCCTTGTCAAAGGCGGCGCCGTCGAGGCTGGCGAGTTCGCCACGCTTCTTGTTTGCGGCCTCGGTGAGTGCCTTGCTCGTGGCATTGTCCTCCGGTGTCACATTGAGCTTCTTGACTAGGTCGAGCGCCTGCACGTTCACCGCCTCATGGTCTCTGATCATGCCGTTGGCGAAGTCCACGACGTCCTTTGTCTGCGACTTCTCGACGGCGAGCTTCGCCGCCTCGATGTCGATGACCCCTGCCGTGTAAGCAATGTGGGCGATTTGCGGGTCCGTGGGCTTGTCCTGTGCGTGGGCAAGGGGCGCGCCCCCGACAAGGCAAAGCGCGGCCAACGTCGTGAGTGATCTTCCAAACATGTTTATCTCCTTTTCGGGCGGCGAAGACGCGGGGGCGCCTTCAGTCGACACCCATTGGATGCTACTCGCGCAAGAAGGGTTCCCGTGAGAATCACGAAACAAAGCCGAGGCGCCTCATCACGGCCAAAGACAACCGATCGCAACGCCGCCCGGCGAAGGGGAAAGCATCCAGCAGGATCGGTCCAACCTTTGCGTGGAGTTCCTTGCGCACGAGGCCCCGCGCACGATGAAGGCGCGTCTTCACGGTCTGTGGACGCAGCCCGAGCAGTTCCGCAGTCTCCTCGACGCTCATGCCTTCGATCACCCGCGCTATAAAGACGTTGCGGAAACCCTGAGGGAGATGATCCGTCGCTTGCTCGACGAGCCGCAAGATCTGGCGCTGCGCCATCGTTCGCTCAGGATCCTCGCTGTCCGGACTGCCAGGGAATCGAATGATCTCGGCTTCCGTCGTGTTACCCGGCGCGAAACTGGCTTCCCGTGCGCGCCGTTTCTTGCGGAGCCTGCCTAGGGCCTCGTTGATCGTGATCCGAGACAGCCATGTCGAAAGGTTGGAGTCGCCCCTGAACGCCCCTAGATGCGAGAAGGCCCGCACATAGGCTTCTTGCACCACGTCCTCGGCCTCGAAGTCGTCGCGGAGCACCCCCCTTGCGATACGATAGAGCCGTCGGTTGTTCCTCTGCATGATCGTGCGGAACGCGTCAGGGTCGCTCGCGATGGCGCGGCTTACGAGATCCATGTCGTCGCTGTGGACATCGATCGTGGCAGCCTTCGCTTTCATTGCCTCCATCGTTGTCTCCTCGCGGTTCCATCGGCATCGGTATTGGATAGCGCTAGCAACATAAGGTTCCCACGCACATCTGGATTGCCGATGACCCTACGGGGATCTATCAACGGCCGAATCCGACACATTCTGGTGTGGCCGCCCGCCACGCTGCCGACTGCAATGTGCTGCGAGGCTCGGTGGGTCGTTTCCATTCAGTCGAAGATCAGACCCGCTGTACCTCTCATTGCGATCAGCCGCCTGCGGATATCCTGCATGCGCTCCGCTTGCTGTTTGCTATAGGGCCCCATGGGGCGGGTCCTTTTGTCGCCGCAGCGAACATTGCAATACCAGTTGTTGCCGACTGCATAGATTTCCACGGATGTCGGGTTCGGATCTCTGTCCATGGCCTTGTCGATGAATTTGACGGCTGCCGAGTAGCGTTGCGGGGGCGTGGCCGGGCGAACACCGCTGGTGGTATTCGGTTCTTGCTGCATTGTGGCCATGGGCTATTCCCTTCCATCATGGCAATTACCGCCCTCGATGGGGCTTTCTTGGGCGACCGCACGCCTTACGCCGCCCGCTGATGTTCCATCGCCACCTCGGCCTCGAGGCTTTCGATGTCACGGAAGATCGACGCGACGGCCATTGGGCGCCCATTGCGCTTGAAGCGCAAAAGGCAGTCCCTGGCCGCAATGTCGCCGTCAATCTCGATCGCGTCCCACTGCTCGGCATGGCCAACGTAGTTGATCGAGACATCGTAATGCTGGCTCCAGAAAAACGGCACGTCGGCATACTTCTCGCGCCGGCCAAGCATGTTGAGCGCTGCAGTCTGCCCCTGTCGTTCCGCAACTACCCAGTGCTCGACCCTGATGTTCTCGCCGGTGTGAGGATCGGGCCACCGGGCTATGTCGCCGGCCGCAAAGATCCCCGGCACGCTCGTCTCGAGGAAGGCGTCCACGGTCACGCCGCGGTCGAGGCTCAATCCGGCCGTTTCGGCAAGCGCCGTGCGCGGACGCACGCCGATTCCGGCGACGACGAAATCCGCAGTCAATGCGCCGCCGCCGTCGAGCTTCACCGTCTTGCCGTCGATGCTGCTCGCCTTGTCCTCGAGGTGAAAGACGATGCCGTTTTCCTCGTGCAGGCCACGGATGAAGTCGCCCATCTGAGGACCGAGTATCCGTTCCATCGGCCGCTTATCCGGCGCCACGACGTGAACTTCGATGTTCCGGGCGCGAAGCGCCGCCGCGACCTCGAGGCCAATGAAGCTGGCGCCGAGCACGACAGCGCGGCGCGCGGTCCTGGCGCTCTCGATGATCGCCCTGCAATCGGCGAGTGAACGCAGCGTACGAACATGCGGCTGGTCGGCGCCGGGAATGGCCAGGTGAACGGGCTCGGCCCCGGTCGCGAGCAGCAGCCTGTCGAAGGCAATCCTGCTTCCGTCGGCGAGCACCACCTCGCCCGAACCTGCATCGATGCTGGCTGCACGCGTCGCAAGACGCAGGTCGATCTCGTTCTTCGAATAGAAGCGCTCTCCGCGCAGCGGAACCCAGTCTTCGGGCGCCTTGCCGGCAAGGTAGTCCTTGGAAAGCTTGGGCCGATCAACGGGTGGTGCATCGTCGTCGCTGAGCATGACGAGGCTGCCTTGATACCGTTCGCGCCGCAATTTCTCGGCCGCAGCAAAGCCAGCCGCGCCGCCTCCGATGATGACGATCTTATCCGGGGCCTGAGCGGTCGCTTCATCACGACGCATTGGTGTGCGCTTGAGCTTTTCGCCTACGAATATCCTGCCTTCTCGCTGTTCCACCGACCAGCACGGGAGCGGACTGAATGCGGGAGCGCGTAACGCTTCGCCCGTACGCAAATCGAAGCAAGCGTGATGCCATGGACAACGGACGGTGTCATCGACCACCAAGCCATCGACAAGCGGCCCGCCGTAGTGCGTGCACGTCGCGCCGACGGCGAAGACGCTGGTTCCGCGGCGCACCAGCAGCACCTGCTCGTTGCCGCAGTAACCCGTGAGCTTGCCGCCATCGGGGAGATCGGCAACATCGATGCCATTCGCGAAATCGGGTCCGTTCCGGCTTTCAGCCATTTTCCTTCTCCCTGGGCGATCTGATCGAGCCAGCCGCTGTGACTGGAGGCACGAACCTCTGTGGTCGGCGGCAACGGATGCTGTCTTACCGGCACGCTCCAGCTACTCCGAACCTGGCGATATCCTCCGTTGCTGGCCGCGTTGACCGCATTTCCAACCGAATGTTGAGCCGTACATTGCATTCTGCAAACGAATTTAATGGGCACTTCGGTGCACTTTTTCTGCTAGTTCAATGTCGTCGCCGCGGTTACAGGATCCTTTGGCCGGTCTTGTTCCAATCCGCGAGAAATGCTTCGAGCCCCTTGTCCGTGAGCGGGTGCCTGGCAAGATTTCTCAACACAGCCTGAGGCACCGTCGCGATATCGGCACCTGCCATCGCCGCTCGCTTGACGTGAAGAGGCGTGCGTATCGAGGACGCCAGAATTTCCGTCTTGAACGACTTGTCGTTGTCGTAGATCGTCCGAACCTCGCGGATGACCTCCATGCCGTCGAGACCGATGTCGTCGAGCCTCCCAATAAAGGGAGAAATGTAGGTAGCGCCCGTCTTGGCGGCGAGTAGCGCCTGATTGGCTGAGAAGCATAACGTGACATTGACCTTGCGGCCGTGCTGACTAAGCGTTCGGCAGGCCTTGAACCCATCCCACGTCGACGGGACTTTGATGGCCACGTTGGCGGCAATGCCGGCCAGCCTTTCTCCTTTGGCTATCATTTCGTCGAAGTTGGTTGCCGTGACCTCAGCGGAGACAGGCCCCTCGACTGCCTGGCAAATCTCTGCGATCACGTCATGGATCGGTCGGCCAGTTCTGGCGACATGCGATGGGTTGGTCGTCACGCCGTCGAGGACGCCCACCGCAGCAAGCTCCCGAATCTCCTGAATATCGGCGGTATCGACAAAGAACTTCATTTGTCTTCTCCTTGAAAGAGGCGAGTCCATTGATGATTGGACGCCGTTCCGTCAGTTCGGTTCCAGATTTGGGTGTCGCGCAGGAGCGCCCTATGTCTTTGAGGCACATGCAGTCGGAGTGGGACCGATGGTCGAAAAGATCTCCGAGGATCGAGTGCAAACGAAACGGGCATATGAGAGCCCGGCGGCAGAAGACGGCACGCGGGTGCTTGTTGATCGGCTTTGGCCCCGAGGTCTCAAGAAGACCGACGCTGCGATCGATCGTTGGGCAAAAGAGCTCGCGCCGAGCACGGAACTCCGAAAATGGTTCGGACACGATCCGGCCCGCTGGGAAGAGTTCCGCCGACGCTATTCGGAGGAACTCAGCGAGCATCGCGAGGACATTGCCCGATTGCGCGATCTGGCGCGCAAAGGTCGAATTACGCTTGTCTACGCAGCTCATGACGAGGCCCACAACGACGCCGTCGTGCTCAGAGAGATCCTGTTGACGCGCCGATAGACCGTTCTTTGTCATACTTCAGATGGGCGGTGATCATATCAGTTCTTCTCGCGGGGCAATTTCACCTTCATGATTGGTAGCCGCGCCGAACTGGCCTGTACCCTTCATCATGTCCAGAATGCAGGGCACTTCGTCGAAGCGGTTGCCGCTCCGCAGCGTGGTTCACGTGTAGAGTCCCTCTATGTTTTCGCTAGGTAGCCCGCACGCTACGTATCTGACAAACGAAGTTGATTGACATTTGAATGCAGATTTTATGCTATATCGGATGGACATCGAACTCGCGCGAACCTTCATCGAGATTGTTTCGACCGGGAGTTTCATTCGGGCTTCTGAGCGATTGAACGTCGCTCAGACCACCGTGAGCGCCCGTATCCGCAGCCTTGAGCAGCAACTCGGACGTGCGCTTTTCATACGACACAAGGGCGGCGCAACGCTCACTCCGGCGGGCGAGCAATTCCTTCGTCATGCTCCGATGTTTGTCCAACTATGGCAGCGGACGCTTCATCAGGTCGCCGTGCCACCGGGCCGTCGCGCTGTACTGACGGTCGGAAGCGAGGTCAGCCTCTGGCAACCGCTGCTCCTTGACTGGGTCCGATGGATGCGCAAGTCGCTACCGGACATCGCACTTCGAGTGCACGTGGACGTGCCGCAGGACCTGATCAATCAAGTTGCGTCTGGAATGGTCGACGTTGCCATCATGTACGCCCCGCAGCATCGTCCGGGTTTGAAGATCGACCTGCTAACGGAAGAAAAACTCGTGCTCGTGACGACCGATCCCGAAGCGCGGTTTCTAGGTGGCTCTGAGTATGTGTATACGGATTGGGGGCCTGACTTTGTCCTTCATCACGACACGAGTTTACCGGACGTCGCACCAGATCTCTCGTTTGATCTCGGTCCCCTTGCGCTCAGTTATCTCCTTACAGCGGGAGGCTCCGGCTATGCCAGGATGAGCGCTGTCCAGCCTCACTTGGAGGAAGGCCGACTTCACCTCGTTCCAGAGATGCCCCAGTTCTCCTATCCGGTCTACGCGGTGCACTCAGCAAACTCGGATGAAACCGTCGTGGGGCCTGCCCTGGCGGGACTGCATTCCATTTCAAAGGACAGCAGGGAATAGGTAACTCACCTTCGTCCGGCAGTACGGCAAACGGGACTGAGGTACCTCGCTGCTCCCGCCGGCGCAAAGCCAGAGCGATGCCATTTGCGGGACCGAGCAATGAATGTGCACTTAACCCACAATAACATTCGTTGGACGCAAATCCACGTCCTGGGAATAATTGGGTGCTGTCGCAGCCGATGGCATTTGACGTAAAGGGTGCTGCATGCCACTCAACACGGCGTTCGAGCCCGAGTTCCCAACCTCGATAGTGCGGCTTCCAGCCCAGACAGCTCGGCCAGCGCGACGCCGAAGCGAACGGCTCGTGAGCATCCGCCTCCAGCGGGAACTTTCTCTGTACGCCTGCCGTGGGCTACCGACCACCTACAGGCAGTTGCTACAATCAGTTGAAATTGCAGGAGACGTCGACGCAACTCTCCTCAGGATCGGCCTGGCAAGACTGATGGACGAAGACACGATCGGCGCCAGGCCTTTCGTGGCGGCCATGGTCATCGATCAGCAAGCAGGTGGGCGTCCGGAGCCATGGTTCTTCAGCAAGGCCCGTATGGCCGGGCGGTTGGCGTCAGCGTCGGATGAACTGGAGGCGTTGGCTTTCCATGCGAGGGAGCTGCAACGGACGATTTCATTTTATCGCGCTCTCGCATCGGACTCCTCAGCACTGCTCTCCGAGAGACGCTTGGCTGTGGGTAATGAAGGAGCAATCAGTATGTTGATGGCCAAAGACGTAATGACCGCCGACGTCATAACCGTTGCGGCCGACGCCACTATCCCCGCTGTCGCGGAAATCCTCGTTACCCAAGGCGTTAGCGGAATCCCCGTGGTGGAAAACGATATTCTGGTGGGCATCGTAACCGAAGGAGACCTCCTCCATCGCGCCGAAATCGGCACGACAACGCGCCCGGTGTCGCGATGGGCTAGTTTATTCAAGAACAAGGCACAGCTTGCCGCCGCATACAAGCGTAAATTAAAATGGAAGTTCCATCGATGACATATCTCTCACTGTACTGATATTGTGAATGTGTGAATTATAAACTCATTCCGGCTTATCCGGAATAAATGGGAAAAAGATGTCTTTCCTGGTCCGTGGGCGGCCAGAGCAACCCGGCAGTTCCGGGCGGGAAAAGCAAATTCTGGGCGTGTTGAAGGTGCTACGCACGCGTTTTCCGAGCGGCCGGTGGAAATAGGCCGGTGTCGATCCGCTCATCGTAGGTTCGCATCGAAGTGCCAGCGCCTGATCGCGGTCACTTCAGCAAGAGCGCTTCCGCGCGGCTGCGCACGTCCGGGTCGAGTTCGATCGCCTTGCGCACGCCCAGGTCGAAGCGCACCGAGGTGGTGGTCGCTTCGGCATGCAGCTCGCCCTCAAGGGTGCCGGTCAGCAGGTGGCGGTAGGTGACGGACGTGCGTCCGATGCGTGTCACATGCGAGCGGATGGTGACGAGCGTGCCGGCGGCCGTTTCGTGCCTGTACTCGATCTCGTGGCGGACGTCGGCCCACCCCAGCGACGTTTCCTTGTCGACGCCGGCCAGCCGGCCGAGCAGCTGGAAGGCGGCGTCGTCGAACATTGCCATGTAGTGGCGCACGTTCATGTGCCCCATTGCGTCGCACATCCACGGATGCGCAACGCCGACATAGGTGACGATTCCCTCGTTGCGCTCGTCCGTCAAAATGCCACCTCGTTGCCTCCCTTGAGGTTCAGGATATCACGCGCCTCGTCGGGCGTGGCAATCTCGAGGGACAGTTCGCCCAGTATGCGCCTGATCTTGGCGACCTGCTCGGCGTTGCTCTTCGCCAGCTGGCCCTTGCCGATATAGAGGCTGTCCTCCAGGCCGACGCGCACGTTGCCGCCCATGATTGCGCCCATGGTGCACAGGCCCATCTGGTGACGGCCTGCGGCGAGGATAGACCACTGATAGTCGTTGCCGAACAGCCTGTCCGCCGTGCGGCGCATGTGCATCAGGTCCTCGGGGTCTGCCCCGATTCCACCCATCAGGCCGAAAATCGTCTGCACGAAAAGCGGCGGCGTCAGCAGCTTGCGGTCGAGGAAATGCGCCAGCGCGTAGAGGTGGCTGACGTCGTAGCACTCGAACTCGAAGCGTGTGCCATAGGCCTGGCCGACCTCGACGATGATCCGCTCGATCTGCTCGAAGGTGTTGGAGACGATGCCGCTCCTCGTGCCTTCGAGATAGGGCTTTTCCCAGTCGTGCTTCCACTCGGTGTACTTGGGCACGATCTGGCTGAGGACGAAGTTCATCGAGCCCATGTTCAGCGAGCAGAGTTCCGGCTTGGCGGCATGCGCCGCCTCCAGCCGCTCCTCGAGCGTCATCTTCAGCCCGCCGCCGGTCGAGATGTTCATGACTGCGTTGGTCTGCTGCTTGATGCGCGGTAGGAAATCCATGAACAGCCGCGGGTCCGGCGACGGCTTGCCGGTCTCCGGGTCGCGGGCGTGCAGGTGGATGATCGACGCACCGGCCTCGGCCGCCCCAACGGCGGCGTCGACGATCTCGTTAGGCGTGACCGGCAGGAACGGGCTCATAGTGGGCGTGTGGATCGAGCCTGTCACCGCGCAGGTGATGATGACCTTTCTTTCTCCGGACATTGCTTCCCTCCTCCGCGAAATTCAGGTGCGCGCCTCAGGGGGCCAGCGCGAGACAGTCTTCGGCCCGCCAGCCGAGCCTCACGGGAGCACCCGGCTCCAGGCTCGGCACACCGGACCGATTGGGTATCTTGACGACGAGCTGGCCGGCCGGTCCGCCGACGCCCTCGGCCGTGCAGACGAGGCGAATGTGGTCGCCGCCATAGACCGTCTGCCGGATGGTGGCCTGCAGCATGTTGTCGGCCTCGGCGCCGCCGTGGAGCAGGGAAAGCCGCTCGGGGCGCAGCGACAGCACGACAGGCGCGCCGGTCCGCGCGGTGTCCGCACCGACGGCGAGCGCACGCACGGTCAGGCCGGACGCGAGCCGCACGGCGACCTGCTGTCCCTCGACGCGCTCCACCGTGCCGTCGAACCGGTTGTTCTCGCCGATGAACCCGGCGACGAACCGCGTCTGCGGCTTTTCGTACAAGGTTGCCGGATCTGAAAGCTGCTGGATCGTGCCGGCGTCGAATACGGCGATGCGGTCCGACATGGTCAGCGCCTCGGTCTGGTCGTGCGTGACATAGACGAAGGTGACGCCGAGCCGTGCGTGGATGTCCTTGATCTCGTATTGCATCTGCTCGCGCAGCTGCTTGTCGAGCGCGCTGAGCGGCTCGTCCATCAGCACCAGCGTCGGCTTGAAGATCAGGGCGCGGGCGACCGCGATGCGCTGCTGCTGGCCGCCGGACAGCTGGTCCGGCCGGCGCTCGCCGAGCCCGGGTAGCCGCACCATCTCGAGCACGGACGCCACCCGTTCGGCGATCTCGGGCTTCCCGAGGCCCCGCACTTCCAGCGGGAAGGCGAGGTTCTCGGCCACCGTCATGTGCGGGAACAGCGCATAGTTCTGGAACACCATGCCGATGCCTCGGCGGTTGGGCGGCACGTTGTCGATGCGCCTGTCGTCGACGAGGATTTCCCCGCTGGTCGGCTCCTCGAAGCCGGCCAGCATCATCAGGGCCGTCGTCTTGCCGGAACCCGAGGGGCCGAGCAGCGTCAGGAACTCGCCGCGCAGGACGTCGAGGTTCAGGTTCTTCACCGCCAGTACCGAGCCGTAGCGCTTCGACACGTCGGCAAAGCGCACATGCACCGCAGATGCCTCCTCCGTCATCGGGACCCCTGAGCCGGTGGGGTGGCCTGGCGCCGCGAGGCGCGGGACGGTGCGGCTGGAGCTTGGGCGCTGGCGGCGCGCAGGATGATGTCGGCGGCGTCGCTGATGTCGGCGACGATCGCCCGGCGCGCCATCGTCCCGTTGCCGGCGCGTAGCGCCTCGATGATTTCGGCGTGATAGTCGAGGCCGAGGCCGAGGGTCGCCTCGCCGCGCATGATGTTGAGCCACGGTCCCGCGCGCAGCCAGAGCCGCTTGATGATCTGTTGCATGGTGCCCGACCGCGTCGCGCGGTAGATGCTGAAGTGGAACTGACGGTTGAAGGCGAGGTACTTGTCGGCGCCATCGACCGTGGTGCAGGCCTTCATGCGCTCGTTGATTTCGTTGATCGCGTCCAGTTCCGCCGCCGTGATGGTCGAGGCGGCCCACTCGGCTGCCGAGCCTTCGATCAGGCAGCGCACCCGGACTATGTCGGTGATGACCTCGACGGATGCCTCCGGAACGATGACGCCGCGATTGGGATGGTCGAACAACGCCCCCTCGCTGACGAGCCGGCGCAGCGCCTCACGCACCGGCATGGCGCTGGTCTGGAAACGCTCGGCGATATTGCGGACCACGAGCCGCTGGCCCGGCAGGAAATCGCCGTTCATCAGCCCGTGGCGCAGTTCTGCATAGACGTGCGCATGCACGGTCGCCTGGACGGACGCCGGCGATGAGCTGACCCCTGCAGCCATCAAGCAGCGCCCCTGTCCGGCAGGATCGACTTGTGAGTGAGGAGGAAATCCTCGAAGGCGTCGATGAAGGCGTCCAGGTCGGCGTCTCCAAAAGGCAGCGACAATGCCAGCATGCCCCGCGGCGTGACATGGAAGCCGCGCATCAACATCTCGACATGCCACAGGGCCAGGAGCCTCGGATCCTGGTCGTCGAGCGGCGCCGGGGTCGTGACCAGGCCCCTGACGAAATGCAGGTTCATCAGCGAGCCGCGGCCGAGCACGACGCCTTCCACTTCATGCTTCTCGAGCAGGTCGTTCATCCGCTCGCGCATGCGGTCGCCGCGGGAGTTCATGGCGTTGCTGGCCTCTTCAGTCAGCACCTGGGTGAAGCCCGTGAAGCCGCCAGCCATGCTGAGGATGTTGTTGTTGAACGTGCCACCGTGGGAGAAGGCGCCGGGGGAGGCCGGATCGAAGCGGTCGATCAGGTCCGCGCGGCCACCGAAGGCGCCGAAGCTCGCGCCGCCACCGAGATACTTACCGAGCGTCACGAAATCCGGGTTGATGCCATGAACGCCATGAAGGCCGCGGAATGCGAGCCGCGACGTCATCACCTCGTCGAAGATCAGGAAGGCGCCGGCCTTCGCCGTCGCCTCGCGCAGCGCGGCGAGAAAGGCGCGCTCGGCCGGAATGCAGCCTCCGCCGCCCATCATCGGCTCTATGATGACTGCCGCGAGGTCGTCGCCCAGTTCCTCGATCAGGCGCACGGTCCCTTCGGTGTCATTGTAGTCGGCGAAAACGAAGGGGAAGGGGAGGTTCAGCGGCGACCCGCCATGCGCGAAGGTCAGGACGCCGCCGTGATAGCCCTCGCGGAACGCCATGATCTTCGACTTGCCGCTGATGGCGCGCGCAGCCGACAGCGCCATGATGTTGGCTTCCGTTCCGGAATTGCAGAACCGGACGCGCTCGACGGCCGGGAAGCGTTCAACGATCGCCGCGGCATAGCGCGCTTCGAAGCGATTGGGCGCGCCGAGCAGCAGGCCCTGGTCGATGACCTCCTTCAGTGCAGCCGCGATGGTCTTGTCGGAATGGCCGTAGAGTCCGGCGCTGTACTCGGACACGAGGTCGACATAGCGATGCCCGTCGAGATCGGTGACATGGCAACCGTCGCCGGAGACCAGCGTCAGCGGGAAAGGCCGATACCAGAGCACGGCGCGGGTGTTGCCACCGGGCAGCGAACTGGCCGCCTGCTGGTGCCGTTCCAGGCTCCGGGGATTGGCGGCCGTGAAGCGTTGCCGGGCATCGGCGAGAACGGCGTCCAGGCTGGCGTTCCCCCGTCTGGAGGATGGAGAGTCCAACATTGATCAAATCCTGATGTACTAGCTTTCCGCGCTGCTCGGCGTTTCGGCGGCATAGTTGACGAGTTTCGCTTGCATTTCAATGCATCTTCGGTAACAAATTTGATCAAATATGACCAAGAAGGGGAACGAGCATGTTGAAGATCTGGCAGTCAGTCTCCGTCGCGGCGCTGCTCGCCGCAGCCGTGTCGACCGCGCAGGCCGCCGACACGATCACCGTCGTCGGCTGGGGCGGCAACTGGGACAAGGCCTACAAGGAAGGCGTCTGGGACAAGTACACCGAGCAGACCGGCACCAAGATCGTCCAGGAGGAATGGGGCGGAGAGCTCGCCAAGGTGCGCGCACAGGTCCAGTCCGGGAGCGTCACCTGGGATGTCGTGTCCCCGGAGGCGCCTTCGGTCGAGATCGGCTGTGCCGAAGGCCTGTTCGTACCCCTCACTCCCGAGATTACGGGCGACCCGGCGAAATACCACCCGGGCACGATCATGGAGTGTGGCGTTGCCTCGGACACCTGGGCGACCATTCTTGCCTACAACGCCGATGCGATACCGGGCGAAGGTCCGAAGTCCTGGGCGGACTATTTCGACGTCGAGAAGTTCCCCGGCAAACGCGGAATGCTCTCGCAGGCTCAATACACGCTTGAAAACGCGATGATGGCAGATGGCGTCGCGCCCGCCGACGTCTACACCGAGCTGCGTAAGCCCGGTGGTGTCGATCGCGCCTTCGCCAAGCTGGACACGATCAAGCCGCATGTCGTCTGGTGGAGCAGCTCGACGCAGGCCATGCAGAACCTCGCAAGCGGCGAAGTCGTGATGACCGACCAGTACAATGCCCGCGTCACCAACGACATCGTCAACGAAAAGAAGAACTACAAGATCGTCTGGGATGCCGGCTTCTTCTACGGAACCGACATGTGGGCGGTGGTGAAGGGTTCGCCCAACGAGAAGGCGGCGCTGGAACTCTTGAAGTGGTTCTCGATCCCGGAAAACCAGGCCGGCTTCTCCAAGCTCTACGCCTACGGCACGGGCCGCGTCGAGGCTGCCGAATACGTGCCGGCCGAGTGGCTGAAAAACCTGCCGACTTCACCTGACCATGCCAAGTATGGCGCGACCTACGACACCCAGTTCTGGGTCGAGAACAAGGAAGCGCTGGAAGCCCGGTTCAAGGCCTGGCTGGCTCAGTAAGCGACATGTCGAGCGGCGGCACCAGGACCGGACATCGGGCCCGTCGGCAGAACCTGCTGATGGCCGCCATGGTGGTGCCGCTCGTCCTCTTCATCGTCTTCATCTTCCTTTGGCCAGTCGCCCGCTTTCTTTGGCTGGCCGTCGACAATTCCGACATGTCCGCCAACCTGTCTCGCACGTTCGCGGCAATCGGCGACTGGCGGCCGGCTGATGGACCGCCGCCCGAGCCGGTGCTCGCCGCGTTGGTCGAGGATCTTGCCGAGGCGCGCGCCAACGGTCGTGACGGGATTCTGGCGCAGCTCGTCAACCAGCGGCTGGTTGGCACACGCTACCTCGTCATCAAGACGGCGAAGGCCGCCTCGGAAGGCAAGTTCGACATGCGACCGGTGGGCGAGGCCTTGCTTGCGGCGCATTCCGGCTGGAACAACCCCGCACTGTGGACCGAACTCATCCGCGCGAGCGGCGCGGTCACCGACTATTACCTGCTCGGCAGCCTTGACCTGCAACGTTCCGCCAACGGCGGCATCGAGCGTGTTCCGGCCGACCAGGCGGTCTTCCTCGATGCGCTGCTGCGCACAGTCTGGATCAGCATCGTGGTGACGGTGATCTGCGCCGTCCTTGCCATACCGCTCGCGCAGGCGATCGTCAGCGCGCCGCCATCCTGGTCGCGGCTGTTGTTCGCCCTGGTGCTCTTTCCATTGTGGACGTCACTGCTGGTGAGGACGGTGATCTGGATCATCGTGCTGCAGAAGAACGGGCCGGTGAATGCCGCGCTCGTCTTCACCGGCCTCGTGCCCGAACCGCTGACGCTGATCTACACGCGCTTCTCGCTCTACATCGCCATGGTGCAGGTGCTGCTGCCGCTGATGGTGCTGTCGCTCGTCTCGGTGATGCGGCGCGTGCCGACGAGCTACATGAAGGCGGCGCTGTCGCTCGGCGCGCCGTGGATCACCGCGTGGCGCCGGGTACAGCTGCCGCTGATCATGCCCGGGATCCTGGCGGGCGCCGCGATCGTCTTCGTGTTCGCGCTCGGCTACTACATCACGCCAACGCTGGTCGGTGGACCCGGCGACCAGATGATCTCATCCTACATCGCCTTCTATACGAACACGACGCTCAACTGGGGGCTCGCCGCCGCGCTGTCGGTCCAGCTGCTGCTCATCCTCCTGCTCGCCGCCCTGCTGTTCTGGACCGCGCGTGCTTTGACCCGCAGGCGCGGAGCCCTCGCATGAAGGCCGCGTCCATCCGCAGCACGGCCATGTATGCCTATGCGGCGTTGCTGCTCGCCTTCATCCTGGTGCCGCTGCTGATCATCGTGCCGATGTCGCTGACCAGTGGCAATTCGCTGGCCTTTCCGACGCCGGGCTACTCGACGCGCTGGTATCGGGAACTGCTCGACGACCCGCGCTGGTTCTCGTCCTTCGTCAATTCCGTCGTGGTGGCCTCGGCGGCCACCGTCTTCTCCTCGCTGCTTGGCATCCCGGCAGCGATCGGGCTCGCCTGGGGCCATTTCCCGGGCAAGAAGATCGTCTATGCGATCGTCGCGGCGCCGCTCGTGGCGCCGGTGGTGATCGTCGGCGTCGCGGCCTTCTCCTTCTTCGCCGCAGCCGGCATGACGGGCAACCTCTGGGCGCTCATCCTGACGCATACGGCGCTCGCCGTTCCGGTGATGCTGACCACCGTGGTGGCAAGCCTGCAGGGCTTCGATCGCACGCTCGTGCGCGCTGCTGCCTCGCTGGGCGCAGGCACGATGCGGACCTTCTTCAAGGTTATCCTGCCGCTGATCGCGCCGGGCGTGCTGAGCGGGGCGATCATCGCCTTCATCATCTCCTTCGACGAGGTCGTGGTGGCGAGTTTCCTGACTACCGGCGAACAGCGCACCCTGCCGCGCATGATCTTCTCCGGCGTTCGCGAATCCGTCAGCCCGGCGATCGCCTCGGTCGCGGTGCTGCTGGTCCTTTTCTCGGCACTGCTGCTCGGCGTCATCGCCTGGCTCCAGGCGCGCACCGCACGGCTGCGGGCGAGGGCGGTTTGATGACTATTCCGGCGGCCGTCGCAAACCTCGCCGAAGAGATGACCGGCTGGCGCCGCCACCTGCATGCACGGCCGGAGCTGGGTTTCGAAGAGGTCGAGACGGCGCGCTTCGTCGCCGACAGGCTGCGCGCCTTTGGCATCGAGGTGACCGAGGGTGTCGGGCGAACCGGCGTGGTCGGGACGCTGAGGGGCAGGCATGGCGGCGGGGGCAGAAGCATCGGCCTGCGCGCCGACATGGACGCGCTGCCGATGACTGAGGCTCGGGCGCTGCCCTATGCATCGCGTGCGGCGGGCCGCATGCATGCCTGCGGCCACGACGGCCACATGGCGACGCTGCTCGGGGCGGCAGCGGCGCTGGCCGGGACGCGCGACTTTGCAGGCGCGGTGCATTTTATCTTCCAGCCGGCCGAAGAGGGGAGGGGCGGGGCCCTCGCGATGCTGGAGGACGGGCTGTTCGACCGTTTCCCCTGCGACGAGATCTATGCCTACCACAACTCCGAGCGCCCGTTCGGCCAGGTGGTCATCTACGACGATGTCGTGGCGGCGGCCGCCGACCGCTTCACCATCACCGTCCACGGGCGCGGCGGCCACGCGGCGACGCCACATCTGGCGATCGACCCGCTCCCGATCGCCGCACGCATTTTGCTCGCCATAGAAGCCCTGCCGGGCCGCCTGACGAATGTCTCGTCGCCGGCGGTCGTGACGGTCGGCGCCCTGCATGCAGGCGAGGCGTTCAACACCATCCCGGACAGGGCGACGCTGACCGGCACCGTGCGCTGCTTCAGCGAGGCGGTGCGCCAGGAGCTCCAGCGCGCGATCCGGAAGGTCGCCGAGTGCGAGGCAGAGGCACACGGCGCGCGCGCCGAAATCGAACACGAGACACTGTTCGCCGCGACGGTGAACACTGCCGAGAATGCGCGTTTCGTCGAGGAGGCGGCGAGAGACGTCGTCGCGGGCGACGCCATCGTGCGCAACCCGGCGCCCGAACTCGGCTCGGAGGATTTCTCCTTCATGCTGCAGCGACGGCCGGGTTGCTACTTCCTGATCGGGCAGGGCGATGCCGAGCACCAGGCGATCTGCCATGACGTGAACTACGACTTCAACGACGCCATCCTGCCCATCGGCGCGGCGATCTTCGTGCGGCTGGTCGAACGGCGTCTGGCGCCGGGGGCCTGACCAGGAGGAAGCATGCCGAGGATCGACCCCGCGGACATCGCCTGGCGCAGTTACTGGCTGCAGCAGGCGCTCGCCGCGGACGACGGTCTGGAGCCCCCGCTCGCGGGCGACACGAGCGCAGACGTGGTCATCGTCGGCGGCGGCTTCCTCGGCCTGTGGACGGCGATCCGGCTGAAGGAGCACGACCCGTCGCTCGATGTGGTGATCGTGGAACGCGACATCTGTGGCGGGGGGCCGAGCGGCCGCAATTCCGGGATGGTCCTGTCAGCCTGGACGAAATTCAGCGCAATCGCCGGCCTGCGCGACGAGGCCGACGCGGTGACGCTGATCGACCAGTCGCGGGATGCGATCGACGGGATCGAGGCCTTCTGCGCCGCGAACGGCATCGACTGCTGGTTCGACCGCGTCGGATGGATCTGGGGCGCTACATGCACGGCGCAGCTTGGCGCCTGGGACGACGCGCTCGGCAAGCTCGCCCGCCACGACCGCGTTCCGGCGCGCCCGGTCAGCCGGGAGGAGATCGCCTCGATGGCCGGCACGAGAAGCCATCTGGCAGGCGTGTTCGACGCGTCGGCGGCGACTGTCCATCCGGGCTTTCTCGTGCGCGGCCTGCGCCGCGTCGCCCTGCAGCGCGGCGTGCGCATCCACGAGAAGACGGCGATGCGCCGCTTCAGCCGTCGCGATCCGGTGGTGGTGGAGACGGACCGGGGAAGGATACGCTGCGGCAGGCTGGTGCTGGCGATGAACGCATGGTCTGCGGCCGTGCCGGAACTGGCGCCCGGCATCTTCACCATCTCCAGCGACGATGCGATGTCGCAACCCATGCCGGAGAAGCTGGAGGCGGCGGGCTATCGGCGCGGGCCGCTGTTGATCGATTCCCGCGTCTTCGTTTCCGGCTGTCGCGTCACCCGCGACGGCCGCCTGCTCGTCGGCGTCACCGGCGGGCATGTCGGCTTCGGAGGCATCATCGACGCCAGGTTCGACCGTCCGTCTCCGCGCGTGGAGGCGATGCGGGCTGCCCTGCGCGACAGCCACCCGGCGCTCGCCGATTTCCCGCTTGCCAGCTCGTGGAACGGTCCCATCGACCGCACGGCGAGCGGCTTGCCCTTCTTCGGCACGCTGCCCTCGAACCCGAACATCGCGTATGGCTACGGGTTCTCCGGCAACGGCATCGCCCTGACCTATCTCGGCGGACGGATCGTCACGTCGCTGCTGGTCGGCCGCGACGACCAGTGGCGCAACAGCGTGCTGGCGCGGCCGGTGACGCGCGGCTTCCCGCCAGAGCCGTTCCGCTTCGTCGGCGCACACCTGGTGCGCGGGGCGGTCAGGCGACGCGACCGGCTCGAGCACCGCAACCGCAAGCCCGGCCCGCTGACGCGCTGGCTTGCCGGCCTGGCGCCCTCGGGCGTCACGCCGTCGAAGGCGAACATCGAGCGGAAGGGGGAAACGCCATGAGCACCGGCCCACGCGTGTTCAAGCGGAGCGAAATGACACTTGCGCCGGCGATCACCGCGACGGGCACGACATCCATCGCACGCGTCATCAACGCCTCGATCAGCCGGCACATGGGTGGCGGCATCGAATATCTCGAGAACGTCACCATCGACTGGACGGTGACCTATGACGAGATCCTGTTCATCTTCGAGGGCACGCTGACCCTCGAGTTTGACGACGGCCGCCACGAATGCACGCCAGGCGACATCGTCTGGCTCCCCGAAGGCACGCATCTCAGGTACATCGCCAGGGAGCGCGCCGGCTACTTCTACGCGCTCCACCCCGTGGACTGGGCGGCACGCCAGGGCACGGTCGAGCCGTAGAAGGGGGCCGGGCGGATCACCCGGCCCGGTATCGCTATTGGCTGATGCCGAGGCTGTTGCCCGCGCCGTTCTGGATGAAGGACGAGACGTTGTCGTTGCCCGCCTGGACAACGGCAACCTGGTTGGAATTCCCGCCGCCGATCGTGCCCGTGATGGAGTTGTTGTCTCCTTCCTGTTTCAGCGCGAACGCGTTGAAGTCGGTGGAGATCGTCAGGTCTACATTGTTGCCAAGATTGAGCCCGGACAGCGGCGAGTTGTCCTGCACGATCAGCCCGCTGGTAAGCGACGCGTTGTTCGCGACGATAAGCGCCGGTCCGCTCGTGAAAGCCGCACCGTTCCCGTTGCCCGAGATACTGATCCTCGCGAAGTTGTTCTCGCCCAGCTGACGAAGACCCAGCTGGTTGTCGTTTCCAGAGATCGTCGACAGGTTGAAGGAATTGGAGTCCCCGTCCTGGTAGATGCCCAGATAGTTCCGTGAGCCCGCAATCTCGACGCCGTCGGCCTGGTTGTTCGTCCCGTACTGGGTGATGCCGAACATGTTCTGCGTGCCGGACGCGGTGATCGTGAAATTGAGCAGGTTGGCGCCGCCGTTCTGGTCGAAAGTGTTGGCCCGCGCGCCGGATGCACTGGCCGCGGTCGAGCCCCACAACGTGTTGCCGGGATTGCCGTTGCCATTTCCGTTTCCGGCTATGGTGATGAAGGCGTCATTGCCGGACGCCGCCAAGGAGGAGCCCTGCCGTACATAGTCGATGAAGTTCTGCCCGCCCGATTGCGCGACGTTAGCCCAATTGCCGTTGGTCGCCGAACTGCTCCTCTGGTAGACTGAGTAGATCGCGTTGTGGTTGCCGTTGGAGCCCTGCGTCACGCTCACCGTGTTGCTCTGACCATACTGGTTCAGCATTTCCAGACGGTTGTTGCTGGACGACTGCGTGATCAGGGCGGTGTTGGTACCACCTTCCTGATTCAGCCCGTGGCCGGCATTGTTTCCCTGGCCGACAAGGTTGCCTGTTCCGGTCTGCGTGATGGTGGCCTTGTTGGCCCCGGCGCCATTGACGCTCGCGATCTGGCGTGCGCGGTTGACCGTGTTGGAATTGCCGCCGCTCTGGGTGATGGTCAGCTCGTTGGCATTGGGCAACGATGACACCACGCCGGCATTCGTGGTCTGGATGACCTGGTTGACGGTATTGAAATTGCTCGACTGGGTGATCGAGGCCTTGTTGGTGTTGCCGGTCTGCTCGACACCAACGCCCTGGCCGTTCACCGGAGTGCCCAGATTGTTCGACGAACCGGACTGAAGAACCGTCAACTCGTTGCTGTTGCCGTTCTGGAGCATCGCGTCCGAAGCGGGACCGGCGACGTTGTTGGAGCCGCTCTGGGCGATCGACGCAGAGTTTGCTGCGCCGGTCTGGGTTATGTAGCTGATATTGTTTTCGCCTGCGAACGCCGCGCCCATCAGGACGCCCATCGCGGTTGCAGTTGCAAGTGCAAGCCTGAGTTTCATGCCACTCCCCTGATTGATCGTTGCAATCGCGCGTGTGGACACAGCCGTTCATGCATCCCGCCCCTGACCTGGGCGGGATGCCAAGGGGCCGGGCGGTCAGCCCGGCAGAAGGTGTGTCACTGCGAAACGGCGAGGTTGTTCGAGCTGCCAATCTGGGTGAAACTGACAGTGTTGGAGCTGCCGGTCTGAGCCACCGCCGCCTGATTGCCGCCGGAGCCGCTGACGGAGCCGGTGATGCTGTTCAGGTTGCCATCCTGGAGGAAGGCGAACTGGTTGCTGTCGCTCCCCGAGACTGTGTACAGCGCCGTATTGCTAAACCCGTCCTGAACGATCAGCCCGCTCGTCAAGCCGTTCGAGGCCGCGACGCCCCCGGCCCCGCCGGACATCATGCCGCCGCCGTTCGAGTTGCCGGTGATGTTGGCAGTCGCGGAGTTGCCATCGCCAGTCTGATTGACGGTCACCAGATTTGCGTTTCCGGTCTGCGAAATGGAGATCGTATTCTCGCTGCGACGGGGACATCATAGCCGTCACCGTGCTTTTGAAGCGGGATGGGGTGGTCCTCGCCGAGAGTACGATGAGCGCCGGGCGTTGAGTGCAATCCGGCGGATGCATTCTGGGGAGCGACGGGGACAGGCATGCGGTTCGGATTGGCTGCGGCGGCGGCAATGGCTTTGTTGTGCGGCTCCGCCGCGGCGCAGAGCGAGGCGGACTTCGTAAAGGCATTCGCCGGTCCGTGGCAGATAGTGGACAGCCGCTTCACGACCGGGGCCGGCCCGTGTCGCCTGACGCTGTCGAACCAGCAGACGAACGGCCGCTACGGCGTCATGACCTCGGGCTGTGCCGCGGAGGCGGAGCTCGTCGCCTCATGGGGCCTCGTGGATGGGCAGATGAATCTGTTCGGTGCCTCCGGGGCTTCGCTGGCGAGGCTGGGCGGCAACCAGCGGCGCATGAGCGGCAACACCGCATCCAACGTTCCCATGATCCTCGAGCGGATCGGGTTTCCCGGCATGGCGGAGATCCTTGACGCCGCCCGCAAGCGGTCCGGCTGCTTCTATGCCGGCTTCACCGACCGGTGCGCGCCAGACCAGGAACTGCGAACGCCCACGGGCGAGAAGCCGCGGATCAATGTCCTGGTGAATCTGAACGCACGATCGGAAGCCAGGGACGATGGCTCCCTCATAGGTGTCGTTCCCAAGAACACGTGCATACAGGCCGACGTCTGCGTCACGGCCACGGACGGTGCGTGGTGCCGGGCGGACTTCGACGGCCAGAGCGGCTGGCTTCGCAAGCTCGCACTCCGCCAGAATCGCTGGCCTGTCGTGACGTTCCTGAACGACTGCCCGTCCGAGTAGTACGGAGGCTGGCCGCTCACAGCAGTCTGCAATCGCAACGAGGTCAATGCCTGACTCGTTCGCAATGGCCACGCGCTCCACTGGCTCGTTGAAGCAGCGGCGACATGTCGACCAGCGGACGGAGGTTTACCGTCGATGCGGCCAACATCCCACCGGGATATGGGTGGGGCGCTGCCACAACAGGGTTCCGTCGGCGGACCATTCCCAATCAACTGAATAGTTGTAAACTGGGTCGATAAGCCGGCCCAAGGGCCCTGGCTCGGTAGCCGATTGAAGAGAGATACAGATGATACGAACTGCCACCGACGTGCCGGCTGAGGAGCGCGTGGTGAATGCTGCGCTCCTGATCGTCGACATGCAGAACGATTTCGTGCGACCGGGGGCGCCGCTCGAAGTGCCGGAGGCGAGAGCGACGATCCCCGCCATCCAGCGGCTCGCAACGGCGTTCCGCGGACTGGGCCGGCCCGTGGTCTATACGCGCTTCCTGGCGGAACAGTCGCCCGGGTTGATGTGGCTGTGGTCGCCGCAGTGCGGACCGCAGGTGAAGTGCTGCTGGGAAGGTGTTTTCCGCCGCTACGAGGACACCGACGCCGAACTGGCCTGCACGGCGGTGATCGACGAACTGGCGCCCCAGCCGGGCGACCCGATATTCGACAAGTATGGCTATGGGTCCTTCCACGACACGGACCTGGATGCGCAGTTGCGAGGGCTTGGCGTGGATTCCCTCGTGGTGACCGGAACGGTGGCGCAGATATGCGTGGAACAGACCGCGCGCGAGGCCTTCCATCACGGCTACCGGACAACCGTCGTTTCGGATGGCGTCTCGTCGTTCGATCCCGAACTCAAGGCGGCCGCGCTGAGGAACTTCGCGATGAAGTTCGGTTGGGTAGCAGATACCGAAACCGTCCTCGGCTGGCTCGGCCGACCCGCAGGCTGACCGTTGCCCTCCAGCGGCAAGGGCTTCCGGCGCGTCGGTCGTGCGACATGAGGAAGCCCCGAGTAGCGGGGGCTCAGCCCAGGACCTGCAATTGACGCCGAGGGCATCGAGGCCGCGTCGAGCGACACTCCTGCAGTTCGCGTTCGGACTTGCGTGGATTTCCCCGCGCCAAGCAGGGCTGGCAACGGATCAGGCGCGTGCCGGCTGCGCTTCCCGCCGCCGCCTCACGAAAGCCAGCGCTGCAGGTTCTCCGTGACGAAATCGTCGTCTGCGAGATCGGCATGGGTACGGCAGACGCGCTCGATCTCCTCCGCCTGTCCGGGGCTAAGGGTCTCGTTCGGGTTGAGACACCAGATGCCCTCAAGCAGCCCCTGGCGGCGCAGCACCTCGTGGCATCCCGCGATACAGCCGTGGAAATTGTTGGCAACGTCGAAGAAGGCGGCGTTGCAGTCCGTCACCCGCGCGTCGAGCGCAAGGATCTCGTCCGGGATCTGTCCCGCCGCGACGGCGGCCTTGATGTGGTCGAGCATCTGGACGGCGCCGCGCGTCCACACCGACCAGTGCCCCAGCAGGCCGCCACGGAACCGCACCGTGACCGGAACACCGTCGCGTGGAATTGTGAACGGGATGGCAAGGTCGAGCACGATGTGATCGTCGTTGCCCGTGTAGAGCGTGATGCGGTCCTCCGCGCCGGCCTCGACGAGGCCCCGCATGACGTCGATCGTGCGATAGCGGTTGAACGGGGCCGCCTTGATCGCCACGACATTGTCGATCTCGCAGAAGCGCCGCCAGAACTCCGCATCAAGCTGCAGACCGCCCACCGCGGGCTGAAGGTAGAAGCCGACGAGGGGAATCTCGTCCGCCACCCTGCGGCAATGGTCGATGATCTCGTCCGTGCCGGCCCCCTTGAAGGCGGCGAGGCTGAGCAGTCCCGCGTGGTAGCCGAGGTCTACGGCCGTGCGTGCCTCGCGTATCGCCTGGTCGGTGCGCCCCACCACGCCTGCGATCATGACCAGCGGCCGGTCGGTCCACGCGCGCGCGGCCTCCATCGCCAGCGAAAGGACGGGTTCGTAGAGACCGACATCCCTGATCTCGAACTGGGTGGTGTGCACACCGACGGCGAGGCCGCCAACGCCTGCATCGACGTAATAGCGCGTGAGCGCCCGCTGGCGGACAGGATCGAACTTCCGCTCGGCCGTCAGCGCCAGCGGCTGGGCCGGTATCACGCAGCCTTCACGCAGCGCCCGGGTCACTTCGGCAGGAAGCTGGTTGCGATGAAGTCCCATCCCGATCACTCGCTAGCGTGGCTTCTCGTCGCCTGCCGGACGGCTGCCTCGGGCTCGCGACCTGCAAACGATAGCAAAGGAACGATGGCTGTCAACTAACTGGTTGGTTTCTTTTCAGGGCGGCCAGCGCGAACTCGATCACGTGCCTGCGTCGCTGTGCGATCGCCTTGGAGGTGTTCAACTTCTGGCCGAACACCGCCGAGAGGGTAGGGTTGTTGGAGAAGAAGAAATAGGAGAGGCCGGCGATCGAGATGTAGACATTGATGGGATCCATGTCGTCCCGGAACACACCCTCCGCCGCGCCGCGCTTCAGCGTCTCGCTGAGCAGTTCGAGCAACGGCCAGTGCATCTCGGTCAGTTGCTCCGACTTCTTCGCATGCGGCGCGCCCTGGGCATTCTCGTCATTGAGCAGCCGGATGAACTCCGGGTGCTCAACCAGGTAGTCGAAGGAGTAGCCGACCAGCGTGCGCATGGCCTCGAGAGGGGAGAGGTCGCCCAGATGCAGCGCCTTCTCCTTTTCCCGGATCTCCGAATACACGGTCTCCAGAACCACCCGGTACAGGTCGTCCTTGTTGCCGAAGTGGTGATAGAGCAGCTGCTTGTTGACGCCGGCGCGGTTGGCGATTTCGTCTACGCGCGCGCCCGCAAAGCCCTTCTCGGCGAATTCGCTTATGGCGGTGGACAGCAGAGCCGCACGCGTCGCCGCGGAGTCGCGCGGCCGCCGTACCTCACTCTGAACAGTTGCCGGTCTCGATGCTCGTCCCGTCATCGGCATGTTCCCTTTCGGCAAGAACGCGTGCGGCCGTCAGGCCCGCGCGCTGCGATTTCACCAGGATCGAGACGCGTCGCACCGATCCTCGTATTGCGGCCGACGCGTATTGACCCGCAATCGACCAACATGGTAACCAACTACCTAGTTACTTTCTGGGTGGATTGCAAATGCGGCCTTTCGCGGCGGGCGCCCCGGCTTACCAGAGGCTGCCCCGGATCTACTGGGCGCTGATCGCGCTCGTCCTGGCCGGCACAATCGCTGCGCCGCAGTTTCGCACTGCGTCAAACATCGCCAACATTCTCGAGCAGTCGGGCACACTCGCCGTCCTGGCGATCGGCCAGGCCTTCGTCATTGCGGGGGGCATGATCGACCTTTCGGTCGGACAGCTCGTGGGTTTGATCACGGTCCTCTCCTGCATGTTGTTCGAAGCCTATCCTAGCATGACCCTCCCGGTCGTGGCGGGATGCCTGGGGCTGGCAGCGCTGGTGGGGCTCCTCAACGGCGAACTGATCAACCGGCTGCGCATGTCGCCGCTGATCCTGACCTTCGGCATGCTCAGCGTGCTGCAGGGCTGCATCTTCATGTTGACCGACCGCAGCATCGGCCAGGCCGCGCCATCGGTCGCCTTCCTGAGCAACGGACGCCTGGCGGGCATTCCGGTCTCGCTGTTCCTCGTCGCCGCCGTGGCGATCGTGGCCTACTACGCCCTGCAACGTTCCGTCTTTGGCTGGCATCTCCTGGCGATGGGCAACAGCGCCGACTCGTCACGCAAGGCCGGCCTGAACCTCGCGGCGCTCACGCGGATCGCGTTCCTCGTCTCCGGGCTGTGCGCCGGTGTGGCCGGCCTGCTGGTGGCCGGTCGGCTCGGCACCGGCTTTCCCAACGCCGGCAACGGTCTCGAACTGGATGCCATCGTCGCCGTCGTGCTCGGTGGCACCCCGCTGAAGGGTGGCCGCGTCAGCGTGGTGGGGATCCTCGGCGCAGTGCTTTTCCTGGGCGTCCTCAACAACCTTCTCAATCTTCTCCAGGTGCCTGCCTTCACCCAGATCGTCGTCAAGGGAGCGATCGTCATCCTGGCAATCCTGGCAGACCGTCCCGGCAGACTGGCGCAGGCGGCATGAGCGCGGCACCCAGCTCCCATCAAGCGGCTCTCAGGCTTCCCTCGCTGGACAGGGCCGCCGTCTGGATCGTCCTGGTTGTCCTTCTCCTGCTCGCCGGACTGGCGTCAGACGCCTTCTTCAAGCTGAACTACCTCACAAATCTCGTCCGGCAGGCGGCGCCGATCGGCATCGCCGCCGTCGGTGTCACCTTCGTGATGCTGCTGCGCGGCGTCGACCTGTCGGTCGGGGCGGTGGTGTCCATGAGCGCGGTGGTCTGCGCGATCGTCATGGATGGAAAGCCGGGGAACCTCTGGCTCGGGATCGCGGCGGCCGCGGCTTGCGGCGCTGCAATCGGGGCCGCCAACGGCCTGCTCATCGCCTTTGGCAAGGTGTCGGCCTTCATCCTCACGCTCGGCATGTCGATCGTAGTCTACGGGCTCGTGCAAATGGGCACCGGCGGGACCGCGCGAGGCATCGTTTCGCCTGGGTTCCGCGAGGTGTTGAACGGCCGGATCGGCGGCGTCCTGCCGGTGCTGGTCATTTGCCTCCTCGTCGCGGTCGCGATCGGAATCTTCCTGCAGTCGCGCACCCGTTTCGGGCGCAGCGTCTATCTGATCGGCGCCAATCCCGAGGCGGCGCGGCTTGCGGGGCTGCCCGTCAACCGGATCACAGTGATCGCCTATGCGGTTTCGGGGTTCTTCGCCGGTCTCGGCGGGCTCGCGCTGCTCGCGCGAACCGGCGTTTCCGGCACCAATCCCGGGGCCGGCATGGAATTCGACGTGCTTGCGGCCGTCGTCCTCGGCGGCACCACCTTTGCGGGTGGCCGAGGTGGCGTGGGGGGGACGTTTGCCGGCGTGCTGGTGCTCTTCATCGCGCTCAATCTCGCGAACGTCGCCGGACTGCCCTTCGCGGCGCAGCTGACCATCAAGGGTCTCATCATCATCGCCGCCTCGGCCGCCCATTCCTGGATCGGCCGGCGGGCGAGCGGTCGCACACAGCAATAGACACCAGAAGGGGAGTAGAGGAAGTGCGCAAGAAGCTATTGACGATGATGGCGGCGACGATGGTCGCCGGCTTTGCGACGAGTGCGTCGATCGCCCAGGACATGGATCTCACCAAGAAGGAGACCTACGACCAGATCACGACGTGGGCCAACGAGCCCCTGGACACGTCGAAATACAAGAAGGACGGCGATCTCACCATCGGCGTCTCGGCCGGCTATCTCAGCAACGCATGGATCAATTTCACCGGCCAGGCGATCAAGTACGAGGCCTCGCTGCATCCGGAAATCAAGGAAGTGAAGATCACCGATGCGGCCTTCAATCCGACCAAGCAGGCGGCCGACATCGAAGATCTTCTCACCAGCGGCGTCGATGCGATCCTGTTCTGGCCCGTCGACGAGAAGGCGATCCTGCCGGTGCTCAAGAAGGCGCACGACCAGGGGGTCGTCACCATCAACATCGGCTACAACTACATGCACGATGATGCCGTGACCTCCAACGCCTACGTCAACCAGTGGACGTATGCCGAGCAGGTGGCGACCAACTTCGCGAAGTCGCTGGACGGCAAGGGCAAGGTCGTCGCCATGCTTCCGATCGCCGGCTCGTCCGCCGCGGTCGTCCAGCTTGCGGTGCTGCAGGAGGTCCTGAAGGGCTATCCCGAGATGGAACTCATCAGCTCCGAGTATGGCGATTGGGACCGGGCCAAGGCGAAGCAGCTGACGGAAAACCTGCTGCAGCGCTTCCCGCAGATCGACGGGGCCTTCTCCCCCGCCGGCCAGATGTCCATGGGCATCTACGAGGCCTTCGACGAGGCGGGGCGGCTCGACGAGCTGACGCTCTCTCCCGGCGACGACTACAACGGCTGGACGAAGCTGGTCGCCAAGGAAGGGAAGTGGGGCTCGGTGACCAGCGGCCTCGAGGTCGGGCGCGAAGCCGTCAAGCAGGCGGTAAAGATCCTGACCGGCCAGCCCACCACCACCGCCGTGGTCGTGCCGACCCGCTATCTCGAGCCGGCGGAAGCCGCAAAGCTGCACGAGGCGGATCGCCCGGACGACTGGTTCAAGACGGACCTGCCGGCCGAGTTCCTGCCTCAGTAAGCCGGGACCTCGATGCCTCTGCTGCAAACCAGCGCCCTGACACGCCGGTTCCCCGGCGTGCTTGCGCTCGACCACGTGGATTTCGCCGCCGAGGCAGGTGAAGTCCACGCGGTGTGCGGCGCCAACGGCGCCGGCAAGTCGACCTTGATGAACCTGCTGTCCGGCACCATCGCACCCACGTCCGGCACGATCTCGGTGGACGGCCGGATCGTCACCTTCACCTCGCCAGCGGAAGCCAGCGCGGCAGGCATCGCGATCGTCTACCAGGAATTCAGCTCCATTCCCGAACTGACGGTCGCGGACAACATCTTCCTCGGCCGCGAATTCCGTCGCCGCTGCGGGATCGTTGACCGACGCGCCGCCTCGGTTGCAGCGGCCAACCTGCTTCGCCGCTATGGCATCGCCCTTGAACCCGACGCCCTCGTCGGTTCGCTCGGCGTTGCCGACCGCCAGCTCGTGGAACTGGCCCGCGCGCTTGCCACGGGTGCGCGCATCCTCATCCTCGACGAACCGACGGCCGTCCTGTCGATCTCCGAACAGGAAAAGCTTTTCGCGGTCATCCGCGGCCTGCGCGCCGAAGGCCTTCTGATTCTCTACATCTCGCACCGACTGGAAGAGATCTTCGCGATCGCCGATCGGGTTTCGGTCATGCGCGACGGCAAGCTGGTCGCCACGCGCGAGAAGACCGCGCTGACGTCATCCGAGCTGGTCCGGCTGATGACCGGCCGCGAGGTGGCCGCCAACACCGCGCCCGGTCCCCTGACCGAGAAGCGCGAGACCGCACTCACGCTGGAAGGCATCGCAGAGGACGGGGCACCGCTCCAGGTGCGGGCAGGCGAGATCGTCGGGCTCGCCGGTCTGGTGGGCGCCGGCCGGACCTCGATCGCCCACCGCATTGCCGGACTGCGGTGTCGCGACGGTTTTACTGCTTCGCTCTACGGCACCGCTCTGCCCGACGATCCGGCGAAGGTGCTTGCCGCAGGCGTCTACTACATGACGGAAGACCGAAAGGGCGACGGCATCTTCGCCCCGCTCGCCGTCGTCAGCAACGCAACTGCTGCGTCGCTGGACCGCTTCTCTATGGGGAGTTTCCTGCGGCTTCGGCGCGAAAGGGCCGAGGCTGGCGAGCTCTTGCGCGGGCTCAAGCTTGTGGCGGCGTCGCTGGACACGCCGATCGGCTCCCTGTCTGGCGGCAACCAGCAGAAGGTCCTGTTCGCGCGTGCGCTCATGGCGCGGCCGAAGGTGCTGATCTGCGACGAGCCTACGCGGGGCGTCGATGTCGGCGCGAAGGAGGAGATCTACGCCGTGCTGCGTCGTCTCGCCGCCGAGGGCGTCGCGATCATCCTGATTTCGTCCGAGCTGAACGAAGTGCTGGCCCTGAGCCACCGCATCGCAGTGGTTCGGCATGGGCGCGTCACCGGGGTGATGGACAATATCGGTCTCGACGAACATGCGCTGCTGATCGCCGCGACCGGAGCCGCTTCCGATACCGCCGCAGCCTGATCGGCTCAGCCGAACTCCGGTCCAGCGGCGATCATCACGTTCGCCGGCATCCCGGGCAGGTCGGCACGGTCGAGGATCATGCGCTCGAACGTCCGGAACGCCTCGAACCCGTGGCTGGCCAGAAGCGGGCGCAGCCCCGCGCCGGCGTCGAGCAGATCGACAATGACGGGTCCGGACACGGCCGCCAATGCGGCTTCCAGCAACTCGCGGGCCTCCGCATCAGAGGAAGCGACCAGGGGGCCAATCTGGACGGCGCGGCGGCCCTGCCGGATCAGGACATAGGACTCGTCGTCGCCGAGAAGGATGGTACCGGGACGATCGAGGAAGCCGTCGATCAGGAACCTACGGTCGCCTCCGAATGCGCGTGCATCGACACCGAACACCTTCGCCCGGTCAGGCGACACGAGCGCATCGGAAGCCTTGTCCTCCGACACGCCACGCAGCCCCCTGCCGCGCCAGCGCGCCATGCCGCAGCAGCTTCGAAACCCCAGCTGCCGGTAGACCATGGCACCTTCCGGCGTCGCGTCGAGCAGCGAGGCCGCGCCCCGGCTGCGCATGGCTTCGATGCAGCGGTTCATCAGGCCGGAGGCTAGGCCCCGGCGCCGCCAGTCGGCGGTGACCAGCACCATCGAGATCCAGCCGAAGCTGCCCTGATAGGGGAGAATGGCCGCCGAGGCGACCAGGCGGTCGCCCGTCCGAATACCGTAACATTCGCCGGAATTGATGAAGACGGCCCAATCTTCCGCTGTCTGGTTCCAGCGCGTCTCGTCCGACAGCAGCAGCGCGTCCTCGATATCGGAGAGACCGAGGACGACCTCCGCCGTCGGATCAGTAGGAGCCACTTCTGACCTCGAATTTGGTCGGCTTGCCTAGGCTGCGGCGGCCGGCCGAGATCCAGTCGGCCACCCAGTCGACCATCGAAAGGACCGACACCGTCGGGTAGCCGAAGAGCCGGGTCGCGCGGGCCGTATTGGTGAGCCAGGAGCGATCGGCCTCTTCTCCCTCGATCTTCGGCTCCTTGCCGAGGCGCTTGCCGAACTCATGCGCCAGCCAGCGCACGGACAGGATCTCCGGACCGCTGACGTTGATGGGCATGGGCGGCGACGCGCAATGGGCGAGGCATCGCAAGGCCTGCGAGCAGGCATCGCCCTGCCAGATGACGTTGACGTGGCCCATCGACACGTTGATCGGCTTTTCCTCCAGCACCTTCTGGGCGATATCGTGCAGCACACCGTAGCGCAGGTCGATGGCGTAGTTCAGCCTGAACAGCACGCCGGGCGTTCCGTGCAGCCTGGAATAGTGCTGGAACATCCGCTCGCGGCCGAGGCAGGTGATCGCGTACTCGCCCGGGGGATTTGGCGCGACGTCTTCAGTGCTGCCACCTTCGTTGACCGTCGCGAAGGGGTAGACGCATCCCGTCGAGAACGCGACGATGCGTGAATCCTTGAAGGTCCGCGCGACGAGAGCCGGCACCTCGACGTTCATCGCCCAGGTCTGGCCCGGATCGGCCTGCGCGCCGAACTTGAAGCCGGCCATGAAGATGACGTTCTCCAGCCGCGGCAGCTGGTTGACCGCATCGGCGTCCAGGAGGTCGCAGGCTATCGTCTCGACGCCTTTCTCCTCCAGCTCCTCACGCAGCCCCGGCGAAGAGAAGCGCGCGACCGCGACGACCCGTTTCGACGGCGCGGCGCGTTTCGCCATGCGCGCAAGCGTCGGTCCCATCTTGCCGCCGACACCGAGGATCAAGATGTCGCCGGGGACCCGTTCGAGATCGCGGACGAGTTCGGGCGAGGGTGACGACATGAAGTCATCGAGGAGCGTCTCGTTCTCGAAACGAGGCGGCAGCGGGTCGAAAGTGGACATAGGTTTTCCTGTCTGCTGTCGTCGAGACCGGCGTCCTCCACCGAGGACGCCGGCCTCATGCGAACTAGGCCGAGATCGCCGGGCGACGATCCTTCCAGGGCATTTCCTGCTCCAGCACGGCCGCCAGCGCCAGGATCGTCGCCTCGTCGCCATAGCGTGCGACGGCCTGCACGCCGATCGGCACGCCGCTCTTCGACATGCCCAGCGGCAGCGACATTGCCGGCTGTCCCGACATGTTGAAGGGGAAGGTGAACACCGCGTCCGTCCACTTGGCGTTGTAGCGGTCGAGGTCGGTCTCCGACATGTCGTAGTAGCCCACCGGGCGCGGCAGGTGGGTCAGGGTCGGCGTCAGGTGGATGTCGTAGGCGTCGAGATCCTGGGCGATGGCGCGTCCCATCTGCCGTACCGCCTCGACGTCCGAGATGTGCCGGACGCCGCTCGTGGCGCGTCCGCGCTCGATGATCGCCCAGGTGATGGGCTCGACGTCGTCCTGGGTCACGGGGCGTCCCACCAGACCGGACAGCCATTCGAAAAACGCCGCGGTCTGGACACAGCTCATGTGCGTATAGGTCTTCCACGCATTGTCGGCGTCGAACGACAGGTCGTGCTCTTCGACGTCATGTCCCAGCCGCTCCAGCACCTTCACCGTGTCCAGGATCGTCTGCTTGACTTCGGGATCAATGGAGCGCCCCTCCGGAGGCGTCACGGAATAGCCGATGCGCAGCCTCTTGGGTGCACGTCGGGAAAGTTCCAGCCAGCTCTCGGCCGGCACGGGCGGGTGATACGGATCGCCGGGCAGCGCGCCCGCGAC